>Ga0326511_10001586_pt1 | contig 18775 bp, 16 predicted proteins | sample 0_2496_0518_D_FD_203701 | JGI IMG/M metagenome (GOLD analysis project Ga0326511, IMG submission 203701) | Bovine rumen microbial communities from UC Davis, California, United States - 0_2496_0518 | ecosystem: Host-associated > Mammals > Digestive system > Stomach > Rumen | place: USA... | reverse complement strand
CGCTCTCTCTTTTTTTTGTTCTTTTTTATCTATAAACCCCTTACGCATCCACTTCTACTTCTTCCATTTTTCTATTTTTTTCTTTTGTTTGTTTTTGTTCTTCTTCCATTTTTCTATTTTTTTCTTTTTGTTAGTTGTTGCAACATTTGTTGCAACTTATGTTGCAAGAAAATAAAAAGAAAAACAAAAAGAACAATAAAAGAAAAAGAGCATACGCGGGACTCATACTCACAAATGTTTGAAAATGTCAGAAAATGACAGAACAACACAACTACTATATATAGACACAAGAGAGCAAAAAAGCACTATATATTGGGTACTAGATATAGTAGAAATATGAGAGATATATACAAGATATAGAGGAGGAAAAAGACTTTAACGCTTTACAGTGGGAAAGTGGAGGGGCTTAGTGTTTTTGCGGTGGGAGCTGGAGGCTTTCAGTCCCTAAAAAATTTTCAAAAAATAAAAGGAAAATCAACCCAGGGACTCATAAGAAAGAGCCATTTTAAGCCATTTCTTCAACTTTTCATTCAATTAATTAAGCAATTAATTACAGTTATTACTATATATTTCAATTAATCTCAAATCAAAAAGCCGCCTTATCAACCATTATTCAAGCATATTCTGACAAAATCAAACATCATAAAAGAATAATAAAAGATATATAAAAGAAAAGAAAAAGCATAAAATAAGAATATAAAAGAAAAAACAATAAAGGAGATACTGTTATGCTTAAGAAGTTAAATAGCAAACATATAGCATTCTGTGAAGAGTATGTTAAGAATTTCAGAAATGCTACAAAAGCCTATGCTATGGCATTTAAAGTAGAAGAGACAAAAGCTTCTACAAGAGCGTCTGCTTCTAAACTTTTAAAAGATGAATTGATACAAAAAGAAATAAGAAAACAGGAACAAGAGCTTACAGAGACAGGTTTAGACAATGGACTTCCTGATATTATTAAGTTCCTATTAGATATTATACATACAGATACAACAGATTTAAGTTATCAAATTACTACTACAAAAACGGTTAAAAAAGCTGATGGAAGCTTTGAAGATGAGCCAGTTCAGCATATTTTCTTAAAGGATAAAAAGGACTTGACTCCAGAGCAAAGAAGAGTAATTAAGGACTATAAGGAAACAGACAGAGGAAGTAAAGTTATCACTACTTATGACAAACAGTGGGCAATAGAGCAACTTTTAAAGATTCAAGTAATGCTTACAAACAATGAGGGAGACACTGATATTAATGCTTTGATTAGTGATGTATTTAAAGATTTTACTGAAGAAGATAAAAAGAAAGCTTTGGAAAACATAAAAAAGTAATAAAAAAGACTGAAAAAAGAGGTAAAAAAGACACAAAAAGGTCTATAAAAAGTGTCAAAATGAAGTAAAAATTAGTAAAAAATGTTAGCTTTTTTATAAAAAATGTTAGCTTTTTTACAAAAAAAGTTAACAAAAGTATAACATTGGAGTCAAAAGAAATGAGCAAATTATAAAAATGTTAACATCAAATAATTTGCTTTTTTCTTTTTGTTAGTTTAATTTGACTTTATGTCAAATTAATAACTGTATTTAATTTTTACTAACAAAACAAAAAAGGAAGGTGATTTAATTTGTATATTCCAAATAAACTAAAAAACAGAAATATGACTAACAACTTACTTAAAGAAATTGTTAGTGTATCAAATGAAACTGGACTCAAACTTACAAAAGAAGAATTACTTATAAGACTTTTATTAATAGATAGAGCAAAAAGTAGTTTCTGGGAATTTTGTAAGCTTATGATTCCAGAGTTTTATATTGAAGAGAAGCAGTATTTAAAAGATTTAACAAAATTACTGGAAGATTTTAGAAACAATGATATAGACATACAAATAATTAATATGCCTCCTAGGACTGGAAAAACACTAACAATAAAACTATTCTGTTTATATATACTAGGTTTAAGTGATGATGAGAACCTTATGGTATTTTCTTATAATAATATCTTATCAACACAATTTGCTAAAGATGTAAGAAAAGAAGTTTTAAAAGAGAGTGGAATAAATGAGAATAAATTTTCATTCAGAGACATATTCAACAAAAGAATCAGTAAAGATACAAGGGCAGCAGATAATTGGAGTTTAGAGGGACAGAAAAGAGGAGTTAGTTTTAGAAGTAGTAGTCCAAGTGGTTCAACAACTGGTTATGGTGGTTCTTTAATTGTAGTAGATGATATTATAAAAGACGCAGAAGAAAGTTACAATGAGACAAGACTAGAAGAATTATGGAACTGGTTCACTGGAACACTAACTTCAAGAAATGACCAAAAGTTTAAAATGATAGTAATGTTTACAAGGTGGAATAAAAAGGACTTAACTGGAAAATTAATTGATTGGTGTGAAGAAAATACTGATATTATCAAATACAATTTATACAAAATAAAAGCAATGAAAGACAACGGAGAATGGTTAGACGGTATTCCTGATAATACAAGACATATATGGGATATACAAAAGAGATTGTGTCCAGAAGACATATTTAGTGCTAACTATCAACAGGAGCCAAAAGATATAAAAGGTCATATGTATAATGTATTTAATACATATAAAGATTTACCAAAAGAAGGAATTGTATACAGTTATACAGACCCAGCAGATGTTGGAGAAGATTATTGCTGCAGTATAGTAGGTAAATACTACAATAACGCTATTTATTTAATGGATATTCTTTATACAAAGGATAGTATGGAATATACAGATAAAACAATTGCTAAAATGTTAACAGAAAATGATGTAGAGAGAGCAAGAGTAGAGTCAAACAATGGAGGAAGAATTTTTAGTAAAAATATTATTAGTTATATGCATAATGAGTTTAAAAACTACAAAACAGTATTAAAAGATAAGAATCAACACGGAAACAAGAATATAAGAATTTTCAGTAACAGAAAGAATGTAGAGATTTTTTTCTATTATCCTGAAAACTGGGAAAAGAGATGGCCAGAGTTTGCTGATAGTTTAAAAAATTACAAAACAGAAGGAAACAACACTCATGATGACGCAGAAGATGCTATAACTGGATTCTTTGAATTTATGAGAGATTTAGGATACTTTAAAGAACTAGACGCTTTAAATGAAGATAGAAAAAAGGATTTAGATTAATTTATTTTTTGTTTTGTTAGTATCCACTGTAAGATTGTTACTAACAAAAAGAAAAACAACAATTAAGCATATAATAGTATAAATAATAAACAAGTAATAAAGGAGATGTCAAGCAGTAATTAAAATACAGTTATAATTGACTTGACAGACCCTTTAAATTTTACAAAATAAAATTTGAAGGAGATTATGAATATGTCTAATAATTTCTATTTTAGAGATAGGTTTAAAGAGTTCTTACAGAGTATAGGTATTATTAACAAAAGAAATATAAGAGAATTAAGTCCTATTGATGAAGGAAAAACATTTCAAGAAAACCTTTTAGAGAATAAAATATGGTTCAGAGGTTTAAATAGAGAGTTAGAGCAGTTTTATATGGCTAACAAATATCTAGATTGGACTTCATTTTGGGGCAGTGCTAATAGGAATGAGAGAATAAGAAAAATACATATACCAATGGCACAGCTTACAGTAAATATACTAAAAGACATAACAGTCAATAGTATTGAAGATATAGATATTTCAAGAGCACAATATAAAAAAATATGGGAAAACATATATGAAGAAAACAATTTAAGTGATGTGTTAGACAACGCACTTGAAGGTGTTTTAGTATATGGTGACGGTGCTTTTAAGTTAAACTGGGACAGTTCTTTTTCTTCTTTACCTATTATTGAATGGGTTAATGCGTCTGATATAGAATATAAATACAAATACGGAAGAATCCAAGAAATTATCTTTAAGAAAGTTTATTTTAAAGATGATAAAAGATTTGTATTGTTAGAGTTCTATGGTAAAGGATATATTAAATACAAACTAACTGACAGTGAAGGAGCTATTTATCCATTAAATACAATTGAAGAACTTATAGGTTTAGAAGATAAGTATTTTACAAAAGAGAACGGCCAGTTAGACACAAATATATTCTTAGCAATTCCTTTTAAAATCTGGGATAGTAATTTATATGAAGGAAGAGGAAAGAGTATTTTTGAAGGAAAGAAACAAATTTATGATGAGTTAGATGAGACAATAAGTCAATGGATAGACGCATTAAGAAAAGGTAGAATACAGAAATATATTCCAGAGAGTTTAATTCCTAGAACAAGAGACGGAAAACTTGTTTTAGATGATGAGAGATTTAATGAATTTATTAAAGTTGCTGATTATTCTACAAGTGAAGACGCAAGCGCTAAAATTGAAGTAATTGAGCCACAAATTCAAGTAGATAAATATAAAGAAAGTTATTTAACATTCTTTGAATTATCAATTGACGGTCTTATATCTGCTTCAACAATAGGAATAAATACAAAGAGACTTGACAACGCAGAAGCACAGAGAGAAAAAGAAAAAGTAACCTTATATACTAGAAAGAGTATTATAAAAGGAATCAGAGAGTCCTTGGAAAAGTTAATAAGAGAGAGTATTTATTTATACAATTATGAAAATTCAGAAAAGAACTCAAAAGATTATACAGTTCTTATTAATTTTGGAGAATATGCAAATCCTAGTTTTGAAGCAAGAGTAGAAGTAATGGCAAAAGCAAAACAAGCTGGAATTATGAGTAATGAGTTTATAGTAGATGAATTATATCCTGAAATGAAGCTTGAAGAGAGAGAAAGAGAAGTTGAAAGGCTATATAAGAATGATGAAAGCAAGAAGGTAGGAACAAATTCTTTCAATGATGAAGAAAAAGCTGCTAGTGCTGAATATGAGCTTGATTATTAATTAAAATAAGAGGTTTAATAACCTCTTATTTTTTTGCTTAAGTTATTTTTATATATAAATGTCAAAATTTGACAATAAAAATATTAATAAAAAGTAAAAATATTAATATTTTATCCTCCTGAAATCACTAATTTTTGACTTCAAAAATGGTCAATTCTAGGAGGATAAAAATGCCACTTTTGCCCGTGGTTAAGCCATTTCTTTCAAAAAAAAGTGAAAATCCATTCCTTATATATATAAATAAATATATTTATAAAAAAATATAAATTAAATAAATAATTTTTTAGTTAATTATTTTTTCTTTTGTTAGTTTTGACATTTTGTAAAAATGTCAAATTAATTAATATACAGTAATTACACTAACAAAAAAGAAAATACAACAAAAAAGGTTTAAGTCTAAGTAAATGTTGCCGCAATTAATTAAAATTGAAATTTGAGACAAAAACACACTGTGTAGAGTGAGTTTGAAACATAAAATATAGAAATTTAGAAACAGTATATAATATATAAAAGTATTTAAGCTTTTAGTCCCAAATGTTATGACTTTAAACTACCAGTATAGTCACTAAGACTTTAAATTAGGAGGCAACCTTTATGGAAGAAAATATTCAAAATACTGAAAATTTAGAGCAGGTAAACAATGAGCAGCCTGCTGCCACTGAAAATATTCAAAACAATGCTCCTGAAATAGATTATAACAAACTTGCTGATATAATCACAAAAGGAACACAGTCTAAAGAAGACGCAATTCTTAAGAGCTATTTTCAGCAAGTAGGAATGACTAAGGAAGAAGTTGGAGAAGCAGTTAAAGCTTATAAAGAAAAGCAAGCTTCAAAGATTAATGAAGAAAAACAGAATATTGAAAATTTAAGAAATGAACTTAATTCTCTTAAGAGCACTCTTAAGAATGAGAGACTTAATAATACAGTTAATAGTATTAGTAAAGAGTTAGGTTTAGATGAAAAAGCTTTAAAAGCAGTTAAGAAACTTTGTGATTTTGATACTTTAACAAAAGATGAAGTAGATAGTGCTAAGATTAAGGAAACATTTGTTAATACTCTTAGAGAATATCCTGGTCTTATTGGTAAAGTTGCTGATGAGAAGATTGGAACTCCAAAATCACAAGATGATGTAATGATTAATGAAAAATTAGATGAGTTATTTGGTATAACTAAAAAGCAAACAGTAGAAACTAAGAAAGAAGATTCTAACCTTGATAAGCTTTTTGGTTTATTGTAAAAAAACAAATTTTTTTAAAAGCATATAATATATAAAAATTAATAAAGGAGATTATAAGTTATGTATAATGTTAATATTGTAGCTGGTTCAAAGTATCAGAGACAGATTGATGAAATTTACAAAGCTGGTGCTAAAACCTCTATCCTTGAAGGTTCAAATGTTAATGTAATTGCTGGACCTGCTGGAAAATTTTATGTAGCAAAAGAAAGTTCTAACGGACTTGGTGATTATACAGCTAACGGATATCCTACTGATGAAGTAGCACTTACTTGGGAAGAAATCACAAGACTTAATTCAAGAGCTGTAAGAAAGACAGTTGACAGACTTGACAACTTTGATTCAATGGACGTTGTAGCAGCTTCTCTTTATCCTTCACTTATCAGAAATCACGTTGTTCCTGAGACAGATATTTTGAGAATTTCTACAATTGCTAAGAAAGCTCCTGTTGCTAACACTGTAGCTGCTAACCTTACATCTGGTGCAGATGTTATTTCTGCTATCAATGTAGCTAGAACTAGATTTGCTAACACTGAAGTAAGTATGGAGAACCTTGTTCTCTTCATCAATCCTGCACTTACAAACTTAGTAAGAACAGTATCTATGCTTAACAGCCCTCTTCAGAGCATTTTTGCTGATATGACTGTTGTAGAAGTTCCTGAAACAAGAATGTTTACAGATGTAACTCTTAAAGACGGAACAAGTGAATTTGGATTTACTCCTGGTGGAGTTGCTATCAACTTCTTACTTATTGATAAGAGTGCTGTCATCTGCAAGTATAGTCAGTGGACAAAAGAATACAATCCTGGTGAATATCCTGGACTTGACTCATTTGTTCTTGAGTTCAGAAATGAGAACTGGTGCTCTGTATTTGACAATAAAGTAAACGGTATTTACCTTCATACTGTTGCGTAAATAATGCCGTTTTAAAATTCCTGAAAAAATCTGGAAGCCTAAGTCTTATTAGATATGGTAATCAGAGGTGAAGTTATTATCTAAAAATAGTAACAGCCGCAACGCATAGGACTTGAAACTTTTATGATAGAGGGCTGAATATTCAGCCCTCTATTTTTATAAAAGAATATAATAGTCCCAAGAGGCAGGAACACTTTAAAAAAGTGAAAAGATATGCTGACCTTATAGGAAACTATAAGAATGTAAAGATAAAAAACTTTACAGATAACAAAATGTGATTTATTTACACACAGCAGCACAACCTGAACCACCAACTCCTACACAACCAGATTATTTTGATGATGGATTCTTCCATTATTCAAAGAAAGAAGATGACACTTATAGTGTTAGTTTGAATGAAACCGCTTACTACTTTGATGGAATAAATTATAATCCTACTTCAGATTTTGATGCATTAACTTCATTGACAATTCCAGCAACTGTAACATATGAAGGAGAAACATATGATGTAACAGAGATAGAAAGTGATTTCTTTAAAAATATGCAGTTATACAATTTAGCTAACTTCTATATTGAAAACGGAATTAAAGAAATTGGTTCTTTGAACTTATATTCTGACAGAACATCAACAATAGAAAATTATTTAGATAATGTTACTCCTACAACAATTCCTGCATCAGTAGAAACAGTTGAAAATAATGCTTTTAATATGTTTGGAGTAGTTGTTAATAATACTTCTGAAACATTTACACTTGGCTCTAAATTTGCACTTGTTTCAGATGAAAAACTTAATGCTTCAACTGATACAGACGGAAATAAATTCTTATACATTGGAACAGATGACACAACTCTTGAAGGTATTGTTGTAAATACTACTATGTCTGAAAACAGAACAATTGAAATTCCTAGCACATTTACAACAATTAAGAGTTTAGATAGTCAAGCTAGTAAAACATTTGTTTTGTATGGTAATAGCAACAAGTTAGATTTAGGTTCTAATATTACAAGTATTGACAGTGAAGTAACTGTATTTAGTTATTCAGGAACACCTGCTATAATTTACAAGGGAGTTACTTATGATGATGCAGCAGAAGCAGCTACCTTAAATGCTCTTCTTGTTTCTGATAATGTAACAAGTAATGAAGCATTCTGGCAATACAGTATTTCTTAATATTAAAAAATAACTAACAAAAACAAAAAATTTTAAAAAGCATATAATATATAAAAATTAATAAAAAGGAGATAATAAAGATTATGTTATATAGTGTAATTCCTAGCAAATTAAGTGTATATGTAGAAAATGCTTACGTTCAGATTCCTCACATCACTTCTTTTGAAATTTCTTATAACGGAAACATAGTTTCTTGGTATGAACTTGGAAATATAGTTGAACAGTCAATGAAGACAGGACTTGCTCCTGAGATTGCTCTTGAAGGAAAGGCAGACACAGCTGATACAGCTCTTTCTGCTATTCTTGCTACAAGAGATAAGGTTGGAGCAGAATGTGAAATGGATTTCAAGATTGAGTATCCTGACGGAACAACTGTTAACTACTTCACAGCTATGGTAAATATTGAGACTTTTGGCGGGCCAGCAGAAGGTGTGATAGGCTTCTCTGGAAACCTTAAACTTAAGACTCTTGAAAAAACTACTGACCCTCATCAAGCTTAATTAAATTCCTTTCTTTTTTTAATAACTCTTACTGGATTTATATCTGGTAGGAGTTATTTTTTTATGTTATTTTTTCTTTTGTTAGTAACAATCTTACAGTAAATACTAACAAAAAAAGAAGAGGAAATAAATCCTCTTCTTACTTAATTTTGAAACTATAAATAAATTCTTCAAAATCCTTATTATTTTCTAACATTTTCTTTAAAGTTTCTAGATTTTCATCTATAATGTCATCAATTTGTTTTTCTAAATCTTCTTGTGATACAATATTTTTTAATTCTGGATATTTAGAATAGATTTCTTCAAAAACCTTACTTCTTTTAAGTTTACCAGTTTTTTCTCCATATTCTTTTTCAGCTTTAACAACTAACTCTAACATTGACTGTCTTATTTGAGTAAGTGCTATTTCTTTCTTCTCTTCTTCTGATTTTGATAAATAATTTTTAATCTTTCTATAAATAGCTAAAATAAGTCCAATTATAGTAACAATTAGAGTCCAGTTATCATTGATTAGTTCTAAAAAGTTTTTAATACCTTCCATTATTAACATCTCCTTTAAAATTTATTTTGTTTATATATAATATGTTTTTTTATAAAAAATATAATAAATTATGAATAAAAAAATATATTTTTTATATAATATATAAAAAGAGATTAAGTTTAAGTAAAGGAGATTTTATTTGTTATGGATGACAAGATTTTAAATGAGATAGTTCAGAGACTTGTAGCAATTGAGACAAAGCTAGAGTCCATTATAAAAGTAAAAGATGATGTTGATGATTTAAAAAAGGAAGTTGTTCAGTTACAGGAAAATACTAAACAACAGCAGAAAGAAATTGATTCTCTTGTTGATAATAATAAATGGTTATCAAGAGCAGTTACTGGAGCAATTGTTACTGCAGTAATAGGTGTTGTATTTGTTTTAATTAAAATTGGCTTAGGAATGAATCCTTAAGAGAGGTGATTTTAGTGATAGAAGTAAAAATAGATAATACTAACAAAAAGAAAAAGGAATACAGTAAAATAGTCTTAGGTTCCATAATTATTTTAACTTATATGTTAGTTATTTTTACTTGTGTAATGGTAGCTATAACACTGGATTTAGGAATTTTAAAAGTATTAATTCCTAGTCTTTTTAGTTTAACAACAATATCAGTTGGATTTTATTCTTGGAAAGCTAAAACAGAAAACAAATATAAATTAGAAATAGCAAGAATAGAAAAAGAGGAAGAATTAAAGAAGAAATATAAGAATAAAGATATTAAAATAGATTTGTCAGTTCCAGAAGATACAACTAGTAATACAAATAATTATGATTATGTAGATTATGGAGACGGAATAGGTTAAAAAATTTTAAAAAATATTCATTTTGTAGTTATATTTTTCTTTTGTTTGTAATAAAATATTAGTATAATAAAAAAAGTAAAGGAGATTTTAATTATGGCACAAATTTTTGATTTAAGTAAAGAAGTAAAGAAAAGAAAAAGTGATAAGGTTAAGTTAATTCCTTTCACTTATGAAGGTAAAAAGTATTTAATTAAACAGGATTTTGAAACTTTTAATATTGCAAGTAAAGAGTTAAGTTTTATAATGGAAAAGAATGACTTAGAAGAAGGAGTAAGTCCTGAAGTTGTTCTTACAGTACTTAATAGAATTCCAGAAGTTCTTGAAAAAATTGTTGGTAAAGATTTTGTAGACAAGGTTGTAAAACTTGATATAGAACAAGTAATTGATATTTACATTATAATCTTAACAGCAATCCAAGATACAGGTTCTATAGAAGAAGCTTACAAGCTTAGATTCAGTGGAGAAGAAGAAAAAGAACCTGAAAATGAGTAATTTCAGTCTATTTGAAGAAGAGCAAGAATTTCTTTGGAATGACAAAACTTATAAAGTCAATAATCAGTTTGTAGTATTTCTTTATATCTTAAAATGTGATAGAGATATAAAGAAATGCAAAACTGAAGAAGAGGTGGAAGAAATATTTTATAGTATGTTAGACAAACTAGTTTGTAGTGAGTTTGTTGAAGAATTAAAGAAAGAAAACCTTGACTTAGAAGATTTAGGATATATAGTTGCCACTGTGAGCAATATGCAAGAGGAGGAACAGGAAAAAGAGGAAGAACAAACAGTAAGTCAAGATGAAATAAGAGGTTATGACATTCTAGATGACCTTGGCTTAATAGTCAGTAGTTTTCAAGAACAATATCATATAAACCTTTACAAAGACAAACTTTCTAAAAGCAATGGTTTTTGTCTAATTTCAGGACTCTCCTCTGATACTGCTTTAGGAAAAGAAGTTCAAATAAGGACTGAAGAAGATAAAGAGGTTATTAAAAATTGGCCTGACGCATTAAAGATGAAGAGATTAAATTGGATTGACAAAGAAAGAGGAAGAATAGAGGAAGAACATAAAAATGATAAAAAATGGCAGGAAAGAATTAATAAAGAATTTGCTATGAAAGTTGGTAGTAGTAAATATTTCTCAACTGTAGATAAGCACAAAGGATAAGCTCAATTGTAGTTTATCCTTTTTTCTTTTTGTTAGTTTAATTTGACGTAAAGTCAAATTAATAACTGTGTTTTATTATTACTAACAAAAGAAAAAGCATAAAATATATAAATTAATGTAAAGGAGAGTAAAGATGGCTGACAATAAAAATGAAGTTGTAGGTCAAGTATCTCTGGAAGTATTACTTGAAGATACTGGCTTACAGAAAGATTTAGGCAATTTAACAGGTATAATATCAAAAGAACTTGCTAAAATAAATGATATCCTTTCACAAAATAAAAAAGCTGCAAGAGTTATAAATAATGCATTAAGATTACAGATACAGCAAGAGAAAACTAGAACAGAAGAAGCTAAAAAAGCTACAGCTGAAGAAAAATCTAGAATGCAAGATAAAAGACAAGCATTAGCACTTGAGAAGAAAGAAGAGCAAGCTTCAAAAAATAAGGAAAATCAAAAGAAAAGAGAAAGAAAAGAAGAAGAAAAAATTCTTGGTTTACAGAAGAAAATTACTTTAAATGCTGCTTCTTCTAACATAACCTTATTAAGAAGTAAATCAGCTTTGACAACTATGATAAATGGTTATAAAGCTATTAATAATAATGTTAAAAATGTTAAACAAAGTCTAGAAAAACTTTCAAAATCAGATATGTATGTTAATTTGAAAAATACTTTTTCTAAGATTAAAGATTCTTTAAGCAATTTAATTCCAAGTTCCTTCACTGAAAATATAGAAACTGTTTTTAAGGGTTTTGGAGATTCCTTATCAGGTGTATTTTCTACTATTGGAGGGAGTATTTCAACTATTTCAAAAGTACTTGGTCCTATTGCTGGAACAGTTGGTTCTATTCTTGGTTTAACAGTTTCTATTGCTGGAACAGTTTTTAAAATAGCTGGAAGTATTGCAGGAACAATATTAAAGACACTTAAAAAAGTTTTCAACTTTATTAAAAAAGGAATAACAACTGTTATTAATATAACTAAAAAGGCAATAAATGGAGTTGCTGGACTTATTAGAAAAGTTGCTAATTCTATTACTGGTATGTTTTCAAATAAGAACACTGGAATTAATGAATTTGGAGACGGACTTAAAGGAATAACAAAAAATTTACTTGGATTCTTCAGTGTATATAAGATGATAGATTTTGGAAAAGAAACAGCGGAGCTTGGTTCTTCATTGTCAGAGGTCCAGAACGTTGTTGAAACTGTTTTTCCTAGTATGACGGAAGCAGTAGAAGAATTAGCTGAGAAATCTTTGAAGAGTTTTGGTTTATCTAAAAACTCATATAAAGATTATATCTCTACAATGGGAGCTTTGTTTAAATCAGCTGGTTTTGGAGAAGAACAGGGATTTGATATGTCTAAACAGCTTGTAGAACTTGCTGCAGACGTTGCTTCTCTTAGGAATATGGAAAACAGCTTCACACAAGAAAAGATGACAGCTGTTATAACTGGACAAACTAGAGCATTAAGACAGCTTGGAGCAGATATATCCATTACTACAATGAGACAATTTGCTTATCAAAAAGGAGCTAAAAAGACTTATGACCAAATGAGTCAACAGGAGAAAATTGTCTGGAGATTTAAGAAAGTTTTAAATGACTTAGGATACGCAAGCGGAGACTTTGAAAGAACATCTAGAGGGTGGGCAAATAGTGTAAAACAGATGAAAGAAGCCTGGGCAAACTTTAAGGCAACTTTAGGCCAGGGCTTTATAAATGCTCTTCTTCCTATGCTTAATTACATCAATCAGTATGTTTTACCAGCTTTACAGAGCATAGCTGATAAATTTAAAATGATAACAGCTGCTATTTTTGGAGACGCTTCTCAGTTGTCTTCTGGTGTATCTTCTGGACTCAATACTTTATTAGAAAATAAAGCTGATGAGTTAGAAGAATCCGCAGAAACAGCAAGCAAGGCACTTGAAAAAGCAGTTTTAGGATTTGATGAACTTAATATTTTAGGTAAAAATGACAGTGAAGAAGAAGAAAGTCCTCTTTCTACTGAAAGTGATATATTAGGACAGAAGGAAATAGATACTTCTAAATATGATGAAGTAAGAAAGAAGATTGAAGAATGGGTTAATAAAATTAAAGATTTCTTTAACGCTTTTAAAGTAGGTTTTAAAGGAATGTTTGATGATAATGCTTTTGGAAGACTTAGAAAATCTTTTACTAACTTACTTAAATATATTGATGATAATGATATTGGCAATCATATAATGGCTAAACTTGGTCAAGTATCAGGAGCAGCTACTTCTTTCTTTGTTAATTTAGGAGCAGCTTTCAATGAACAATTACTTAAATATATTAAAGACGGTGGAGATAACTTAATAAAAGCTTGGGACAAGGTATTTGATAATTTCAGTTTAGGATTTAAAAACTTAGAGAAATTAACTAAAAACGCAAAATTCCAAAAAATCTTATACAATATAATTAAAATACTTGAAACAGTAGGAAGAACAGTTGCTACAGTAATATCTACTATATTTAAAGGTTTAACAGACCTTTTAAAGCAAGAAAAAGTATTAGATTTGTTTAGTAGAGCTTTTGAAGGTTTAGCAAAAATAGTTTCTGAAGTTGGTGGATATATAACAGCTTTCTTTGAGAATTTGTTTAAATATCTAAACAGTGAAGCAGGACAGAACGCTTTAAAACCTTTAATTGACGCATTCACTTATTTAGGTGATAAAGTCAATATTTTATGGGAACAAGTAATTAAACCTTTCTTTGATAAAATGTCAAGTGAAGAAGGAATACAGGGAGTTGTAAATGTAGCAGTTACAGGACTTTCTAGCATAATTACATTTATAGGAGATGTATTCCAAGGTGTTACTGATGTATTAAGTGGAACAAGAGAAGTAGATGGAGAATTAAGCTTTGGACAAGAACTAGTCTATGCTATATATGACGCATTTGGTTTTGTAAAACAGATTGTAGGAGATATTATTGGAGCTAAAGATGAGAACGGAGATGGTGTATATAGCTTTAAAGAAATTATTAAAGGTATTCCAAACTTTATAAATGAAGTAATAGAACACTTTAAAACTACTTTATCTACCATAGGACAGTTAATTGGAGCTAAAGATGAGAACGGAGACGGTATCTATGGATTCAGAGAAATTATAAATGGTATTCCTAACTTAATAGATAAGATAAAAGAACATTTTGATGGTGTTATTAGTAAAATAGGTGAAATGCTTGGAGCAAAAGATTCTGATAAGAGCGGTATGATTGGATTTAAAGAAATTTTAGAGCAGTTACCTGACATAATAGACAATATAACTTCTAAATTTAATGAAGTTTTAGGAGTTGTAAGTGACATAGCTGGAACAATTGCAGACATTGGAGACGGTGGATTTATTGGAGACGCAATTAAATCTGGTGGAAGTGCTATTGAAGGTATGAGAAAGTCAAGTCAAGCAGAGAAAGCTTATAAATCTGGAGATATGGAAACTTATGAAAAGTTAAGAGATGAAGCAGCCACTGCAAAAGCTAACTCTGAAAAATACAGCTCAATGGGACTTGCTGAAATTGCTGGTTTCTTTATGGGAAAAGATAAAGAAAAAGAAATGAAGAGCAATATAAAAGAAAACTATGCTAGTCAAGTTCAAAAACATAAAGAGAACATAGACTTCTTACAGAGTATTCCATTCTTTGCTGCTGGTGGATATGTAAAAGCAAATCAGCCACAACTTGCAGTAGTAGGAGATAATAAGAGTCAAGGTGAATATATAGCTCCTGAAAATGACTTAAAGCAAGCAATAGCAAGTGCAGTAGCACAAGGATTAGGAAATATGCAAGCTTCACAAGGAAAGAATACTCAACCTATAATGATTAACTTCAATGTAGACGGACAAACATTCTATACAAAAATGGTTGAAATGGGATTAAATACAGCAAATAGCACTGGAAATAGACAATTCTATTAATAAATGTTTATATTTTTTCTTTGTTAGTTAAGAGAGATAGTTTTTACTATCTCTCTTTTACTTTGAGTAAATACTAACAAAAAAAGAAAAAAGCATAATATATATAAATAATAATAAAAGGAGATTTATTATGGCAAGAGCATTTAAGATAAATAACATAGCAGTAAAGAAACCTACTAAAGACGGTTTATCTGTTAATGTTGAGAGAGTTGTTGATAAATACAGCGGAAGAAATGAATATACTGCTGAAATGAATATTCACACTATAGGACTCAAAAGAACTATATCTATAGAATGGATTGCTGCTAGTGATAGTGAATCAAGTGTTATTTTAAACGCAATAGGAGACAATGACTTTGTAACAATAGATTATCCAGACCCAAAAGCAGGAACAAATATTACAAAAACTTTCTATAATAGTTCTTCTCAAAGTCAATTTGTAACAGAAATAAATAATGTTTGTTATTGGAATATAACTTTGAATGTAATAGAAAAATAAGGAGGTTTAAAATGTATATTACAATTGAAAAAGATGGTCAAATTTTAGAGACTGTATCAAGAAATTATTTAATAAGTTTAAAAACCTCTCAAAATTCAAGTAGTGACAATTTAATAAGCTTAGGTATTGCTTCAGCTTCTACTGTAAATTTTTCTTTTAGAGATATAAATGAGAGTATTGAGTATAGACAAGATTTAGAGGGCTCTATAATTAAAGTTTATAATGATGATGATGATTTACTAGGAGTTTATAACTTTACAACAAGAACAGCAGATGAGAATGATGTTGTAAATATGTCAGGAAATGACAATATTATTAAGTTAGACACTAGATATGATAATTCTTTTACTTTTCCATTAACAGTCAGTGAATTATTGGAGAATACAGCTGATTTTTGTGGATTAAGTATAGGAACCGCTCCTACTGTAAATATGAATCTAGAAATAACTGATGGAACATTTTTCCTAAATAAATACTGCAGAGATTTAATTAAATCTATTTGTATGATTACTGGAACCTTTGCTTATATTGATAGTAATGGAGATTTATCTTTTAAGTGGTATGAGACAAGCCCAGAAATAACTCTTAATTATGGACAATTACAAAATATAAGTTTAGATAGAAAAACTATTAATTTAGATGGTTTTAATGTTGTATTGTATGACAGTGCTTTTAATTATGGCTCAAATGATAAGTTAAATATAACAAATGAAGATGGATTAATGAAAGCACTTGGATATGATGATTTAGTTTCAGCTTTACAAAATGTAGCTGACGCTATTCCTGTAACTTATTACAAAGCAACCTTTACTATGAGATACAATAAAGATATTAGTTTAGGTGATATGATTACAGTAGTAGATAAGAAAAATAATTCATATAATATACTAGTATGTAATATATCTACTGACTATATAGGAATGACAATTAGCAGTTATGGAACTTTAAATAGTAGCAATAGTTATGTAGTAGAAAGTGAAAGTGCAACTGAAAGAACAACTGATATTGTTAAAGGTAATGTAACAAATGGAATGACAAATTCCTATAGAGTTGTATATGTAAATAATACTTCTAGATGTTTATTAAATTTAGGAATTTCTGACACTGCTTTAACTGGAACAATAACAATAAAAAGAGAAGTAGATGGACAATCAGAAACTTTAAAAACACTTACAAAGAGTGCTGGAGTGTTTAATTACAGTTTATATATTGATTTAGATGATAGTTATACAGATAATAGCATAGTTATAGAAACAGATTTTAATGTAAGTAGTTCAGTTATGGATATTTCTTTTGTTATTATAAATTGTCAAATAGAAGAAATGCCATCTCAAGATTATGTAGTAATTACTAGAGAGAATACACATAGCACTTTACTTCTTAATATAGTAGAAATTCAAGAACAAAACGCTGGAGGTGGCGGCTATGTTGAGTAATTTTACAAACAAAAGAAAAAATGTTGTTTTCTTTTTTGTTAGTAGTATTTTAAAAAAGGAGGTAAAATAATATGCCTAGTTATAGAATTTTAGATGACAATCAGAATGAAATAACTCATTTAGAAATACCTAAAGAATGTGTTGTTGGTTCTGAATTGGAAGGAATATCTATTATAGGAATAAATGATGGTGCATTTGCTAACTGTGTGAACTTAAAAACATTGGATTTAGATGCTATAACTTCAAATATTCAAATAGGTTATACAGTAGCACAGGGAACAACTGGAGCATTTGAAGGTTGCACTTCTTTAGATACAATTGTTTTTCCTACTGATTTTGGAACAATAACAATAGTAGGTGCATTTAAAGGTTGTACTGCCCTAACTGCTTTAGATTTTTCAAATATTACTTCTGGTAAGATTCAGTTAGAAAATTCTTGTCTTGCTGGAAGTGGTATTATTGATATAGATACTGAAGATATAGTAGAAGTAATAGGTCCTGGTGCTTTTAAAGACTGCTTATCTTTAAATAGTGTAATAACGGAAGCTTATTACTTTGGAAATGCTGCCTTTTCAGGTTCTTCTATTAAAGAAATAACTTTTAATAATAAAAACATAACAACACTAGGAGCCCAGATTTTCAATAATTGTCCTAATTTAGATACAATTAATTTCAACGGAACTAAAGCAGAATGGTATGCTTTGAATAAGACTGACGGCTGGGAAGTAGATTTACCATATATGCCTAGCGGTTGGGAAGATGGAACATATAAAGTTCACTGCACAGACGGTGACACTCCTTTAATATATAAAGAACCTGGAATGTATAATAACGGAGTATTTACTAGTTGGAGTGATTTAATTAATAACGGTGACATAACAGTAACAAATAATACAATATCAGCTGTTAGTAGTAATGTTGCAGGAGAATTAGTTGTTGATGACAGTGTAACAGGAATTGGTATCTTAAAGTTTTATAATAACAACAATATAACAAAAATTACTTTACCTGATACAATAACCTCTATAGGTTCAAGAGCATTTATGTATATGCACAATCTACAGAGTATAAATATTCCATCATCTTTAACAACTATACAAGATAGAGTATTTTATGGCTGTAACTCTCTAACTAAATTAATTATTCCTGCATCAGTTACTAGTATAGGTGATTATGCTTTTGCAGAATGTGATTTACTAAAAGATATAGAATATTTAGGAACAGTTGCTCAATTTGATTTAATAACAATAGGAGTAAGTATTACAACAGAAACTCCTAACGTATTAATAAAATGTTCTGACGGTGACAGACTTTCAAAAGAAGCTGGAATATGGGGAATAGATAACACTTTATTTAAATCTATATCTCAAGCTATTACAGATGGATATTTGAAAAAAGGTTCAAATCTCTGGAATGTTGGAGGAACAACTTGGAGCCAAAAAAGTTATATAATATTAGATAGTGGAACAGGTATAAATAACCTTGGATTCAATGATTCTGAGTTACCAAGTAAAAACTTATATGGAGTATATATAGACCCTAAATTAAGTGGATTTAATAGTATTGGAAATACAGCATTTAAAAATCAGGAAAATTTTGAAATATTTTATGGAACAAAAGATATTAGATATTTTGGTTCAGAAGCTTTTTATAAATGTAATTTAAGTAGTATTGATTTATACTCTGAAGAACACAAGGCAACTTCTATATATGA
>Ga0326511_10001585_pt1 | contig 18784 bp, 10 predicted proteins | sample 0_2496_0518_D_FD_203701 | JGI IMG/M metagenome (GOLD analysis project Ga0326511, IMG submission 203701) | Bovine rumen microbial communities from UC Davis, California, United States - 0_2496_0518 | ecosystem: Host-associated > Mammals > Digestive system > Stomach > Rumen | place: USA... | reverse complement strand
CATGCTGATTGGTCTGCTCGCCAAGAACGCCATTCTGATTGTAGAGTTCGCCCTGGAGCGCCGCCGCACGGGTATGGCCATCACATGGGCAGCCACGCTGGGTGCAGCCGCACGTCTGCGTCCTATCCTCATGACCTCGCTGGCTATGATCATCGGTCTGCTGCCTATGATGTTTGCCTCGGGTGTAGGCAAGAACGGCAACCAGACGCTGGGTGCCGCAGCCGTAGGCGGCATGTTGATTGGCACGCTGTTCCAGATTATAGTTGTGCCTGGCCTGTTCGTAATATTCCAGTCTTTGCAGGAGAAGTTCTCGCCCATGAAGTTCGAGGGCGACGAGGAGAATCCTGACGTAACTACAGAGTTGGCACAATACGCGAAAAGACCTGTAGAGTATGAATTGCAGAAGTAAGAAAAGACTCTCCCCTAACCCCTCCCTGTGAGGGAGGGGAATGAATAGTATAATTAAATGAAGATCAAAATGAATAAGATATTAAGGAAAAAGGCATCAACTCCCCTCCATATAGGGAGGGGTCTGGGGGTGGGGTTACTACTCAGTCTGCTACTGACCAGCTGCGGCCTTTACAACAAATACGAGCGTCCCGAGGACATCAATACTAAAGGACTTATTCGCGACCTCGTCAACGACGGTGATACGCTACAGGTGAACAGCGACGAGAATTTCGGCAACCTGCCCTGGCGCGAGGTCTTCACCGACCCACAGCTGCAGGGACTCATCGAGACAGCCCTTGAGAACAATGCCGACCTGCGCAATGCCGCCCTCAACGTGAAGATGATGGAAACGGCACTCACTTGTGCCAAGCTGGCATTCCTTCCCTCGCTGGCCATCGCCCCTCAGGGTACCATCAGTCAGGTACAGATGGACGGTGCATCGGTGTCGAAGACCTATCAGCTGCCTATCGCTGCCTCATGGAACCTCGACCTCTTCGGCAACCTGCTCTCCACTAAGCGTTCGGCCCAGATGAAGCTGTTGGCCACGAAAGACTATCAAGTAGCCGTGCAGACCAATATCATCTGCGGTGTGGCCAACCTCTACTACACCCTGATGATGCTCGACGAGCAGATGCGCATCGTCTCCGACATGGAGTCGCTGACCAAAGAGACCTGGGACATGATGAAACTGCAGATGGAACTGGGTCGTGCCCGTTCCACCAGTGTGCAGAGTGCAGAGGCCAGCTACTATAGCATTCAGGCCCGAAAGGCCGCACTGCGCCAGCAGATTCGCGAGATGGAGAATTCCATGTCGCTCCTGCTCAACGAGGCTGGCCACCAGATTCCCCGTGGCTCGTTCTACAACCAGTCGCTGCCTGCAAACTTCTCGACAGGCGTAGGCATCCAGCTGCTGTCCAACCGTGCTGACGTGCATGCCGCCGAGATGGCACTGGCTCAGTGCTTCTACGACACCGAGACTGCCCGTTCACGCTTCTACCCGAACATCACTGTGACTGGCAATGCCATGTTCACCAACTCTTTAGGGAGCATGATTGTCAATCCAGGCAAGTGGATTCTCTCTGCCGTAGGCTCTCTGACGCAGCCCATCTTCCAGCACGGACAGATCGTGGCAGGGCTGAAGGTGGCCAAAGACCAGCAGGAACAGGCACTGAACACTTTCCAGCAGACCATACTCAAGGCCGGCAACGAGGTCAGCAATGCCTTGGTAGCCTATAACACTTGCGACGAGAAGAGTCAGCTCGACGAGAAGCAAGTGAAGATCTACGAGCAGAACGTTGAAGACACCCGTCAGCTCTACGTCTCGAAAGGCAGCAGCTACCTGGAAGTTATTCAGGCACAAAGCAATCTGCTCAATGCCCGTATCTCGAAAGTAACTGACGACTTCAACAAAATGCAGGCCGTAGTGAATCTGTATCAGGCACTGGGAGGAGGCAGTAAGTGAGACATAGTAACTGGTTAAAGACAGACAAACATATTAACATCTTGTTATTCTGTTAGTCTGTCTTTAAAAAAGATTATTCTGTCTATAATATTGTTATTATGTTAGTCTGTCTTTAAAATAAGATTAGTCTGTCTATAATATTGTTATTATGTTAGTCTGTCTTTAAAATAAGATTAGTCTGTCTTAAAAAAAGATTATTATGTCAAGTGAAATTAGTCCAAAAGCCGAAATCAGCCCAAACGCGAAAATCGGCAATAACTGCAAGATATTCCCCTTCGTCTATATCGAGGACGACGTGGTGATTGGCGACAACTGCATCATCTTCCCCTTTGTCAGCATCTGTTCAGGCACCCGCATGGGCAACAACAACAAGATACACCAGGGAAGCGTCATCGGAGCCTTGCCACAGGATTTTGATTTCCGGGGCGAGAAGTCGAAGTGCATCATCGGCAACAACAATATCATTCGCGAGAACGTAGTCATCAACCGTGCCACCCATGCTGACGGCGAGACCGTCATCGGCAACGACAACGTGCTGATGGAGGGTGCTCACATCTCTCACGACACGAAGGTTGCCAACCGCTGCGTCTTCGGCTACGGCACCAAGATTGCCGGCGACTGCGAGATTCAGGATGGTGTCATCTTCTCTTCATCGGTCATCGAGAATGCCAAGACCCGTGTGGGTCAAGGAGCCATGATCCAGGCCGGTACCACGTTCTCGAAAGACGTGCCACCCTACATCATCTGCACCAAGCGCAGCGAATACGGAGGAGTCAATTTCTCTATGGGCCGCGCATACGGTGTCGACGAGAAGACACTGAAGCACATCGCCAATGCCTACCGTCTCGTCTACCTTGGTAACACCTCGCTCTTCGATGCCATCAAGCAAATCGAGGAACAGGTGCCCGACAGTCAGGAAATTCGCAACATCGTCAACTTCCTGAGTACGACGAAATTAGGGGTCATCGCCAAGATGTAAAAAAAGATGGTATTACGATAAAAGAACTACAGAGACTTTCCGCAAGAGGTCTCTGTAGTTCTTTTATATTTCAAGTCGAATTACCCTGCACTTCGAATCGAATTACCCTGCACTTCGAATCGAATTACCCTGCACTTCGAATCGAATTATCTCGTACTTCGAATCGAATTATCTCATACTTCGAATCGAATTATCTCATACTTCGAATCGAATTATCACGTACTTCGAATCGAAGTGCGAGATAAGACGATAGCTTTTGCAGACAACAGAGAGAATGGAAGCCTCACTACGCGAACACACATTAAAAAATCACGCTAACATATTAACCCCCGATTCAGAAAACCCAGAGTTTATCAAGGTTTCAAGAGATTTCATTCGCAATACATATTAACCTGACGCTAACCCGATACTAACCCCAAATTAACCCGTTTGAAGCATAATCGCCCACAGATGTTTTTATCATTCCTTTAACCTTTCTTCCCCATGAAAAATCGCCATAAAAAACGTTTACGTAATAAAATTTAGCAAAAAATAAAGCGAATTATCATTATTTTTATTAACTTTGCATTCGATTAGGCTATCGCCTTGGCTAAAAACTATTAACAAATCAAATTTTTATAAGTACTAACAAAACAACAGAACAAAGTATGAAAGACGCAATGAAACTATTGTGTAAGCTTTGCCTCTTAGCCGCGTTCTTTGTGCTTGCACCTCCCGAAGTGCTGGCTCAGACAACTGCTAAAGGTCAAGTTTTCGACTCGACAGGTGAACCCGTCATTGGAGCAACTGTAGTGGAAAAGGGCAATGCCAAGAATGCCACTGTCACCGACTTTGACGGTAACTTCACGCTGAAACTGCAGAAAGCGAAGAGTGTCGTCATTTCCTATGTGGGCATGAAACCCTACGAGGGCACGGCTTCGCAGAGCATGAAGATCACCCTTGAAGACGACAACGCAGCCCTCGAAGAGGTCGTGGTTGTCGGTTACACCAGCAAGGCCCGTAAAGACCTCACCGGTTCGGTAGGTTCTATTCAAGGTAAAAAGCTGGAAGCAGTCCCTGTTTCTTCGGCCGCTGAAGCCCTGCAAGGAAAGATCGCCGGTGTGCAAGTTACCACCGTCGACGGTCAGCCAGGTGCTGATATTAACATCCGCGTGCGTGGTGCAACCTCAGTGACCCAATCAAACGAGCCTCTCTACATCGTTGACGGTTTCCAAGTGCCAAACATTAACGATATTCCTCCCTCGGATATAGCTTCTATCGACGTACTGAAAGATGCCTCCCTTACCGCTATTTATGGTGCCAAGGGTGGTAATGGTGTCATTATCGTCACCACCAAGTCGGCTAAAGAAGGAAAAGTTCAGGTGTCATTCAACGGTCGTCTGACGGCTGCCCATATTTCAAAGAAACTTGACCTGATGGACATCTACCAGTTTGTAGAATACTCTTGGGACAGAGCAGCAGGTGGAGTGAAGGCGTCAGAATCTTCACCCCGTTACTATCGCTACAATTTTGGTAATCCTGCTGAAATGAGTCGTTACAGCAAGCTTGCTTCTATTGACTGGCAGGACGAAGTAATGAACGAGACTCCCATCAACTATTCTGCAAACCTCTCTATAGGCGGCGGTAATGAGAGCACAAAATTCAACCTCTCACTGACGCAGACCGAAGACAAGGGTATCATCATGGGTTCAGGTGTACGCCGTACCAACATAAACCTGAAATTGAATACCAACATCACAAAGAATTTGAAATTCACCTACAACCCTACGATTACTTACAGACGTGACGAGGGTGCCGGTGGTGATGCCGTTGGCACAGGTGGTATTATTGACGTACTGAAATATATGCCTACGAGCGGTTATCGCCAGTTTGCATCATGGAACAAAAACTGGGAAGACGAAGACATCTCGAATGCTTTCGCATTGACAAACCCGGCAAAAGACATCAGTACCAACGTACAAAAACGCCATTCTTACAACTTGAATAACCGTTTCTCGCTGGTATGGAATCCTATTGACCATCTCACACTGCGCACAGAAGGCAACTACTCCATCACTTTCAGAGACACGCAACGTTATTATGGCCCGCTGACAGATACTGGTAAAAAATATAACTCTCAGCCTGTAGCATCGATTACCAATCGAACCACACAGTCTTACACTTGGACAAACACTGCCAGTTACGACATGACCATCCAAGACGACCACAACCTGTCATTCCTCCTCGGCCAGGAAATCTACAACAATCAGTACAAGGAATATCTGCAGACTAACAGATACTTCGACCGTACCGTAGATGCCACCACTGCATTCAACAACATGCAGCTGGGTACACCTTACATTTCCAACACGGTTCTTTCAACGGCTGACCGCACGGCATCTTTCTTCGGCCAGGTGTCTTACAACTTTGACCACAAATACCTGCTCTCGGCTACATTCCGTGCTGACGGTTCTTCCAAGTTCTCGAAAGGCAACAAATGGGGTTACTTCCCCTCCATCTCAGGTGCCTGGGATATTAAGCGCGAGAAATTCATGAAAGATGTGAAGTGGGTTGACCAGTTAAAGCTTCGTGCAGCTTTCGGTCTGGCAGGCAACAACAACATCAACAGCGACTTGTGGCGCTATCTTTATGACGTTCAAGTAGAGGGCGGTCCTGGCTTTGGCGAGACAACCCAGTATGGCGAGATGTATTACTCAAAGCCCAGCACATATCCCAATACTGAAATCAAGTGGGAGACAACCATAACGCGAAACTTTGCTCTCGACATGCAATTCTTCGGAGGCCGTCTGACCGTTACTCCCGAGCTTTATTTTAACACGACGCGAGACCTGCTCTATCAGTCTACGATTGCTACGACCTCTGGTTACAGCAAACAGATGCAAAACGTAGGTAAAGTGCAGAATAACGGTTTCGAACTGACCATCAACGGTGACATTCTTCGCGGTAAAGACTATGTGTTGAGTGGAAACCTGACTCTTGGTCACAACAAGATGAAAGTAAAAGAGTTGAATGCAACTGACTCACAGCTCTTCAACTATTCGACTCGCTTCGCTTCGTCTGGAAAGGATGACTATGTGCTCGAAGTAGGAAAAGAAGTTGGTCTGCTCTATGGCTACATCTACGACGGGCTGTACAGCTTTGACGATTTTGACCCTGCTGCATACAACAAGAGCACTCCGGAATGGAAGCTTAATGACGGTGTACCCGAAATGACAACCGACGTATTGGCAGCCTCTACTTCAGGCGATCCCTCCATGCCTGGTAAGATGAAGTTCAAAGATCTAGACGGTGATGGCAAGATTACGACTAATGACCGCACCGTCATCGGCAACACCAATCCTACGCTGCAGGGCGGCTTCGGACTCAGCGGCACTTGGAAGGACTTTGATTTCACTGCCAACTTCACGTACATGCTCAACTTCGACATCTACAATGGTACTGCCTACGCCCTTTCGTCTTCTTCCGCCAACAGCCAGAGCTACACGAATGTGCTTTCCAAGTTCAACCGCAACAGCCGCTGGGTGTACACCGTCAATGAAGGAAGTCATGACAGCTATCACGATGGCATCATGAACACCTATATGACTATGGACGCATACAAGACAGCCAATGCCAATACCACATTATGGAACCCGGCAGACGTCGTCAGCAACACCATCAACTCCAACTTCGTTGAAGACGGCTCGTTCCTGCGTTGTTCCGATGTGACGATTGGCTATACGCTACCAAAAGAACTCAGCAAAAAACTCTATATGTCAAAAGTTCGTTTGTATGCTTCGGCCACAAACCTGTTCATCATCACAGGTTACTCAGGATACGATCCTGAAGTGGATATTCAGTCCGGCCTGACTCCCTCAATGGACTATAACCGCTATCCGCGCAACCGGGCTTTCTCGTTCGGTGTAAACGTGACATTCTAATTCATCAAAAAAGAAAACAGAAATAATATGAAACTAAAAAACATATTCATCAGCGGCCTTGGTCTGTTGGCATTAACTGCCTGCAACGATTACCTTGATGTAGATGCCCCTTCAAAATCCTTTCCTTCGAACATTTACAGTTCGACTAAGGATGTGAGCATGGCATTAAACGGTGTCTACGCTGAGATTCTTGCCAGCAACACCTTCGGTCAAGCCTATACTTACAGCTTAGTGCTGAACAGCGACGTAGACTTCGTATCGAATTCAAGTGCATCAGCTCAGACCAACACACCTAAGCGCTACGACCAGACATCGGCCAGCAGCACTGCCAACAGTGTATGGAATGCAACCTATACTGCCATCGAAACAACCAATGAGTTCATCTACTACTTGAGCAATAGTCCCATTTACAACAAAGAAGATGACAATTGGACAGAGTTGCAGCAGTATATGGGCGAAGCGAAAGCAATTCGCGCCATGCTCTACAATGAGCTGATATGCTATTGGGGCGATGTGCCATTTACAATGGAACCGACATCTGTGACCCAAAACTTCGTGCCTGCCATTACCTCGCGTGACGTTATTGCCAGGAAGATTTTGGAAGACCTTATTGAGATTGCGCCCAACATGAAATCGGTATCAAGCATCCCCGAAGGTGTAGAGCGCATTTCCCAAGAGGCTTGCTGGGCTTTGATTGCACGCATCGGTTTGCAAGCAGGCGGCTATTCACTACGCCATGCTGAGGGTGATGCCACAAGCTACGGCTATATGGGCATGCCTTCGGATTCGGAGCGAAACTGGTTCCTGACTACTGCACGCGACTATGCGAAGAAAGTCATCGATTCAAAAACCCACTCACTGTCACTGCCATACCAAAGCGTGTTCCTCAACGAGTGCAACATGAAGGTTGTCAATGATGATGACGTCATCTTCGAGATACCTTTCGCCATTGAAGCATCTGGTTCAATCGGTTATCGTCAAGGTCCCAAGTTCGAAGCTAACGGCGGCTCTACAAACTTCCAGTGGGGTGAATCGGGCGGCAACCAACAGCTGGAATGGTTCTACCGCTACAGCTTCAAGCAGGGTGACATGCGTCGCGATGCTGTCGTTGGTTGGTGGTATTACACCTATGATGGCATTCCAAAAATTTGCAAGGGCTACAGCTACTACAACAACAAGTGGTCGAAACTATTCAACGACACCAGGGCATACAGCAGGATTAGCGCGAACAATACGGGTATCAACTATCCCTATCTTCGCTATGCTGATGTACTACTGATGTATGCAGAGGCAGATGTAAAACTGACAAAAGCTGTCAACACTGATGCTGTTCAGGCATTGCAGAGCGTACGTAATCGTGCATACATAGGTTCTACAGTCGCTGCTCCTGCCGTGGCTGCAACAGACTCTGCCTCCTTTATGGACGAGATTCTACAGGAACGCAAGTGGGAGTTCGCTGGCGAGAACATGCGCTGGAAGGACTTGGTGCGCAACAACCAGTTGAGCGAAGTGCTTTACTACACTTTCCTGCGTTACTATGCCACAGCCTACGAAGTAGGTGGTATGTCCAATACAACTCTTAACGATATGATCGTTGCCCACGACGGTATAGACTATTTCGGTGGAAGCGGTGAAACCTACACCATCGAGGAAATCGACGCTGCCATTCCCGGAGACCTTGCTTACGGGCAAACGGCAGGTAAAGCCAAAGGTTCGTTATTGCCTCAGCGATTGGACTACTGTTGGATTGAGAATCCAAAAGACAATGAATACTTCGCTAACCATGAGTTGCCGACATTGTATATCTTCAATCGCTACTCCAACAATCATCCTGCCAACAACATGACAAAGGTGGTAAACTTCTTCAAGTTGATGAAGAGCAACCACCCCACATCTAAAGTTGCAGGCTACACGGCCATCACTGACCCAGAAAACCCCAATACCGAGTTGCGCAACCTGACACTCAAACGAGATGACAGCTACATCAACTGGTTCTATGATGCCGACGGTTACCCACGAAACCAAGTGCTCTACTCTTTCTACGGTTTCATCCGTGGCGACGAGACAGACAAGACCAAGGTGCTCCTGATTCGCAATGGCGTGGGAGAAGACATTACTGGCAAGATAGACCAGGTTCCCACCGATCTGCCTGTTGTGCGCTATATTCTTCCTATTCCTCGTGAAGCAATTACACGCTCTGAAGGTGTTTACAAGAATTACTATGGTTACTAATAATCATTCATCTGAACAATAATATGAAAAAAAGATTTTTATATACTATCGCGCTATTATCGTCGTTAGCACTGTATTCCTGCAGCGATGATGACAAAGTAAGTGGTGCCGATGAAGATACAAACCGTCTGATGAGTCCGACGTTCCGTACCAACAACACGGTTATTGGCGGTTCCAACGACCCTTATCTGTGTAAGGTTGTGGGTCTCAACAGCATCCAACTTTATTGGTCGCGCATTGAAGGGGCTTCTGGCTATCAGATTCGTGTTTCTACGAATCAAAGTGTGGCAACGGGTGATATGACTAACTGGGATGATCCCAATTACATAGAACTGGATACTGTCATCAATAACACCAGTGCTGACCAGATGCTTCTTAACGACCTGAAGTTCTCTTCAACATACCGTTTCATTATCCGTGCTCTTTCACCCGACGGCGAAGCCTATCATTCGAAATGGTTTGGTACAGGCGATTTGCGTCACTGGTCAGACATGTGCTATATGACCACTCAAGACCGTTACGCCGTACCTGAAATTATTTATCAGAAGAGCAATGTGACCAAAGATGGTTGCACAATCCATCTGGACCGCAGCTACGCAAAAAGCGGAGGTCGTAATTACAAAGCCGACGAGTTGGAAGTGTTCGACGAATACTTCAATACGACTACTGATGGCAAAGGCAATAAGGTCTGGAGAGTCGACTATCTTGTAGTTGAACCCGCTGCTTCGAATGCACAAGCAAAAGTTCCTGAGCAGTACAAGAAATACCAACTCAAGGAAAGCGACTTCGACGAAAACGGCTTAGCAGCTATTGACGTGTCAGGTCTTGACTCAAACTCCGTTTACAATTTCTACGTCTATGACCAAACCATAGCCGATCAGAAAGCATTTGTTTACGCACAGTACAATCTTGACAAATCAGTACGCACGAAAGGCGATCCCGGTCAACCCATTATCATAGCAGCTGCTCCTCAAGACACTATACACACCCTTTTAAATAATGAGGAGACAGCTATTGACCTTCCTATCTCAGCAACGCCTATACAGCCTACTCTTGAAAACTTCATGAAGAGCAATGAGTATGCCGAGAACAAGACATTCTATCTGGAGGGTGGGCAAACTTATTTCCTGACAGCTGGTCTTGAGGTGTTCAAAGGATTCAAGCTGGCTACGAATCCAGAGGATATTGCAGCAGGTAAGGGACGTGCAAAAGTGCTTCTCTACCATGCCGACATACTGCGTCATCAGAGTCCTTCGCCTGCATTCTTCATGCTGAGCCGTCGTCCGGAAGGCAGCGAGAATCCCATGATTACTATCGATATTGACAAATTCATTATCGAAGATATTGATTTCGCAATACCAATGGCTGACAACTGTGCTGAAGATGACATTGACCAAGGTCTGACCAACAGCTATTTCATGAACATGTACTCCAACGGCATGGGTTCTGTAGTCGAAGAGCTTTCCATCAAGAACTGTTCGTTCCAAGGTCTCGTCGGTGGCTTCTATCGCGTACAGGCAAACTACGGTGTGCGCATCAAGAATTTCATACTCGACAATGTGGACTTTTATAATGGTGGCTACTACAATACCGGCGGTCGCCGCTACAACTGGTTCCATGCCAATCCAGAGTCAAATACGAGAATCAATATTTGGGAGAACTTTGTCATGAAGAATTGTACTATCTATGACAATCCGCTCGGATACATGTTCAACCACAACAAGCAGCAGGATATTGATTGGCCAGATGATATTCACTATAATATCACAATGGAGAACAATACGATTGTCAATTTCAACACCTGCAACGTAGGCAACAGCCTTCTCTTCAACTTGCGTTGGATACCTGGTGGCTCTTCTTTCACGCTGAAGCGAAATCTCTTCGTACTGACACGCAACGATGCTGACGAGGCACGAACAATGGTTCAGTCTGGCTGCGATGTGCGCACTGTAAACGGCACGGGTAAGGTTACGCTCGACTTTGAGGACAACTATTCCACCAACGACTTCTTAACAGAAAATCAGATCTTCAGCAACGCTGCTACCGCCTTTAGCTTTACAGGTAAGAACACCTTCGGTGCAATTCCAGAAAGTGACGTCACATGGGGCAGTGCAGGCCGCGAAGGTTTAGTGGTGAAAGTTGCTGATATCAAGGCTTCTGACCTCATGGTTCAGCCTAATCCTCCTCACAAGTTGGATACTGAAGGAAAAGCCAACCACTATGACCACCAGGAAGACGGTATCGACGGTACAGTGACCAACATAGATAAAGGTATTCGCTCAGATTATGTGGGCGGTATGGTTGACCTGCACTTCAAGAACTTCAACAACGTGCTCGTAGAAAAGCAGATTGGTGCTGCCAAATGGCGTACACAGCAATAAGAAACTCTTGGGTAAGAAATGAGGAAGCGTGATGCTATCCTCATTTCTTACTAATCATTTTTCATAACACATTTATTCATTCAATTAAAATCTTAAAAAGCATGAAGAAAATTTTACTTTTTGCCGCTACCGCAATAGTAGCATTGTCAGCAAACGCTCAAGATTGGAATGCCAGCTCTGCAGGCGTACTTGCTAAGGGAGCCACCCTCTTGGACAACGAATTCGTTACTGTCGTAACAGGTCTTCAGGACACAGAAGCTTCACTTATCAAAGACGAAGCTGAGGCAAACGATCCCAAGACGTATGCAGGCTTCACCTTTCAAAGATATGTAAACATACGTGTAGAAGAAGTGCCTGCCGAAGGCAATAATTTCGAAGGGACTGTTAATAACGGCCTAACTCCTCCCGGTATTTCACTCATCGTTACCGCCAAGAAGAATACCGACATGACCCTTTACTACAAACATGGTGAAGGTAAGAATGTGTCATGTCTGGATCAAACGGCTAAAGAGAATGTGGCTATCGCTGAAACGCCCGTTGAAGGCCTTGACGGCTACTACACAGGTGTCTTTAAGTTTGTCGCTGGCCATACGTACACCATTTACGCAAAAGGTGGCACAACTGGTCTGAATGGTATCTCTACTGCAACAGGCACATACGTCGAACCGTCCAGCAAAGTTTATTCTTTCACATCCAAAGCAAACAGTGTGACTTATGGTGATGGTGCAATAATGACCATTTCAGGAAATTCAGAGAAGCAAATAGGCAATGGTGCAAGTATCACTGTCAACGGAGCTGCATATACAAGCATGAAGAACTCGAATGGTGCACAGATGACATTTAATGCTGCAACAGGCAAGAAGATTTACCGTATGACTTTCTATGCTATTCCTAATAATGATGGTGACGAACCGAAATTCCAAGAGTTTCAAGGTATAGCTCTCGCTCAGGCCATTACAACAGTAAAAGACGGCACAAAACCGACTCAGATAATCATGTGTGCCAATGGAGTCGATAGTGCTACTTTTACTTTTGGCGGCAAGCAAGTCAACTTTGTCGTAGATGTTGACTACGCTGAGACATCATACGATGCCACATACGATCCAACAAAGTCTAACGCCATCACAAACGTGAAAGTTGCTGAGAAGGCTAACGTCATGTACAACCTCGCCGGCCAGCGTGTCAACGCTGCCAAGGGTCTGGTCATCATGAATGGCAAGAAGGTCGTGCTGAAGTAATTCATACAAAGCAGAGATACTCTATATAGCTCCCCGGCGGCATTCAGCCGTCGGGGAGCTTATTTAAAAAAAGCAAATAACATGCCCATCTCTCACGACGATTCCTTTCTTCCTCAAGAGCGTACCTACCGCACGCTGAAATGCTTTCAGAAGGCAGAATGCATCTATGATGTGACCTATCATTTTGCCAACAAGTATTTCAGTAGAGGCGACCGCACGATTGACCAAATGGTGCAGGCGGCTCGTTCTGGCAAGCAGAACCTTGCAGAAGGAAATATTGACGGTATCACCTCAAAGGAGATGGAGATGAAACTGACCAATGTAAACCGGGCCTCACTTCATGAGTTGCTTCTCGACTATGAGGACTACCTACGAGTACGCGGACTCCAGCATTGGGGTTCTCAAGACCCTCGCTACCAGCAAACAGCACAGTTCTGTCGTAATCACTTGGATTCAGCCATTTACCGTGACAAGATTCAGTCGCGCAGCGATGAGGTTATTGCAAACCCACAACACCCACAAACCAATGAAAAAGATTTTACTTTCCCTCCTGGCTGCCTTAGCCGCAATGACCGCTACGGCAAGCAACAACGTTGCCCCCTGGGGCTGGGCCACATGCTCCGACGAGGCCGGTACCGCCTACTGCCTGAGCGGTGGCAATATGTCCAACGCCAGCACCGTCACCTTGACGGCTCTTGGCAACGGACAGACTGACGATACGCAGATCAAGCAAGCCATCGCCAAGAACGACATCATTATCTTCGACGGTACCAACGGCGACTTTACCATCGGCGAGGTGATGAAGCTGGCATCGACGAAACACAAGACACTGATTGGCATCAACAACGCCCGCCTGTGTACGAAGTTCTTCCTGACTGCCGAAGACCACACCTATCTGAAGAATCAGAACCTCGACGGGCTGAGCAGCACCGACCAGTACACGGGTACCCTACCCGACGGCACCACACTGACCTGTGACAAACGAGCCTTCTTCACGAAGAAAGCCATGATGGAGCTGCAGTATCAGAAGACTGGTACCTATTCACTGCCCAACAAGGCCGGTATCTTCCAGATCGAGACCTCGAGCGAGAACATCATCATCCGCAACCTCTCGCTGATAGGCCCCGGCTCGGTCGACATTGACGGCGTAGACCTCATCACCAATCAGGGCAAGCACGTATGGGTAGACCACTGCACGCTGGTCGACTCTCAGGACGGTGCGCTCGACAGCAAGGTGTGCGACTGGGCTACCTACACCTTCAACCACTTCTACTACACTTCGCGCAGCTATTCGCATGCCTATACCTGCGGCTGCGGCTGGGTGAGCAATCACGAGATGACGCTCCACCTCACCTTTGCCTACAACATCTGGGGCGAAGGGTGCATGCGCCGTCTGCCGCAGGCCGATGATGCCTACATACATCTTGTCAACAACTACCACAACTGCCCCGGCAACAGTGTCGGCATGACGCTCAACAGCTACGTCAAGGCACTGGTAGAGGGCAATTATGCCGCCAGTGGCGTGAACAGCCCCCTGACAGGCAGCGGAAGCAACCGCCAGGTGACGGCACGCGACAACAGCTTCACAGCCTCGTCGGTAGGTGAAGAAGTGACGGTGCCCTATCAGTACACGAAGATTACTGCCGCCGAGGTGCCTGCCACGCTGACAGGTGCAGAGGGTGCCGGTGCCACACTGGGCAATGATGCTGCCTATATCCTCTCTACCATCCCTACTGCCACCCGTGCAGAAACAGCATACGTCATGACAAAGGATGATGCGCACATTGGCAACAGCATTACTGAAGTTGGCGGCATCACCGTCACGTTTGATCCCAAGGTCACTGACTGGAAAAGCGGTGGCAGCGGAAAGGATGCCCAGACCGTAGACGGTATTGACCTCACTGGATATTATGCACAAAGCAACGCCGTCAACGCTGCTCCTATCAATATTCAGACTACGCAAGCCGGCACACTCACCATTTTCCTCGGCGGCGGTGTCTCTACTTCCAAGAAAGTCTACTTGGTTGAAGGCACAGACAGTGTGAAGATGACGGGCAAGGTGCTCAGCACGGGCGCAACGATTGCCAGCGGCAGCAAGCCTTCAGCCGAAATCAAGGAATGGGATGCCGTGGTCTTCGACCTGGAAGCCAACAAGACCTACTCCTTTTTCATCACAGGCACGAAGTGGCGTCTGGCTGCCATCCGCTACGTGGCAAGCGGCGACACGGGTATTCGCACAGCCAAGCCCTCAACAATCAGCACACCGTACTACAACCTGCGGGGCACACGCGTAGCCTACCCCACTACGAAGGGCATCTACATCAAGAATGGAAAGAAAATCGTGGTGAAGTAACGGCAGCTTATTTGCCGGAAATCACGGGTGAAGTAACGGCAGCTTATTTGCCGTATTTCTCCAACAGACTCGCAGCCTGCGGATCGCCCATCTCCTGGGCCTTCTGCAGGTTTTTCGTTCCTTCTGCCTTGTCGCCTGCCAAGCATTGGGCGAGGCCGAGGAACAAGTAGCCGTCGCTCTGCTTAGGCTCCTGCTCTATTAACTGGCGGGCGGTCTGCTGTGCATCGGCATGCAGTCCCACGCGAATCTGCAGTGAAGCTTTCTCGGAAAGATAGAAAGGATTGGCAGGAGCCATCTCGATGGCCTTGTCAATATCGTTCAGTGCCTGCTGGAACAGCCGTCCGCCTATCTCGGCCTGGTGGCGCAAGTAATAGAAATTGTCGGTCAGCTGCGAGCGCATCAGTGCCTCGTAGTCATTCATGTCGACGACCGCCTCGCGGTATTTACCTACCGAAGCACGCGCCCTTGCACGCACCATCAGATAGGGTGCAGCCTCTTTCAGATAGGGCTGTGCAAACTGTGCCACGGCACTGTCCAACAAGGCCAGATAGGCCACGGTGTCGTTCTGCATCAGCTTGCAGCGTCCTGCCTCGTAGAACGTCTCTGCCGAGCGCATCGAGGTCGTTGTCAGCTGCAAGTAGGCATCGCAGGCCTCAGCATAGCGCTTCTGGGCGAAGAGCGTCTGTGCCTGCTGGTGCAGGTAGCTGGGCTGAGGGTTCAGCCGATAGGCCTCGGCGGCCTCAGCGTATGCCAGTTCCAGCGTCCAGGGTTCGTAAGGCTGGTCGGCCTTATACACCGCTTTCTGCAGGATCAGTCGCGAATAGGCATAGTGAGCCTCATCCTTTTTCTCAACAGCCTTCAAAGCCTGCTCCATGTCTCGCTGGGCAGCGGCAAAGTCGCCGGCGGTGACAGCCAGCTGAGCACGTGCCTGATAGCCGTCGACGGCTTCAGGATACTGACTGATGACATCGTCGACCAGCTGGGCGTATGCCACCGAGTCGAGCGACGACGGAGCCACATAAAGCATGAGCTGGGTCTGCGCCAAGGTTGAGGGCAGTGCCTTCTTAATGCCAATGGCTCGCATCGAGGGGTCGTTCAGGCTCAGGCCACTAACCGTAAGACTATCGGCAAAACGGGCAGAGACGGCATAGCCCGTCGTATCGGAATTGTTCACGGATGCCTGCATCAGTCCCACCACCTGTCCGTCATCATTCAGCAGGGGTGTGCCTACCATGACGCCGGCTGTAGGCATGGCGAGGGTATAATAGCTGTAGCCGTCGCCGAAGGTCTCCACCTTTCTGACTACGCACTGCCCCACCCGCTTCTCTTCGCGATAGGGCAGCTGCCACAGTTTGGTGCCTACAGCCTGCGACGCCGGTGCTACGACAAGGGGCTGTGACTTCTTCACGCTGACGCGGAATTTCGTCACGTCGTAGGTATCGTTAGCACCCATGATGCAAGCCACGTCATATTCCTTGCCTGCGCCATCAACCACCACGGCCCTTGCCGCCCCACGGAAGGGAGCGTAGGCACTGACCGTCTCACCCCGTTCGCCCACGAAGAAGCCTGTGGCACTGCCTATCAGCGTGCCGTCAGCGGCAAACGTCTTCACCGTCACCACGCTCTTCGCAGCCTTCTTCGTCCACGAAGGCACCTGAGCAGCTACGCTGCTAAGCGATAAATGGAAAATGAAAAATAAACTTATTAGGAGTGTAGGAGTACAGGAGTGCAGGAGTGCAGACGATAGTTTGGTAATCATAATTCTCAATTCTCAGTTCTCAATTCTCAATTCGAAACTCTCAATTCTCAGTTCTCAATTCTCAATTCGAAACTCTCAATTCTCAATTTTCAGCAGTTGTTTGGCATTCTCTATGGCGGCGGCGGTCACGTTGCTGCCACTGAGCATCTGAGCAATCTCACGCACACGCTCGTCAGTCGTCAGACGCTGCATGTGCGAGGTGGTGCCCTGTGATGTCTCGTCCTTATACACCTTGTAGTGGTGGGCTCCGAGGGCAGCTATTTGTGGCAGGTGGGTGATACTGATCACCTGACGGTCGCGACAGCCCATCTCGTGCATGATCTGCGCCATCTGCTCAGCCACGCGACCGCTCACACCCGTATCAATCTCGTCGAAGATAATCGTGGGCAGCTTCACCGCTCCGCTGATCATCGCCTTCAGCGAGAGCATCACGCGGGCAATCTCACCGCCCGACGCCACCTGAGCCACGGGCTGCAAGGCGGTCGACGTGTTGGCACTGAAGAGGAACGCCACACGATCCTGACCGTTTGCTCCCAACTGCGTCGGCTCGACGCTCACCTGGAAGCGCACGTTGGGCATGCCCAGGGGCACCAGCCGCTGCTGCATCTCCTGTTCAATCTTCTTCGCCCATTGCTGCCGGGTCTTCGTCAGGCAGTCTGCCTTCTGCCGGCAAAGCGTCAGCTGACGCTCCATCTCGGCCTGCAGTTCGCCCACGGCCTCATCGCTGTTCTCTATTGCACTGAGCGTCTCGTGCAGCTGCTGTTGCTGCTGCAACAGTTCGGCGATGCTCTCGGCATGGTATTTCTTCTGCAGTTCGTAGATACGGTCCAAGCGGTTGTTCACCTCGTCCAGCTCTGCCGGGTCGAAGTCAATCTTGTCGAGCAGGCGGCTCACCTCAGCTGCCACGTCTTTCAGTTCTATATAGCTACTGTCCATACGCTCAGCCAGTTCACTGGCCTCGGGCAGCACGCGCTCTATGGTCTGCAGGGACGTGACGGCCTTTTTCAGCTGGCCGACAATACCAGACGCATCGCCCTGCAAGGCCTCGTCAGCCGTGTACAGCGCACTTTTGATCTCTTCCGAGTGGCTCATCGTGTCGCTGCGTTGCTCCAGCTCTTCCTGTTCGCCAGCCACCAGACGGGCCTGCGACAGCTCGTCGTACTGGAACTGCAGGAAATCGGCACGCTCGCGGTTGGCCTCGATGTCGGCCTGCACCTGTTTCAGGTGCTGCGCCGTTGCCTGATAAGCACGATAGGCCGACTGATAGTCTGCCAGCAGCTGCTGGTCGGCAGCCAGAATATCGACCACGGAAAGCTGGAAATCCTGCTTCTGCAGCAACAGGTTCTGGTGCTGCGAATGAACGTCTACCAACTGTTCGCCCAGTTCCTTGAGCAAGGTCAGCGCCACGGGGGTGTCATTGATGAAGGCGCGGCTCTTGCCGGCAGCCGTCAGCTCACGGCGAATGATGGTATCGTCAGGCTCATACTCGATATCGTTCGTGCGGAAGAAAGGCTCCATGTCGTAGCGCGAGAGGTCGAAATGGGCCTCGATGACGCATTTCTCTGCCCCCATCTTGATGCTCTTCGAGTCGGCACGCTGTCCCAGCAGCAGACCGATAGCACCAAGAATGATACTCTTGCCGGCTCCCGTCTCACCGGTGATGACTGAGAAACCGCTCTCGAAATCGATGTCGAGCACATCGATGAGTGTAAAGTTCTTGATATATAAATGTCGTAGCATAGCCTATGCACTATAATTTAATGGTGGTGCAAAGGTACAATTAATTTTCCTCACTTTTCGTTTTCAATCGATATTTTTTATACTTTTGCCCAAAAACGCCCCGTCTTCCGTGAGAAGGCGGGGCATCTGTATTGTCCGGTGTACTTGCCGTGCGCATCAGAAGATAATGCAGGCACGGTAATAGTCAGGCGGTATGATGACGTTGGGAGAGACGACGCCCGTCACCGATTCCTCGTTGTACAGATACAGGGCGTCATGCAATACGGGGGT
>Ga0326511_10001584_pt1 | contig 18789 bp, 17 predicted proteins | sample 0_2496_0518_D_FD_203701 | JGI IMG/M metagenome (GOLD analysis project Ga0326511, IMG submission 203701) | Bovine rumen microbial communities from UC Davis, California, United States - 0_2496_0518 | ecosystem: Host-associated > Mammals > Digestive system > Stomach > Rumen | place: USA... | reverse complement strand
GCATACATGGATTTACACATCCCGGAATAGCCCTCAGAAATGCTGAAAAGGATTTCGATCTCGGTAAAATAGAAAGGGATATGATAAAGAAGCATATGTTCCCTCTTACACCCAAGCCTCCGAGATATCGTGAAAGTATTATTCTTTGTCTTGCGGATAAAATATGTGCAACTTATGAAACAGCCGGAGGATTTAAAAAAAGGTTTATGAGAAAAATCAGGAGAGTTGATAAAAATGTCTGATACTGCACTTACAGTTGAAAAATATTTTTTCTGGCTTATTATTTACAGTATGATCGGTTGGTGCTATGAATGTCTTTTGGAAAGCTACCGTCAGAAAAAAATTATAAATCGGGGATTTCTTAACGGCCCGTACTGTCCTATTTACGGATTTGGCTCACTTCTCGATATACTTGTACTCGGCTGGATAGAAAATCCTGTGATACTGTTCCTTGTGAGTGCCTTTCTTACAACATTGCTTGAATATCTTACCTCACTTATAATGGAAAAAATATTCCATGTAAGATGGTGGGATTATAATGAATTCAAATTTGTACTCAAAGGAAAAGTTATCGATGTAGGTAAATTCAATATAAACGGCAGAGTTTGTCTTGTAGGTTTTATTGCTTTCGGTACTCTTTCAATTATACTTGTCGAATTCCTTCATCCTATTATGGTAATGCTTACTGACAAAATGACATATCCGCTGTTTCATTATGTATGTGCCGGTCTTTTCCTGCTTGTGTTGATCGATACTCTTGTAACCGTTCTCGCATTTTCAAGCTTCAATGATAAACTTAAAGCCCTTTCCGCAAATATAAATCAGATAAAAAATGATTTTAAGGATAATATCGATCTCCGTATGCAGAATTCTTCTGTTTATGAAAAAATCAATAGTGCTTATGATAAATTTGTCAAAAATCTTAATTCACAGCAAATTCGTCTTATTAAATCCTTTTCTCAGCTTCGTTCCATTGATTATGCAAAACTTTCCGAAGAAGTGAAAAAAATTATTTTCAGAAAAAAAGAATGATTTCCTAAAGAAAAAATCAGCGTGATACGGTTAAGATCATATGATCTTTAATTGTGTCACGCTGATTTTTCATTAAATATATGATGCACCGGATTTAAGTTACATAAATACCACTTTTGCTGTTACTCTGTCATTCTGAGCGTTAAGTGATGGATCTTTTTCAAAAAAGTGGTTGTTCCGGAAAGATTCTTCGTTAAGTTAATGATATTGGCAGCTCGCTGCCCGATGGTTATTTCTTGTCATAACATTCCTTTAAAAGAGATAACGCCTTCTTTTCTATCCTCGATACATATGAACGTGATATATCCAAAAGTGCGGCAACCTCTCTCTGGGTTAGCGGCTGTCTGCCGTCAAGTCCGTATCTCAGCTTAATAATAAGCTGCTCTCTCGGTGATAACGTAGATTTGATAAATTCGGAAAGCTTTTCCGTCTTTAGTTTTGTATCAAGATCTTCTACTATTGTATCATCAACCGACATTATATCCGAAAGGGTCAATGCATTTCCGTCACTGTCCGAATCTATTTCTTCATTTATCGAAATATCACGTGATGTTTTTTTTATACTCCTGAAGTACATAAGTATTTCATTATCTATACATCTTGAAGCATAACTCGAAAGCCGTATGCTTTTATCGGGTCGGAATGTGTTTACAGCCTTTATCAGTCCTATTGTACCGATAGAAACAAGATCATCCGGATCTGCTCCTGTTGCATAATATTTTTTTACTATATGTGCCACAAGTCTGAGATTATGCTCTATCAGTTTGTCCCCTGCCTTTTGATCACCTTTTGCAAACTTTTCGATACATTCCCTCTCTTCTTCATCGGAAAGAGGTTTAGGGAACTGTCCTGCACCTGTTACATGAAGTATGAATAAAAATGTTATCCTGCTTATAAGATCGGAAAATAAATTAAGCATTATATAAACTCACCTCTGTTTTATTCTTATGTCGAAGGAGCAAAAAAATGAACTGTTTATTATTGCAAAATCTAAGTTAAATATATTAAATCTGATTTTTATGTAAAAGATTGACTATTGACAAAAATTATAGTATAATTATAATCGCTATCAAAAATATTGGTCATTTTACTAATATAACAGATAAAACTATAAAATCTGTGCATAATAAAATTATAAAAATAAGGAGAGATTAATAATGGCAGAAATAAACAGCAGAAAAGCCGCTATCATAGGATGTGGATTTGTAGGCTCGGCTTCCGCATTCGCTTTGATGGAAAGCAGTCTTTTTTCGGAGATTGTTTTGATCGATGCAGATAAAAACAGAGCTGAGGGTGAGGCTCTTGATATAAGTCATGGTCTTCCCTTTTCAAAACCTATGCAGATCTATGCAGGCAACTATGAGGATATAAGCGATGCTTCGGTAGTTATAATAACTGCAGGTGCTGGTCAGAAGCCCGGCGAAACAAGACTCGATCTCGTCAAAAAAAATACAGCTATATTCAAAACAATAATCCCGCAAATAACTCAATACAATAAAGATGGTATACTTTTAGTGGTTGCAAACCCTGTCGATATTCTTACCTATGTTGCTAAAAAAATCAGTGGTTTTCCTGATAACAGAGTGTTCGGTTCGGGTACTGTACTCGATACGGCAAGACTTAAATATCTTCTTGGAAAACGTCTTGCTGTTGACAGCAGAAGTATCCATGCTTTTATTATTGGTGAACATGGTGACAGTGAGATAGCTGCATGGAGCAGTGCAAATGTTTCGGGTATACCTCTTCATAACTTCTGTGAAATGCGTGGGCATTTTGAGCATGAAAAGGCTATGATCAAAATTGCCGAAGATGTTAAAAACAGTGCTTACGAAATTATCGAAAAGAAAAAAGCCACCTACTATGGCATCGCCATGTCTGTTAAACGTATATGCGAAGCCATAGTAAGAGATGAAAAATCTATTCTCCCCGTTTCAAGCATACAGAATACTGATGAAATACATGATGTTGCTTTGAGTATGCCTGTTATTGTGGGAAAATACGGTGTTGAGGGTGCTGTTCCGATAGAACTCGATGATAATGAAAAGGCTGCACTTAAAAAATCTGCCGATACACTTAAAGCAATTCTTGATGATGTACTCGAAAACTGAATTATTCTTTTAAAACAACAACACTACACTGTCAGACAAATAACAGTGTAGTGTTATTTTTTATAATTTCAGACTTCTGAAAGGATCTATATCACCATAATGTTCGTTTTTATAGTTCATTATATAAGTTTGTATCTGAACATCTCCGTTTCTCTGAGTGTGTTCTATCGAGTATTTCAGATATGTCATTATATTTCGTTTTGATATGAATTTTCCGCATTCAAAAAGTTTCTTTACACTTTCAAAATCATCCGCATCTATAAAATAACGCATTACCTTAGAAAAGTTCTTTTTGATATAATCTTCGGCTTCCGGCTGATTCTCCCTGAAATATATCTGTGAAATAAACTGAAATTTCAAATTTACGGGTAAATTTATAGAATAGGCTTTATACTTCAGCATATTCTGAATATTATCATAATTTGATTCAAACCATTGACAATTACTTCCGTCTATCGTATATCCGAATACAGGCATATTTTCAAGGCTGCTGCATCCGAAAAACGCTTTATCGCTTATATTTTCTATACTGTCAGGGAAATTTATATGTTTTATAAATTTGCACCCTTGAAATGCTTTTTCTTCTATGCTTTTTACTCCGTCACGTATCATAATATCCTTTTTTCCCTGTGGACAGAATAACAGTCTTGTTCCGAATTTATCATAAACCACTCCGTCATACGATGAATAATACATATTTTCCTTGTGAATATCAACACTTTCAAGTTTTTCGCAATATGCAAAAACTTTTGGCAGGTCTAATCTAAGCTGCTCAGGAACTTTGATTTCTGTTAAATCACGGCATGACAGAAAAGCTCCTTCCGAAATATATTTAATATTCTCAGGTAATTTTACACCCTTTAATTTTTCACAATATGAAAACGCATCATTCCCTATATATTCAAGACTTTCCGGAAATATCACTTCATTAAGTTCACTGCAGCCGCAAAAAGCATATTTTTCAATAGTTTTCACCCCGTTTGCAATTTTAACTTTTTTAAGATTGAAACAAAATTCAAAGGTATTCTCCAATATATTCTTAATACCGGAAGGTACAATGATTTCTTCCAAAGAATCACAGTTGTGAAATGCAAAACTGCCTATATATCGTATTTTTTCGGGTAAGACCACATCTTCAAGTTTACTGCATCCATAAAAAGCTCCTATGCCTATTATTTCAACACCGGCAGGAATTACCGCTTTTTTAAGAGATGAACATTCGATGAATGCATATTCATCTATGAACTTTACACTATCAGGAATAATGACATTTTTAAGTACCCATTCTTTTTCAAATACTCTGCTCCCTATCACACGTACACCTTCGGGGATCCTTACACTTGTATCAAATCCTCTGTGACATATTAATATATCATTGACTATTACAAATTCACCTTTCTGACTCCAAAGCCATTCTGTTCCCAAAAAAGCATTTCCACCTATAGAATTTATCCCTTCATGAAATTTTACATTTTTTATATTCGGACTGTTAATAAACGCATTATTCTCTATCTTTGTGACATTTTCAGGAATGGTTATATTTCTTTTTCTCCCGCAATAATTATACAATACATTGTTAATGATAATAAACCCCTGACTGTCCGCAAGACCTTTACATCCTAAAAATGCAGAACCGTCAACACTTATATTATCCGGAAGATTTATATATTTAAGCTTTTCACATCCTGCAAATGCATATTTTTCGATGCTTTTTATACTTTTTGGAAGTATAACACGTTCAAGATCCTTACATGAAAAAAATGCTGATGTTCTTATTATTTCTACTCCCTCAGGAATAAAAACACTTCTGATATTATGACATTCCTCGAAAGCCTGTTGTTCAATTGTTTCCACACCGTCAGGTATGATCACATCATAAACATCTGGCTCTTCAGAATAACCCATCAGGTATTTATCGCAAAATATTTCAAAACCCATTTTTTACACCACCACTTTCATAAATTCGTAAAAAATAACCGCTGCACAAAACTATTATGTACTTGTACAGCGGCTTGCTTTTATTATTTTTTATATTTATTCTTCTTCACTCAGATCTTCAATTGCTTCTGAAAGCTTGATCATACGGTCATTAAGCATAAGCTTATTATTGTATTTGAAATATTCTGCACTTCCGTACTGGCTGAGATATGCTGCTGTGTGTTTGTTGATAGTCATTTCTGTTATTATTATAAGTATCTCCTGACCATCATCGAAAACCTTCTTAGCAAAATCAAACATATTTGTTATATGCTTTTCTGTGGTATCATGCTTTTTTCTAAGAACACCGACACGGGAATTGAAATCCTTTTTGATAACATCGAACGCTTTGTTATTATCTCTTTCAAGATTCATTGCGGAAAATTCTTCATTCAAGATCTTTATCAGCATATTTTGGATATTCTGAGTATCTGCTGACATAACGCCCGACTGTTTTCCGTCAGCAAGAGCTTTTTCTTTACTGCTTATGACATCACTCATACTTTCAGCAAGCGATTTCTTTGCACCTGAAGCCTTTGCTTTCAATTCGGTAACTACAGTCTTCAATTCTTTAAGTGTATGGAAAAGATACATTGTATCACGCATATCAGTACCGATGGCTTCGATCAGAAGTCCTACAAGTGCAAGTCTTTCATCAAATCTTGCTTTTAATGCACGTTCCTTTATACTTTCGTCATAATTACCTGCAAGTATATTATTGACCTGATAATCAGATCTGTATTTCTTAAAAAGATCATAATATGCAGCAAAGTCTTTTGAAATGGCTTTGTTCTGTAAATACTGACCTATTATCTTCTCGTTTACATCTTCTCCTATATCTTCACAGATACGGATCATGTCACTAAGGTCTGACCAGCCTCTTGCTGTAACAAAGCTTCTTCCGTCAACAGTGCTTTCAATCTTGTAAAAATTATTTTTCTTTATATCAAGATATGTAAGTATTGAAGGATGAACAAGTGAAACATAGGCAAATTCTTTCCATGCCGTGTAATCTTCTTCAATATCAATACGTTTAAGTCTGTCCCATGTAACTATATCAAATTCACGGACAGATTTATTGTACTCCGGCGGATTTCCTGCTGTGACCACTATCCAGCCATCAGGTATGCGGTGACGCCCAAATACCTTATACTGTAAAAACTGGAGCATGGATGGTGCAAGCGTTTCGGAAACACAATTTACTTCATCAAGAAAAAGTATTCCTTCCTTGATTCCTGTTTCCTCTATCTTGTCATATACCGACGCAATTATCTCACTCATAGTATATTCACTGACAGGAACTATCTTTCCGTTATATGTTTTGTTTTCAATAAATGGAAGTCCTATAGCAGATTGTCTTGTATGATGCGTCATCGAATAGCTTACAAGTGCTACTCCCAATTCCTGTGATACCTGTTCCATTATAGCAGTTTTTCCGATACCGGGAGGCCCCATAAGAAAAATCGGTCTCTGCTTTTCAAGCGGTATACGGTAATTACCAAATTCATCTTTGGTAAAATAAGCTTTCATAGCGATTTTGATCTGTTCTTTTGCTTCTTTAATGTTCATCTTTTATATCCCCCGGTTCTAATATTAATTTTATTGCCCACGCAGGCACTTCCGGATTTTCATATCCTTCATTGATATATATGAATGCTGTCTTATAATCTGGCTGTTTTTCAGGAAATATACCAAACCCGTCCGTAAAATATATCAATCCTTTGAGATTTGTAAATTCTTTATCTTTGATGAGTTTGTCTACATATCTGAATACCGGTCTGAAATCTGTTCCGCCAAACCCGTGAAGCTTCATTGTCTTAATGTATTCATCGAACTCTTCCTGAGATGTTATTTTTACATCCTCCTGTATAGCCGCATCACACTGTATTATATGTAAGTTGATTTTTGAGAAAAAAGACTCAACACTTTTCAGAATATTATAAGTCTTCTGTACGAACCTCTGAACCAATTCTCCGGCAACAGATCCTGATGTGTCTATGGCAATGGCAAATTCCCTTATACGCTTTACATCTTTATATTCCAACGGCTCTACCAACGGCATATTTTCATAAAGCTGCATACCGTATGTGTAATAAACATAATCAAATTCTTCATCGTTTATTTTCATTGCTTCGCCCATTACGGCAAATTTTTTCAGAAATGAAGTATAATCATATTTCTCACGATTTACTTCCTTAAGATTCTGGGTAAGTCCTCCTGCCAGGTTGCCTCTGTTTTTCTCAAATGTTTCCATAGCAGTCTGCAAATTTTCGGATACTTCTTTCCACATTTTTGCCAACTCTGATTTAGACATACCAATAAGGCTTATGCCTGAACTACTTTGATTGTTTCCCTCTCCACTGCCGTTGCCTTCACCGTTGCCTTTACCGTCTCCCATATCATGCCACTTTGAATGGTCATCCTGTGAAAAAAGCTTCTCTAATTTTTTCAATTCTTCTTCACTGGGTCTGTTATCAAGAAAATGATGATAGAGCATCTCTGCTGTAACATATTTCACTTTTTTTGATAAACTGCGTATCTCACTGTCTTGTTTGCTGACTTCGTCTGTCATAACAGAATCTACATTCAGTCCGTTTATTGAATGTTCAACAGCTATATCACAGGCAAGATTCCAAAGTCTTTCATCTACTAATGTTCCTGTGAACATGTGACGATAAACACAATGAAAAATGGTATGAAGATACTGACGTATCGGCAATTTCTTATCTTTCTGATAACTGCGTATTACATGAATAGGATCAAAAAAATACTTTTCTCCATTTGTTGATGTACTGCCGGTCTCTCCCGGTGTAAGAGTCAAACGGCTTATGGCACTATCTATGAAACGCATATTCACAATAAGTGAATCTCTGCTAAGATTAAGTATGTCTTTTGCAACACCCTCAAACTTTTTCATTTTTTGTTCTCGTTCCTTATCTGTCATAACCATCACCTCAACATAACAAAAATCACAAATTACTATGTTCTAATTCTAACACCTTAAAAATACATTGTCAATAAAACAAAATAATTTCTAAAATAAACTGTACTATAAAATGTACAAATCTAAAACTTAAGTCCATACATAGAATCCATACTTCTTACTCCATAGGGAATGACAACATCTTTCACTCCGTCATCATATTCATACTTCTTGAGTACATCATACAAAATATCAAAAGACATTTTTAATCCTCCTGTTCGTTAAATCTCCTGTACAATGATTTTACTTCATACAATACTTTTATTCAAGAGCAAAAAATATACAATGTACAAAAAATTCCCCACTGTCTGTATAATCTTACATAACAATGGGGAATCAGTATTATATTATGAATTTGCAGCGTCTTTCATTGAACGTACATACGCTCCAACATATTTAGGTGCATCTTTACCGTATTTTTCGATAATTTTTATTATTGCAGAACCGACTATCGCACCGTCTGAGAGTGCCGCCATATCGTATGCTTGCTGAGGTGTAGATATACCGAATCCTATGGCACAGGGAACGTCTGTATTTTCTCTTATTACTTTAACTATAGAAGATAAATCGCTGTTTATCTCACTCCTTACACCTGTTACTCCAAGGCTTGATACAAGATATATAAATCCCTCTGCCTCTTTTGCTATCATACCCACCCTCTTATCGGATGTCGGAGCTATAAGTGAAATAAGTGCTACATCGTATTTATGGCATATCGGAAGAAATTCTTCCTTTTCCTCAAACGGTATATCGGGAAGTATAAGTCCGTCAATTCCAACCTCTGAACAGGTTTTTATAAACTTATCCGCATCGTATGAAAAAACTACATTCGCATAAGTCATAAATACGAGAGGTATTGTTATCTCTTTTCTTAATTCTCTCACAAGGTCAAATATCTTATCGGTATTTACTCCGCCTTTCAAAGCCCTGATATTAGCTCCCTGAATGACAGGGCCTTCTGCTGTGGGATCGGAAAATGGTATTCCAAGCTCAATAAGATCTGCTCCGTTTTCAGCGGCAGCCTTTACAATTTCCTTTGTTGTTTCAAGATCGGGATCTCCGCAGGTTATAAACGGTATAAATGCCTTTCCGTTTTCAAAAGCCTTATGTATCTTAGTCATAAATGTCCACTCCTTTATAACGTGCGATAGCAGCACAATCCTTATCGCCTCTGCCTGAGATAGTTATTACTATTATCTTATCTTTATCAAGTGTCGGGGCAAGCTTCATTGCATATGCAACTGCATGGGATGATTCTATTGCAGGGATTATTCCCTCTTTCTTTGAAAGATACTCAAATGCATTTACCGCTTCATCATCCGTTATAGCTGTATATTCTGCTCTGCCCGTATCATAAAGATATGCGTGTTCAGGCCCTACTCCCGGATAGTCAAGTCCTGCAGAGATCGAATATACAGGTGCTATCTGTCCGTGATCGTCCTGACAGAAATATGATTTCATTCCGTGAAAAATACCAAGTTTCCCTGTAGAGATAGTAGCCGCTGTTTCAAATGTATCTATACCTCTGCCCGCTGCTTCACAACCGATAAGTCTTACATCTTTATCCTCTATGAAATGATAAAAACTGCCTATCGCATTTGAGCCTCCGCCTACACAGGCAATTACTGCATCCGGAAGTCTGCCCTCTTTTGCGAGCATCTGCTGTTTTATCTCCTTTGATATTACAGCCTGAAAATCACGGACTATTGTAGGAAAAGGATGCGGCCCCATTACAGAACCAAGACAATAATGTGTGTCGTCAATTCTTTTTGTCCATTCACGCATAGCCTCGGAAACAGCATCTTTCAGTGTTGCTGTACCGGTTTTTACCGGAATTACATCGGCACCCAGAAGTTTCATTCTGTATACATTAAGTGCCTGTCTTTTTGTGTCCTCTTCACCCATGAATACCACACATTCCATACCCATAAGTGCCGCTGCCGTTGCTGTAGCAACACCATGCTGTCCTGCACCTGTTTCTGCAATAAGTCTTGTCTTGCCCATCTTCTTTGCAAGCAATGCCTGACCGAGTACATTATTTATCTTATGTGCCCCCGTATGATTAAGGTCTTCTCTTTTGAGATAAATCTTTGCCCCTCCAAGATCTTTTGACATATTCTCCGCATAATAAAGAAGTGAAGGTCTGCCTGCATAATCGTTGAAAAGTGTTTCAAGTTCCATGCAAAAATCAGGATCATCCTTATACTTATTATATGCTTCCTCAAGCTCTGTTACGGCATTCATAAGTGTTTCGGGAATATACTGTCCGCCGTGAATTCCAAAACGTCCGTTAAGATTTGTCATTCTTTTTCTTCCTTTCTCACAATATCCATAAATATTTTCATTTTTTCTGCATCCTTGAGCCCACCTGTTTCTATTCCTGAACTTACGTCAAGAGCATAGGGTTGAATTTTTTGCAGTGCATCCCTTACATTTTCGGGATTAAGTCCTCCTGCCAGAAAATATGGTCTTTTCACTTTCTGCACAAGTGACCAGTCAAAGACCTTTCCATCGCCTGCTCCTGCATCAAGCAGTATCATATCAGCTATGCTCTTTTGTGCATATTCCGCATCCTGCTCTGAGAGTATGCGAAAGGCTTTGATTATGGGTTTGTTCGTTTCAGCTTTTAATCTAATGATATATTCATCATCTTCATTTCCATGAAGCTGTGCAACATCTATTGTACCACAATTCAGAAGTTTTGCAACAGTATTTATATCTTCATCCACAAATACTCCGACTGTCTTTATATTTTTGTCAAGTAATTTCTTTAAAATATCAGCCTGTTTTGGAGAAACATATCTTTTACTTTTTGCAAAAAAAATAAAGCCTATATAATCCGGTCTTATTTCATTTACTGCAAATATATCTTCTTCCCTTTTAATACCGCACATTTTTACCTTTGTCATAAATTCCCCTTCAGTTCCTGAAGTTTTGATTTCTTGTCATCGGCTTTCATTAAAGCTTCTCCTATCAGAACAGCATCAACTCCAGATTTTCTTAAAACAGAAATATCTTCGGCATTCTTGATACCGCTTTCGGATACAAAAACTATATCTGACGGAATAAGCTCACGCAGTTTGCAGCTGTTACCGGTATCAACTGAAAAATTCCTGAGATCTCTGTTATTTACTCCTATAATTGACGCACCGGTTTTTAAAGCCTTATCAACTTCATTTTCATCATGTGCTTCAACAAGTGCCGACAAGCCAAGTTCACCACAAACAGACAGATATTCCTTTATTTGTTCCTCGCTGAGTATCGCACAAATTAGCAGTACCGCTGATGCCCCCAGCAATTTTGCCTGATATATCATATACTCGTCTACTGTAAAATCTTTCCTCAGACACGGAATTGAAACTGACTTTGCTATCTGCTCAAGATATTCATCACTTCCTAAAAACCATTTCGGTTCGGTAAGTACAGATATACAGTCCGCTCCTGCTTCCTCATATTCCTTTGCAATTTTTAAATACGGAAAATCTTCTGCAATTATGCCTTTTGACGGAGATGCTTTTTTACATTCGCATATAAATGATATTTCCGGCTTTCTTAATGCCTTTTCAAAACTGCCGTCTCCTTTCGGCAGCTGAAAAGCTTTATTTTTGATCTCATTCAAAGATAGATCACGTTTCGATATCTCACAGCGTTCTTTTGCGTGTTCGGCAAGTTTATCAAGTATATTCATTATACTTCCTCCGGTCTGTTGCTGACCTCGATAAACTTATTAAGCGTTTCCATTGCTTTGCCCGAATCAATAAGCTTGGCTGCAAGGTTGATTCCTCCCTGCATACTGTCTGCCTTGCCTGCAATATAAAGTGCTGCTCCGGCATTCATAAGCACAGCATTTCTGCGTACTCCTTTTTCTCCGCTTAAAATAGAACGTGTTATAGCGGCATTTTCTTCGGGTGTACCTCCCACAAGCTCATCTTTTGTACAGGTCTCAAAACCGAACTGTTCAGGAGTGATAGTGTAAGTCTTGAACCAGCCGTTATTTATCTCACAAACTTTTGTGGGGGAACTCAGGGAAATTTCGTCAAGCTTATCTGTACCGTAAACTACCATTCCTCTTTTTACTCCAAGATTGATAAGCACCTGTGCAAGAGGCTCAACAAGATATTCGTCATATACTCCCAAAAGCTGCATAGTAGGTGTGGCAGGATTTGTGAGAGGCCCGAGAATATTGAATACAGTTCTAAAACCTAATTCCTTGCGTATTGCTCCTACATATTTCATTGACGTATGATATTTCTGAGCAAAGAAAAAACACATTCCTACTTCATTCAGAAGTTCTACACATCTTTTCGGACTTTGTTCTATATTTATACCAAGTGCTTCAAGACAATCTGCTGTTCCGCATTTTGAGGATGCCGCACGATTACCGTGCTTTGCTACTTTAACTCCACCTGCTGCTGTTACGAGTGCAGATGTTGTAGAAATATTGAAACTATGTGCATTATCTCCGCCTGTACCTACAATTTCAAGTACATCCATACCTGTTTCAACCTTTGTTGCATGATCTCTCATAGCTGCTGCACAGCCCGATATTTCTGCTGTTGTTTCTGCCTTTGCACTTTTGGTCGAAAGTGCTGAAAGAAATGCAGCGTTCTGTGTGGGAGTTGTTTCTCCGCTCATTATCTCGTTCATGACTGCATATGCCTCGTCATAAGTGAGATCTTCTTTGTTGACAATTTTTACAATAGCTTCTTTAATCATTTCAGTTCAATCCTTTCATTTTTTATAATTGATAAAGTTATCAAGCATTTTTGCACCTTCGGGTGTCATAATTGATTCGGGATGAAATTGTACACCAAAAATAGGATATTCCTTATGCTGTACTGCCATTATCTCTCCGACTGTTGTTTCCGCTGTGACCGTAAGACAATCGGGAATTGTATTTTTATCCGCCGCAAGTGAATGATAACGTGCTACAAGTGTTTTTTTACTGCACCCCGAAAAAAGCGGTGTATCTGTAGATAATGCTGCCTCTGACTGCTTTCCATGCATAAGCTGTGATGCATATGTTATAACCGCACCAAAAGCCTGACATATTGCCTGATGTCCGAGGCAAACTCCGAGTATTGGTATATCCTTTCCGAGTTCTTTTGCAACCTCCGTTATTACTCCCGCATTTTCTGGTCTGCCGGGACCGGGGGAAAGTATTATCCTTTCGGGATTAAGTTCTCTTATCTCTTCAACTGTAAGTTCGTCATTCCTTATTACCTTTATATCCGGATCAATACTTCCGATAAGCTGGTATAAATTATATGAAAAGCTGTCATAATTATCTATCAGTAATATCATAATTCTTCCTCCTGTGCAAGCTCCAACGCCCTTACCGCTGCCCTTGCCTTATTGATGCACTCCTGATATTCTTTCTCCGGATCAGAATCTGCAACAATTCCGGCTCCGCTCCTTACAAAGACTTTTCCGTTTTTCTTATATGCAATTCGTATAGCAATACAGGTATCCATATTTCCGGCAAAATCTATATATCCTATCGCTCCTCCATATATACCCCTCTTATTATTTTCAAGTTCGCCTATAAGCTGGCAGGCTCTTATTTTAGGTGCTCCCGAAAGTGTTCCGGCAGGAAGTACGGCTTCTATAGCATCAAATGCATCTTTATCATCACGGATAATTCCCCTTACTGTTGAACCTATATGCATTACATGGGAATATCTTTCGATAGAATGAAGCTTTTCTACCTCGACAGTGCCAAATTTGCTTATTTTTCCGAGATCGTTTCTGCCAAGGTCAACAAGCATATTATGCTCTGCCAATTCCTTTTCATCAGAAAGAAGTTCTTTTTCGAGTTCTTTATCCTCATTATCCGTTTTTCCTCTCGGTCTTGTACCGGCAAGGGGGAATGTGTGAAGTACACCGTTTTCAAGCTTGACCAGTGTTTCAGGTGAAGCACCTGCGACTTCTACATCTGTTCCCGAAAAATAGAACATATACGGTGATGGATTTATTGTTCTGAGTACACGATATGTATTAAGCAGACTTCCCTCAAATTCCGCACTAAGTCTGTTTGACAAAACTATTTGGAAAATATCTCCCTCTTTTATATGGTTCTTTGCCTTTTCAACCATATTACAATACTGCTCTTTGTCAAACAGTGGTTTAACTTCGCTTAAAAGCCTGCTCTGAGGCTCCTGCTTTTTTTCTCCATTACGAAGAAGTTCCGCAAGCTGTGTAAGCTCCATTACTGCACGATTATAACCGACATCAATATCATCGAGTTTCATATTGGCGATAAGTACAAGTTTCTGTCTGACATTATCAAATGCAATTATCTTATCAAAAAGCATCAGGTCAACATCCTTGAATGCTTCACTGTCCTCAGTTTCACGTTTCACCTGCGGCTCACTATACACCAGATAATCATATGAAAAATATCCCACAAGCCCTCCTGTGAACGGCGGAAGATAATCGAAATGCGGACTTTTATAACCTGATAAAAGCTGTCTGAGAAACTGTGACGGATCATCCGTCTTTACTTTAATATCTCCGGCTTTCATCTCTCCGTTAATGCAGGTTATCTCCATTTTAGGCTCAAGTCCTAAAAATGTATATCTTCCCCATTTATCATTAGCCTGTGCCGATTCAAGCATAAAACAATGTGTCGATACATTTTTCAGAATACGCATAGCCTCTATCGGTGTTATGAAATCAGAAAAAAGCTCACAGCTTAAAGGAAGAACATCATATTCGCCTGTTTCCGCAATTTGTCTGATCTCATCTTTTGTTGGTCTGAATTCCATTTTTTACCCTCCTGTAAAATAAAAAAATCCTTGACATAGAAATTCTCTATGTCAAGGACGAATACTATTACATAAATATCCGTGGTGCCACCTTGATTCATGGTTACCCATGCACTTAGCAGGATACAAACATATCCCCGGCAAGTTACGCCTGCCTTCAGCGTCGCAGAATACTCCGGAAGCTTCCGTTTGACTACGCCCTCAGCGGCCCATTTGACAGCTTGTTTCTCACCTGACTCTCAGCAACACAGGCTCTCTGTACAGTCATCACTGCCTTTATCTCCGCTTCAACGGTTTACTATTCAAAACACCGTTATTATATCATCTGTCAAAAACAATGTCAATACTTATAAATAAAAATTATATACATTTCATAATGTAACAACTATTTTTTTTACACATAGAATAATAATAAAACACCATAACGGAAAGTAAAAAGTATAATAAGACATGAAACGGAGTAATTAAGATGGATAATAAATATTTTGATCTTTCAAAATTGACTGCAGGACATTCGGGTATTGTTATAAGTCTGCCAAAGGACAGAATTTTCAGACAAAGACTTCTATCATTCGGTCTTAATTCCGGATGCCGTATTACAGCACTTTTCTCTGCTCCATTCGGTGATACTGCTGCATATTCATTCAAAGATACTGTACTGGCTCTGCGTTCATCAGATTCAGCTCAAATAATAATTTCGGAGGATAACTATGACCTATAAAATTCTTCTTGCCGGTAATCCTAATGTCGGAAAAAGCACCGTTTTCAATGCCCTTACGGGTATGAAACAGCACACAGGCAACTGGAGCGGTAAAACTGTTGAAACCGCTGCCGGATATTACAAACACAATAATAATTATTATAATATTATAGATCTTCCGGGAACAACTTCTCTTTGTACCGATTCAAGAGATGAACGTGCTGCACTTAATGCTATATTAAAAACAGATTACCAATGTATTGTAATAGTTGCCGATGCGTGTGCATTGCAAAAAAATCTTTATCTTATAATTCAGATACTCGAATTTTGCAACAATGCTGTTTTATGTCTTAATATGGCAGAACAAGCAAAAAAACAAAACATAATCATCAATAAGGATATTCTTTCAAAAGAACTCGGTATCCCTGTTGTAATGACGGAAGCAAGAAAAAAACATGGTCTGGAAGAGCTTAAAGATACTATTTCTTCCGCTGTACAGGGAGAAATCAAGTCTTCTTCATTTGAACTCCATTATGATGACTATACCGAAAAACATATTGAAGAAATATCATCCCTGCTATCAGACAAAGATAAAAAAAGAGGCACGGCAATACATATGATCGAAAATACATCGGGAAAAGAAAATGATATTTATAGTTATTCCGAAGATATTTCACGCAAAATAGCAGCCGAAAGAATTCGCTTTTCGGAAGAAGTATATAAAAAGTCCGTACAAACAGGTAACACAAATTATAATAAAAAAAGAATTACTGCTGATAAAATAATATGCTCACGTTTTCCAGGAATACTTATAATGCTTTTGCTTTTTGCTTTTATAATATTCCTTACGATAATAGGAGCAAATTATCCTTCAGAATGGCTTTCGTTTCTTTTCAGCGAACTCGGCAAAAATTTCCGAAATATTCTTGAAAATACGAATATACCTGATAATGTTATAAGTTTTATTGTTGACGGTGTTTATCTCACCCTCACAACTGTTATTTCGGTCATGCTGCCCCCTATGGCTATATTTTTCCCTTTATTTACTATTTTAGAAGATCTCGGTTATCTGCCGAGAGTAGCTTTTATCCTTGATAATTTCTTTAAAAAATCGGGAACAAACGGAAAACAGGGACTTACAACTCTAATGGGATTTGGCTGTAATTCATGCGGTATAACGGGCTGTCGTATAATAGGCTGTGACCGTCAGAGAAGCATTGCCATACTTACAAATAATTTTGTGCCTTGCAACGGCAGATTCCCTACTCTTATCTGTATCGTTTCAATATTCTTCGTAGGATCATTTCCGTTTGTCACAAGGTCATTTATAAGTTCTCTTTTCCTTACGGCAATAATTATTTTCAGTATAATGATCTCACTGTCCGTTTCAAAGCTGCTTTCCGTTACACTTTTTAAAACAAAAAACAGCAGCTTCATCCTCGAACTTCCCGAATACCGCATACCTCAAATTGGTAAAACTCTTATCCGTTCCGTTATTGATAAAACTGCTGTCGTGCTTGGACGTGCTGTTATTGTTGCCGCTCCTGCCGGTGCTGTGATATGGCTGCTTACAAATATTCATATATACGATAAGCCTTTAACAGATTATATCACAAGTTTCCTTGCCCCTGCTGCACAGCTTATGGGGCTTGACGGGGTAATACTCACTGCTTTTATTTTAGGCTTCCCCGCAAATGAAATTGTTCTCCCTATAATACTTATGCTCTATACAAGCAACAGTATTATCGAGGAAACCGGCTCTTTTACTCAAATATTTGATATACTCTCAGCAAACGGCTGGAATATCAAAACAGCTTTATGCACCGTTTTATTTACCCTTATGCATTTTCCCTGCTCAACATCATGTATAACAGTAAAAAAGGAAACAGGCAGTATGAAAATGTGTATCCTTGCATTTATAATACCGACAATATGCGGAATAATATGCTGTGTTTTAGCTAACATTATTATGTCACTTATAGGCTTTTAATCCTCAAATACAAGGTCTATGGTCTTTCCGTCAAAACCGCATTCGGCTTTTTCAAATATTTTCACTGCTTCCTCTATGCCTTCCTCAGGCTTATCCACTGCCGGACTGAAATGCGTGAGCCATAATCTTTTTACTCCTGCTCTTTTTGCAAGCTGTGCCGCCTCACCATAAAGCATATGTCCTGTTTCAACAACCCTGTTTTTCTTATCAGGTGAATAATAAAGTCCTTCACAGACAAACAGATCGGAATTTTTAGCATATTCCAATATTTTATCTGTTGGTCGGGTATCTGTGCAGTATGTTATCTTTATTCCTTCTCTTTCTCCGTCAGAAACCATATCATAAGTGTATAATTCATCCTTATAAAATACTTTTCCGCTTTTCTGAAGCTCTGACCATAAATGAACGGGCAAAGATAATGCCTTTGCTTTTTCAACATTAAATTTTCCTATTCTCCGCAGATAGAATGAATAACCTATACACTCTATCCCGTGCTTTAAATGAAACGGAGTTACGATAAATCCTGCCTCTTCAAATGGCTCAAGCTCTGTAAGCTCCCTGAATTTTATTTCAAACGGAAGTGCGGGAGTTATTACACAAAGACTGTTCACGATCTTTTTTAAACCTTTCGGGCCTGCTATGGTGAGAGGTTCAACTCTGCCTTCGTTTCCCATTGAAAGCAAAAGTCCAGGAAGTCCTGAAATATGGTCGGCATGAAAATGTGTTATACAAATAAGATCTATCGGCTTTATGCGGCATTGTGCAAATCTTACTGCGACCTGAGTTCCTTCTCCGCAGTCTATAAGCACAGAATGTCCCTCACAGCTTATCATACATGTGCTGAGCCATCTTTCTTTTGTGGGCATCATTCCCCCTGTACCCGGTAATGTAACTCTTAGCATCATCATCCCTCCCCTTTTTCTTCTTTACCGAATAACCTGTCACAAACTTCTTCAAATTCCCCTGCTGTCATAAGACAATTTATTACATCTAAAATCGAATTTGTCGTCATATGTTCGGGAAGACCTAATTCTTTTTTTAATGAATTTCTTCTTTCTGAGGAATTATTTCCTCCTGTCAGTCCGTAAAAATACAGATCTGTTTTTGTAACAGAACGCTCAATTCGTTTATTATTTCCGGTATACGTGCATTTTACTCCCGAATCCGAAATTGCCTTCCTCAGTATTTCCTCAGATATTCCCTCTACTCCGAGTTTTCCCTCTTTTGAGGGC
>Ga0326511_10001583_pt1 | contig 18792 bp, 9 predicted proteins | sample 0_2496_0518_D_FD_203701 | JGI IMG/M metagenome (GOLD analysis project Ga0326511, IMG submission 203701) | Bovine rumen microbial communities from UC Davis, California, United States - 0_2496_0518 | ecosystem: Host-associated > Mammals > Digestive system > Stomach > Rumen | place: USA: California... | reverse complement strand
GGCACACGGTCTACGTTTCTACAACGGAAATCGCACGCACTCGTAGGCGTTCAGTCGTTGACTAGTTGAAAACTAATCAGTCAATTGACTAGTGGGAAACTAGTCCCGCTTTGTCGCTTGACGGTCAACATCATAGCACGGATTTGATTCGACTTGCAACTCCGAGTACATTTACACAGCCAGACAATTTTTTGTCAAAAAACGGCTTAAAAACCTCAAAAGATTCCTCGCACGTTGTTCTGCGATACAAGTAGCACAATCACCAGCACACACACCCATTTTCTTTTGATTTTGCCAAATTTCGTACAAATGATTTTAACAACTTTGTTATCCACTACTCAGCTATATATTATATATTTTTTATACTCTTCTAGGGTATATAAAATTTTTCTATTCCTAGAAATAGTAAAATAGAGAAAATTACCCACTTTTGTAACAGTTTCGACAAAATCAAAAGAAAACTATATATCGTCAAGAGATTTTCGAGAAGGAATCAAGGCTGTTTCTGCTAGTGCTACGTGATAGCGTAGGGGTTATCATAAAATTTCTCTTTCCCCATCCCTCAAACCCACAGTTTCTTTAAGATTGTTTCAAGAAAGCAAGCAAAAATAGGGGGTAGGGGGGTATCCTGCATTTGACAAAAAACGGATAATAGAGTAAAATAGAAGGTATGGAAGCGATAAAGGTATTGTCAGACACGAAAGACACGCTCAAAATAGAAGAAATGAGCGAATTTCAGGGAAAGTTGAAGCACAGAAGTCCTCGCCAGGTGCAGGAATTGGCAGAAAGTCTTAAAAAAGAGGGCTTGATAATGCCATTTGTGATATGGAAACACGACGGAAAGAATCTTTTGCTTGACGGACACGGTAGATACAGGGCAATTAAGTACATAATTGCTGAGCAGAACGAATCTGACGGGCAAAAGATAAAGAAACAAGCGTTTCCTGTGATATATATTGAAGCAGAAAGTGAAGAAAAAGCTAAAAAGGCGTTGCTACAAATCTCCTCGAAGTACGGAAACATAACGAGGAAGGGTGCTGCTGCTTTTTGTGCTACAATTCCGCAGTATACAGCACCTGCTATTAAGGGTTTTGTGCGAAAAGAAGCGATAGAAAGACCCGAACGTCGCAATGAAAACAACAGAAGCGTGATACGCATCAGTATTCCTACGGAAATGGAAGCAGAAGTGAAGGAATTATTGCAAAGTGTATCATATATAAGGATAATATAATGGGAAACATTCTCGTACCGATGGTAGACAAAGAAAAAGCGTATGATGAGAATGGAAAAGTGAGTGCTACAGAGGATTCTGAGAAGGATTTTGTAGAGAAACAATCTCTTACGCAATCATTTCGCAAGTTATTGAACCTGCCAGCGAAAGATGACGACCTCAAAAGAAAGGACCAGCGACACATAGAGCAGACGCATTTGTCTGTATATGAGCTTGCTAGTCAAGAAGGCTTGTCGGTAGTGGAATGGGTACAAAGAGACCCTACTACTGCTGTAGAGTATGCTGAGAACAGCTGTGCATACTGGCAGAACATATTGACTACGGCTGCTATGACAGGTGCTTTGAACATTCCTGACGAGAATGGGGTAGTAGTAAACTACACAGTATCGAAAAACCAGACGAAATTGATTGAGCTGCGAGTGCGAGAAGCGTTAAGGCAGCTTGATTACATAAATGAATTGGCATTAACCTCGTATCGAGATGATGAGCAGCGCAGGGATGCATTGCAGCGTGTAATGTACAGACGTGCTTTGAAGGGTGATACTCGAATGGCGATATACTTACACGATAGAACAGAGGGGCGACCGAGCGAGAGCAAAGTTGCGGAACTGGACTACGACTATACGTATGCAGTATGGGCGATATTGAAGACCTTGTTCGACAAGCAGCTTGAAGTATTGAATTCTGGTTCTGGTGTACGTCTTATCTGTTGCTCACGTCGAGCAGGTAAGACACATTTGCTTGTGGCTATAATGCTTATTGAGTGCTTACGCAAGCCGAGAATGAAGGTAATGTACATCGGAGAAACGATGGAACTCTCTGTGTCGTTGGTAGACAAAGCGGCGAACGACATTATTGATGCTGCTAAGTTAAAAGACAAGAGAGGAAGACGACTCGATTGGAAACACTTAGACAACGGTTCTGAGATTATGGTTAGAGGTCTTTCAAACACGAAAGACCCTGACCAGATTCGAGGACACAATGCTAAGATTATTGTAATTGATGAGTTCTTCCACTTGAAGAGCGAATTGTTGGACTATATGCAGAAGGAAGTCTTGACACCTATGCAGATGGACTACGCAGATGACTATATGTTTATCTGTGCTGGAACACCGCCGAGAATAAAAGGAACGTATGGTGAGAAGGCTTGGAACGAATGGAACGTACCTAAATTCCATTGGACTTGGAAAGACAATCCGCATCCTGTAAACATTGAAGCGAGAACTGAGTTTGTCGAGAACGCTTTGAGGGAAAAGGGCTTGACGTGGGATAGTTCCTTTGCTAGACGTGAGTATCTTGGTGAGTTCTGCTATGATGATGATTTGTTGCTATATCCAGACTATTATTGCTATGACCCAAGAGAAGCGATGCCAGACTTGCAGGTAACTAGGGTGTTGTTTGGTATCGATTACGGAGTAAGCGACAACGATTGTTTGATTGGTGTTGCTTGGAATGATGATGAGCAGAGAGGATATGTATTCTGCGAAGAGAAGTTTAACAGATTTGACGTGCCTGAGAAAGTGAGTCAGTTGGAAGTGCTGTGTGAAAAGGTACAACAGAGATGGTATCAGGCATTGGATTTCTTCCCTGGCTTGTCAAAGAAAGAAGCGAACAAGAGAATCTGGTTTGATGCTGATGACAACGACCAGCATTTGACTGACTACTTAAATATGAACGTTTCTGTGCAGTATATTGATGAAGCTACACAGGAAAGACGAAAATTGAATCTAGGAATACAGAACGCACACAAGACGGACAAAGGATTTATGTTTGACCGATTGAACGATGTATTCAGAAAAGGGGACTTGCTAGTTATAAAAGGCAGTAAGTTGGAGTTAGAAATGAAATCTACTATTCGTAAACGAGGACCAAAAGGTGAAGTGTTTAACGAGGTAGATGACAAGGCATATCATCCAGATTTGTTACCAGCATTGCGTTATGCAATGTGGAATGTAATCGGAGTGAAAGGGGTGTAACAATGACAAAAGAAGAAGCCATTGCAAGATTAGCACAGTTAAATGCGGCAAAAGCAGCAGCAGCAGCAGCAGCAGCGCAAGATGGAAATCTTGCGTATGAGTCGAAAGACTCAGAGCCTGGCACTGTAAGAATATATGTACCAGATGATAGTACATTATCTTCTAAGAGGGGAACTAAACAAGACCGACAGATTATTGACGACGTTTTGGATAAAGTTCAAGCGGCAAGAAACGAGAACTATTTAAACGAGTTGAACAAAAGACAGAACATCTTGGATGCCATTACCGCTCACGACATAGGAGGTTTTTACGGTTTAGGAAAAACCAATGGTGCGACTGTAAAAAACACCTTAGCGGTACGCAATAAATCTCCTAAGCAGCAGACTGTCAAGAACCGAGAGGGACAGCGAATTGACATAGGCAAGTTGTACAACCCAGGGCAGATGCAGAGAGAGGCTATAGCTGCAGAAGATTTGGCAAACTATGATGCGTGGGATAGTATTGACCCTCAGTTTGTAAAGAACGCAGATGAAAACAAGCTGTTGAAGAAGAGGTACTTAGACGTTCTTATGCCACAGCTAGGAGCGTACTTGACGAAAAAACACGGGTTAGATGATAAAGCTAGAAAAAATGTGAATGGCTATCTCAGAGCTGCGTCCGATTATATAATGGGAAACGACTTCAAAAGAAAGAACAAAGAGAACGAGTACATCTCGAATGATGATTTAACCGAGTTTGCAAGTCTTTTGGGTGGCGCATATACCCCTGCACAGCTTAGACAGGTAGGAATCGATTTATCCAATGTTGAACCTGTGATAAAACCTCAGGAAGCGGATGAGAAGACTATTGAGGGATTTACTCACCAGAAGCCTGTAGAAGAGCAGTTGCTTGATAATTTTATGGGCGCAGGTGGCATCGTAACTCCGAATACAAAGAAGGATAAAAAGGAGAAAGTTCCGAACACTTTCAAGTTGGATAACTTAAAGACTTGGATGGAGAAGCTGCTTGGTAATTATGCAAAGACCTACAACGCAGGGGTCGGAAAGACGAAGAGTATGCTCGACTCTCAGAACAATCATTTCTCTAAGAAAGCTATAAACACATACGCAGATAAGTTAGGAAAACCTCCATACGTTATGTATAACTTTCTCAAGAATGGAGGATTGGAAAATACATTTGAGCCAGAGGGGCTGGAAAACCTTAACACAGATGCGATACAGGAAATATGGAGAGCAGCCACAGCACAAGATGGGGCTGAACAGGGGATAAGAGGAAGGCTTCAGAGTCTTGGCAGGGAGTGGAAGGCAAATGCTCATAAAGGTCTGGGCGCAGACTCTATAGCGCAAGAGTCTATGGATGATTTCTACAAAAAGAGAAAAGAAGCCGAAGAGGAAGTGATAAAATGGCTGACAGGTCAATACGGGCTAAAGCGTAAGCAAGTTCCTGGTGAAGAGGAGAGTGGGTGGAACGAACCTATAGACATCGCTACTAAGAAGTTGGCTGACGTTGTTAGTAATATAAGTTCTCTGTCAGATGCAATCCAGTCGGCTTATGAGTCTGTAGACCCAACCAATGAAAATGCTTTGGAGAGTGACGCAGACAGAGAGAAAACCAGACAGTGGATACGAGGTTACATAAAGAACTTCAACGAAGAAAAAAAATCTGCTGACGCTTTAGTAGAGCAGATAAGTGAACTCGCAAAAAAAGACCCTGAAAAGTATAAAGGTTTTGACGTGGTACTGGGGTATTATACTGATTCGATGGCAGAAGACGAAGAAGCTGTTTCTTCTATAGCGGATAGCATAGGAGGAGACAATGCTTCTGCGGCAGACAAAGTTATTGAGCAAAGAGAAGCCGATAACAATGCAGAATCAGAAACTCCTCAGGTAACAGAGTCGGCTCAGGTTGGTTATGAGCGTTCTGAGGATGAGGAAAAAGCAGTTCAAGATGCGTTAAACGCAATTAAAGACTCGCAACAGCAAGCTGAGGAAAGAACTCAAAAGAGAAATGACTTGATACAAGATAAGAGTACTTCTCAGTCAGCTCAGAAAAAAAAGGTTGTGGTAAAGAAAAAGCAGCCAGAGAGTTTCTCTGAGCAGTTCCCAGGAATGAAAATGGGTTTGAACCATAGAGTATCTCTTGATAGCGAGGCTCAGAAAGCTAGAGAGGGAAATAGGCACATAGACTTTGGCGACGGTACGTTGCCAGAGCCAGCTAAGGGATTGGCGTATCAATCTTTTCTCTATGACCCAACGCAAGAAAAGTATAGGAAGGGCGACACACCGTCTGATGAGCGCATAAAGAATATCTTGGGGGGAATCTCCAATGAAATTTTTGACTAAGAAGAAGAAGTCAAAAGCACCTAAACAGCCATCGCTGTTTAGGCAGCTAGTGTTTATATATATGGAACAGGCGAAGCGGCGAAAGGCATTGCGCATCCTTGAGAAGCAGAGATGGAGCATAGACTTTTTGTCGCTTGTATTGGAGAAAGCCTTCAAGATGCAAGAGAAGGTGTCACTTGTTATAAAAGATGTAGATGGCAGAACCATTGAGCTGACGACAAAAGATGCGCATACAAAGGCGAGTGAGCTTGATGATAATATCTTTAATCATCTTGATGATGAGATGGCTGTGTGGAAGTTTGTAAGAGACCATTCTTCTAGGGGTTCATTATGATTGAATGGGTACAAGACAAGGTAACAGGGGAATCCAGACCGACATTATATCCAGGCGAGAAGTCGGATAACTGGGAAATACCTAAAGTAGTATACACGGACTTCCAGAAACTCAATGCTATTATAGAGAGTAAGTATAGTAAAGAGTTTTTGAAAATCTGTGCGTTCTACAATAAGATGTTCCCAATGTTAAAGACATCAGGAAGTGCGCAGGTGGCATACAATGCTATCGCATTTACGGTAAAGGACCAGGAAAGAACTGACACTGGAGCTGGTACTAACTACAATTATCTCAAAGCTATCATAGACCAGATAACATCTCGCTTGGGAACTATTCTTTTTCAGCCTATGCTGACATCAGAAGACCCGAATTACGAGTATATAGTGTATAAAGACACTGTAGAGCGTGTTCTAAGAACCTTTGTTCGTGATGATAATTTCAACAGAATCTGCCTTGAGAGCTTCCATAATGCTGCTATTTTGGGGTATGCGCACGTATTTATCGACCCTTACACAGGGAAATTGGTAAAAGCACCTGACTACACAATAGGAATGTACGCAGGACAGTTTAACCATAACAATGTTGTACAGATGTTGTATCGTGATTATGCTTTCCCGACAGCAGAGCTTGGCTATTATTTGGTTGATTGTACACCTGAGCAGCAGGAAGAGATACTAAAAGAGAACATCGACAGAGAGAGTGTAGACTTTAAGATGTTCTTTGATTGTATTGCTGAGAAAGTGTATGTTACTATAAACGGAAAGACTTTGCCAGAGAGGGACTATCCATTTGACAAGGTACTAGTAGCTACATTCCAATGGGACACAGGATTTAACAGACAGTACACATCATCTGAGTTTGATAAGTTATATCCGATTCAGAGAGAGATAAATAAGATAGCCGCAAAGATACAGCAGTTTGTGCGAATGTACAAAGGACCAGTCCCTGTGTTTAATACAGACATTGATTTACAGGTAAAGGAACTTAGCAATGGAAGCGGCGAAGTATTGTTTGTTGACAGTGGTAGACCTGTAGACTCATTGATGACTGTTATCAATCCGACTCCATTGGACAGCCAGTTGGATGCGCAGATACAGGCATACAAGACTACGATGTTTGAGTTGAGTGGCATACAGAACAGCTCATTTGATATGGAGAATATGAAGAGTGCTGCAGCGGTAGTAGCTCTTGACCAGATGAGAGACAACGTATTCCAAGCGCAGATGAGTGCTATGAGCCAGTTCATAAAGGACGCATTGCATTTGTACATACATTTTTATGCTAAGTTCCCTGACTTTAGTAAGTCGGCTGGAGTGGTGGATTGGAGAACTGTAGACAACTTGATGGAGAATAGTTACATAGACTTGAAGCCTGTACATTTGAACGACCCTCTGTCAGACACCAATACAATAGACGTAAAGCCGTCTGACTACTTAGATATGATGTGTAGTCAGTTTGTATTGAAGTTGTTGAATAATAAGGCATCGTATGATACAATACCATATTACCTAGAAGATGCGGCTGTAACAGGAAAAGTTGCAGCGGTAATGGCAAAGTTTGCGGCACTAGGGCTGGATATACCTATACAGATACATAAATATATGATAAGGGCGTATCTTGAATTTGTAGCACAAGGCGAAGGACAGTTGTAAAATGGACGGACAGAACGTAAACATAGACCTCAACGCAGGGTTAGACACACAGAGCAACGATATGCTTGTGAGTGTAAACTCTCCAAAATTTTTGCACAATCGACAAAAGATGCAGGGAAGGTATATGCCAAATTCTGTCCGCTATGAACACGACGGTTGGGCGGTTGACAATGATGTCTATGAGTTTGAGAAAGTAGACGTAACGATTGAAACAAGTCCGAAACAATACTTAGTATCAAGAGAAACCGTATCATCAGACGTTCCACTATATAAGTTCTTTGTCAAAGATGAAGCTGGAAACATTATAGGAACGTTCAAATACACACCGAAAAGCAACAATGTAACAAATGACCAAGTGACAATAAATGTGTCAGACGGCTTAACAGCTGTGGTGAAATATAATCGTGTCACGAACAAATGGGAACTTGTATCAGGAAATGGCTGTAGACTAGAAGCTACACAAGACAATCAGTACAGATATACTTTAACAGTTGTAAACACCGCAAAGACATTCCAAAATCAGACATATACGTTCACAAAAGGAACGGATATAGAGATAAACGGGAAGCCTTTTGAGTTGACAACTCAAAGCGCAACAGGGTCTGAGTATGGAAGTGAAGGTGTTGCAATAAGTACTAACACCTCTGGTGTAACAGCAGTAAAGGTAAACGGAGTTGATTATAAAAATGCTACGAGCAGGGGTGGTACAGTAGGCGTTAAAGACTCAATAGAGTTGTCTTTCGTTCCTACAGAGAAAAAGTTCGTAACTCACTTTTCAGGAATAGGAAGTTCAGAGCCGTTGAAGCTGATGAACTTTGAAGCTCACGACAAGATTATTGACAACTATATTACACTCAGTATAAGCGGAGAAGAGTACAATTCCACACAGCAGAGTTGGAACGACTGTGATGAAACAGCATTAGCGTATGACTCAAGTAGTGGACACAAGATGAGACTAAAGCTAGATGTAGCTATTCCTGTGTGGGGTGGAATATCTTTCTTAAAGGGGATGAGAAAGAATACTACTGGTGCTAGTCGTATAACAACACCTGCGGATGTAGTATCAGATTGTGGCGGAAAACTGCAGTTACACCCAGGAAAAATCTCTGGAGGATATTTACACAGATACAGCACGACTGTATTAAGTGCGAATATTACTGTGTGGCAACAGTGCAAAGACATTACAAAAGACTTTACATTAACTCCTATCTCACCTATGCAGTTGCACGTTAAGTATTCATATTACAAGATTGATGCAGCTGGATATTTTACAGAGTGCAACAAAGAATTTTATGATGAGTATGTAAAGACCCACGGGGGAGATTACTACAAAACAGAAACAGAAACGATAGATATATCAGAGGATAACCAGGAATTTATTACTCATTATTATTATAAGAAGTTTGTACCGACAAAGGTGACAGGAGAAGTCACAATAGAAGAGTTTGACAAATGGGCGTGGACTTGTGCTGACATAGAAACGTTGATGGGTTTTGACAGTATACACAAGCGATTTAGCTGGTCAAGTGAAACTCAAAAGGTAGCTCGACAAGACACGGGAAGCTCAATAGACATAGATTTTGATTACGGTATAGAGAACCTCGGCAAGTTGGTAAGTGGTGCTTGTAAGTGGGCAGCAGACAGTAGCTGGAATGATTATGACACCACAGGAACAGAGCTGTATAGCGATAAATCAAAGTTTGACGACGACTCTTATTATCATACGGATGTATACCCAAACGAAGGAACTACAGCGTGGATAATGGAGTGTGCAGAAGAAGAGAAATTCGCTCGGTCAAATAAAAAGCTCATATCGTTTTGGGCTTGTTTAGCATCTGGAGAGATACAGGGGTATCATAAAGACGAAGATGGTTCTGGAAAAAGCATAACGGAAAAGTTTAAGAAAGGTATTATGGCTTTTTGCTACAAGGGAGTTTTCTCAAAATATTTAAGTTTGAAGAACCCTGTAGCCAATATAAAAAAGCAGTCAACAGAGTATACCTATGAAGACTTTGAAATAACAGACGCTACTACAGATGCGTCTTCAAATACCTATGACATTTCTTCTGTGTTCGATTTAGAGATAGGAAATGTAAGATTTTCTGGTGGACAGAATAGTATAACATTGAATGTCGTAAAGAAGGGAACAGAGCCAGAATATATTTTTTACTGTGTAAAAGATTCCACTTCTTCAAGTAGTGATGACAAGAAAACTCCAAAAAGATGGTGGTATAAGGTTGATGATATAAAAGACAGATATTGTCCTGGGCATATTTACAACGGAACTATTGACCTAGCAGGAAGTGCTAGTGGCAATATGAAAGCTATATCTGTGTTAAATACATATCAGGGAAGCTCTGCAAGTAACACGGTATGTTTTAATCTTGATGCTATCAGTGCAAACGAGAAAAACTATATCTCTAATGTAACGTCGCAAAAAGGACAGCTGGCAGTTTTACAAAACTTTGACACACCAGAGGTAGATAAGTATTGTGCTATGCTAGATACGCTGGAGTTTGAAGATGCTACTCCAACGGTTACGACAAGTATCAACACGACTCTTGGTGGGGTAGACGCAGTTGTATCTCAAACTGTAGCAATGAGAACGTCGTCGGCAGACCCTGACATATCAGACTTCCCTGTAAGAATTTCATTTACTACTGCAGGAAATGGAATCAGTGCTATGGGCATATTATACCCTATGGCAGCTACAGGTGTGACAGGGAAAAGCACATTTGACACGGCATACTCTGTAGACAAAGATGCTGTAAAGGCAAAGATAAATATTGTTTCTTATTTAACAGTTAAGCTAGGAACTCCTTATGCAATAAAGAAAGGCAGCACAGCTGTAAGTGCTTTTTATAAAAATGGTATTTGTTATGCTGTTGCTTCACGCACAGATGACCCAACAAAGGGTTTGTATCTTGGTTACAGTTTCTCAAAGGGCAAGACGTATTTATCATTTGCAGCTGATGCGGCAAACCTTGGTAGTTACGAGTTAAAACAGTCTGAGTTTACCATTGCAGGTAAAGCTACAGAGAAGACTGTCACGTTCAATACTTACGAGAAGAAAGTTGTAACAGGCGTTACGATAGATACTACTTATGAAGTATCATCTGCTATAGACAGAGCTTCTATAGACTCAACAAATGTAACGATTGTTGTAGACGGAAAAACATATACAGTTCCTGTGTCAGCGTTTACAAATACGACACAGAAGCCATATCTAAAATATCTGTACACAAGAGTTGATGATGCAGATGCTAACAACATATATCTAGGTAAGCAGTATACTGATGAGGAATTCCAATTCTTAAAGCAGCAGTGGAATACGACTGTTGACGTTGAAAACTTTTGGTGGGTAGATAATAACCACATACTGGTATTGACAAAGAAAGAAATTCAACTGTTAAGGAAGAATCCAGAGGAACTAGACGATTGGGCGGCTGATAAGTGGGAACTGGAAAAGTCCTATGAAAAGTTCGAGTACATAACTAACAAAGTAATGAATTATTTTGTTAGTAGTGTATACGGAGCGACAGCTGCAGCAGATGGAGCCGTATTTATAACAATGGAACAAAGGGGTACGGATTCTTTTTTGATAAATCTGTACAATCCATTGAACGGTATGTCTAAAGTCCAAAAGGAAATATATGTAAACAAAGTTGAAATTGGCGAAGAGTTAAATGCGAACAAGCAGACTTTGAATACATATAGCACAATAGTCATAGACAATATGCTTACACAGGCGAAGTTTACTGCGACTATTGTTGATACAAAAGTCTTTATTGGAATTCATTACGACAACAATTTTAACCAATGGACTATCGTTGCTGACAGAGATTTGTCTAGCATCGTTATTGTGCAAGGCTATGGTTTTGTAGGTGTAGACGGATTGCTTACAGGTGGTGAAATACCTAAGACTTATTTTGCTACAGGGGAAGAAGGGTATTTAGGATTTAACTCAAAAGTAGAACCTATAAGCGTGCTAGGTACTGCTAAAGACGAGGATAAACAGTATCTAACTGATTTAGGACAGTTGTCAGAACTCACAGAGAGAGTAGTAGGAACTGACTCTCAACAGTGGTACATAACAAAAGTATTGGCTGATATAGTTTCTCATATAAAGGTTTCAGTTACTAATGGAGTGGTGACCTTTACGCCAGAGTATATTCCGCTTTCAAACACTTATAGTGTAAATTATGCTAGTGGAAGTTTTGGAGCAACAGTGCTTGGCGATTATACTCCACAAACAACAGGCTTGATAGAGTTTATTCGGGGTGCGAAAGCTGATGGACTTGATAAGTTTTTGTCTTTGGCATTGTCGCCACAGGTGTGCTATTTTAATACCAAGATAAGTACTTTAACTTATTTACAACAGACACTAGGACAGGCTGCGTACGTTCATTATAACTCTACTAGCATACATCAGAGTCAAGATACTACCTCACAGAACACCGCATCATCTGCTGCAGCTCAGGTAAATCCAGAGAGTACAGCCGTAAAATCCTCTGACATAACAGCAGATAGTATTGCTTTTGATTTCCAGTCTGTTCGACAGAAGGTCAAGGCGGCTGATAATATCTATGAGAACTTATTGACGTTAGTAGGTTCTGCTATTTCAGCCGTTAACGGCGTTGCTACAGAAAAGTTAAAGGTAAACTCTACAGTAAACAAGACGACGACAAGTGATGTCGGAAAAGCCTTTGGAACTTATTTTATGTCGAACTTGCAGTCTGCTGCGGTTAGTGAGTTCACGGCTATGGATATGAACCCAAAGCTAAACGCAGAAGTTTCAGCTGTAAAGACATTGGATATGTTCTTCTCGACAAGTGCCGAGCAGGAAATTTCAGCTGGAAGCGGTTGGGTAAATCATAACTTTATAGCACAATGTACAGCTCAGAGCGTAACGAACGTTCAGACAGAAGGCAGACAGCAGAAGTTCTTCTTGCTTATTACTGCTATAACAATGATACCTATCTATGCCGTGTATAAAGGTTTGGAGGTTACAGAACAAGGTCTTGCAAAAACAACAGATAGTACGTCTGGTGGTTTATTTGTAATGGGCGGAATGGCTGCAGGAACTAATGCAGCAGAGGTTGCAACTCACTATGCTTCTCTTGGAGCTTGGGCAGTAGCAAAAGCAGCTTTGGAAGCAACGAAGACTGTTATCGAATTGTTGCCAGATATATTAAGAGGATTGGGTGGCGATAAATTACAGACAGCTGTAACCTCTTTTATAACGAAACACAATATAGACATAGAGGGTTGTCATAAGTATGGCTCTAAATCAGAGACATTTATGTACCCTTGTTGGAAGTGTCAAGGAAACGTGTACACAGATGAGCTTGTTGATGTAGGAATACAGAACAAGAAATGGTACGTAGATATGCAAGCGTATGATGATGTACACGAAAGAAAGGGTACTGATAAAGCAGATTTCACGACGAGTGGCCCAAGTGATTCTATAAAGGACAAGCTAAAAGGTGATGTAGATTACTTTATTGCAAGCGTGAGAGGTTCTTCAACGGAAAAGCCGTTGCCTGTAAAGATGGCTTGCATAGAAGGTGTAAAGAGCTTTTTGCCAGAAACGTTGTATAAGAATGAAAACATTGGGGAAAGCGAGCCTGTGTTTAGTACTCATCCGTTCCAAGATTATATTATTGACGAAAACTGGCAGTTAAGCAGAACAGCATCTGTAGGAATGACAACGTGGATTAGTTGCAAAGACACAAAACTTATCGACGGCGATGCTAGTAATATGGTAATTACAGATGAGTTCTGTGGGGTAGCTGCTCCTTACACGGCTATTGAGATTAAAAGAGGTGTTGAAATGAAATACCTCAGACCATTTGCCTTGACTCCGAAAGTGTTGTCTTTGAACTGTACAGGCTACAACTGTCTTTATGATGAGAGAATGTATCACGCATTTGACGGATATGGCTATAGACTTGTTAATTGGACAGGTGAGAGTGGTATGGCAAAGGGTACTAGAGTATGGCAGTATAGCTTCTTAGTAAACGACAGATTTAAGAGAAGCAATAAGATGCCGCTCAACGAATTCTTTGGAAACTTCAAGTCAGACCCTGTGCTTGCTTTGCCAGGTACAGCTGAGGACAAAGTATTCTCTTTGGTAACAATGCCTGAGGAAGCAAAGGGATTAACAGCTGGTACTATAGGCGAAGATAAGTCCGATAGGCGATATAGTTTGCCAGTGTTTACAGAATATGTTTCCACATTGCCAGCTGTTGTAAAGACTATAAGTAGTTACAATCTTTCTGTAGTAGACGGCATAACAACATTAACAACGCAGAATCACGACTTACAGAGTGCTTATAAAGCACCTACTAGCGTAGATTTTTCTATAGGAGAGGATAAGTATCGCTATACAAACGAGTATATTTGCTCATTGCAGAACGGAGAGTCTACAAGTGGTGTTACTATAGTAGAGCATCTTTGCCCTTGTATTGGCTTGACATATCTAGGAGCAACACCTACAGAAGCCTTGTTCTACTCACAGAATAATAGGCAGTACTACAAGTATAGCGGTGGAAAAAGTGTACAACTTGTGGATATGATGGAAAGATTTAGAAACATCATAGCTGGAAAGTATGATTTCATAAATCAAGAGATAGTAGTACCAGCTATTGCTACATTTAAGAGACTTGACGATAATGTTGAAGATGATGCTGACGAAACAGATAATGTTATTGTATTGAGATTGAACGGTCAGGAAGTCAAGGGTGAGATATGTCCGCCGCTCAAGACGATATTTAAGACAAAAGATGGCGAGGATATTCATAGTTGGTTTAGAGTACTGAGTTTACCAACAGGAATTGTTTTCCAAGGACCGAACAGATGTATAGTCAACAGATTTATTATCAATGACTATATGCTAGAAGATATAAAGGCGAACTATGGAAAATGGAAGAGAGTTCCAAAAGAGTATTATCATCCATTCCGTACATACAAGAAAGAGTTTGAAACTGTAAAAGAGTTTATAGGAGAGGAAGTTGAAGTAAGAGGTTGGACACACAATCCGTTCTTACTAGTAACAGCTCCTCTAGGGGTCAATGAGGAAACTGATTGCTTGTTTGAGTGGAACATTACATTCTGCTGGACAAACGAAATGGATATGTTGTATAATAAGAATGAGTATGCAGTCGTAAACGTTATGGCAGAAACTATGACGCCAGGTGGGAAGGTTGTAGCTGCAAGACCTGTGCATATATATCTTGTAAAAGAATTATTTACACGCACAGGAAATTATGGCTATTACTCGTTTAGGTATCAAAGTAACTGTGGAGCAGGTAATAGAGAACGCTTGCATTTGTGGAGTGACCAATATATAGCAATCAGTGATTTATCATTGACGTATAAGACAGTTACTCAAAAGCGAAATGATATACTAACGCAACAAGTAGATATATCTCGCCTAGTGGAGGTGTAGTAATGGATTTGGAAGCCTTAATTGAAAAAGCTGCTGCTTTAGCTGGCAAACTTGGCAAACAAGATTTGCAAGAGAAGTTGTTACAACTGGCGAAAGAAGCTGGAACATATCAGAAAGGTTATGCAGAAGAATGGAAAAGGTACGATGAACCATCTGCTGCAAAGGAAAAGATGAGTTCAAAAGACCAGAGAGCTGCGATATGGGAAGGATTGAGAGAAGCATCTCTTGACCCACGAGAACGAAAAGGCGAGGGAAGCCAGATAGGAATGTATTAAGGAGTAAGCAATGAACGAAGAAGAAATGAATAAAGGTTATAATATGCTGTATGACGACGGGAGTCCGTACGTGCCAAGTCCTAGAAACAAGATTATTGCTAACGCTGTTAGCAATGGTGATGACTTTGAAACCAAAGGAGACAACCTTGAACCAGGTTCTTCTGCAGACAATCCTATTGACTCAAAAACGTTGACTTATGAAGCTCAGGCACAGCTTCCTATTGGTACTTGGGTTACGACATCTAAAGGTCCTCACCAAATAAATCAGGGCGATAAAAACTGGGCAAAACAGCAGATGCAGAAAGGCAAAACATCTACTGCAACAGCAGATAGTAAATCGTCTACTCCTGCATCTTCTGCTGCATCTACATCTACAGGAGGAGCAGAAAAAACTAAACCAGCCACTAGTCAGGCAGGTACAGACACTGTAACTACGAAACCGTATTACGATACGAAAGATGGAGTATTCAAAAACCATCAGACATCAACAACAATTCCAGCCAGCGAAGCTGACTCGTTCTTAGGAAAGCATACTCAGTATACTACAAAGACTATGCCAAAAGAACAGATTGCTCAGATGGCTGACCCTAAAGTTAAGCTAGCATCTGCAAAGGCAAAAGCGCACGCCGAAGATGCTGCAAAGAATCGTGGTACAAGTGCTTCATATTCTCTTGGGGACTATGAGAATGAAATTCCAGGAGCAGGTGCTGTAAGACAATCTGGACAGCATCTTATGGAAAACGTACCTATAAAGCAGATGCCAGAGGTTATGGAGTTCTTCAGAGACAAAAATAACTACAACCTTATCAAATCTGTAATTGAAAAAGGCGGTAGTCATAATGCCCTTAATTCAGATTTAACACCTGCGAAGTTAGGTGCGCTCATAGATAGAGGTAGCGATTACTTTGGAAGTACTTCTAATCAACAGAAGGCTATTACACAGCTCAGGCAGATTATATCAGGGATTTATGACTCTCAGGAAATGGATGCTGATTACGAAAACTTCTTGAAGACAGGAAAGACATCAATGGCTTATTGATGGGGTAGTGAAAGCTATGGCAGGAAAAAGGTATTACAATCCAGAAACAGGAGTCTGGAAAACAGTACAAGACGGTGAGCCTGATTTGTATCAACATCCAATGACTACTGGTAATGTATGGTTAACAGAACAAGAATACAATGATGCAGGAGGAGATTATGAAAACTCCCCTGCTTACCAGCAGAAAATTAGAACCGCGAACAATGCCAATTATTTTTGGAATAAATATGAGGCTAACCACGCTTATAAGAACGCAGAAGCTCAAGCTACAAAGGAAAGAAACAACAAACGTAGTATGGCAGAATATGCTAGTAGGAGTCAGAAAGACCCTCAGGCGTATCTGCAGAAGCAGTATGCCCAAATAGATGCTGAGTACGAATCTGCGATGAATACTGCCAAAGCTAACTACAAGGCTGCTCGTGACAAAAATCCAAAGCCTACTGGGTACTCTGATGAAAATGACAAAGAAGAAGATAATTTGTTAGCGGACGAGGAAAAGGCAGAGGAAGAAAAAGCTAAAGCAGAGGAAGATGCAAAAGCTAAAGCCGATGATGCAGCTAAATCTAAGGAGACTACTACTACGACTAAGAAGAAAGTACAGCCAGCAGGGGCTGCTTTGTTTAGTGGTTTGTCTGCTGCAGCTGGTAAGATGATTTATGGAAAGAGCGGCGACCCTATGGGGCGGAACACTCATCTAAATAGACAAGCAGAGATGCACGATAGAGAAGCTGCTAAACACGATGTAGCTTCGCAAAAAGAGAATCAGATTGCTAATAGAGACGAAAGACGAGAAACATCTAAAGATGCACTAGCAGATGGACATACGCAAAGTGAAGATATTGTAAACAAGCTCGGTAATGCTGGAGCTGGAGCGTCTGCATTGGCTCGTGTAACAGGTAAGGGTGACCTCAACGCTAATCGTAACCGCAAAGACCAAGCTCGACAAAAGGGTGTTGAGAATATGGAAAAGGCGGAAGATGAGCGACAGTTGGCAGAGCAAGAGCGTTCTGGTGCTGATGTGTATGACTATCAAGCTAGAGATATGCAAGTCAGTAATCAAGAGAGCGATGAACTGTCTGAGGGTAAAGGTGACGTTGTACAAGAAGACAAGACAAAGAAAGAAGAAGACAAAACAAAAATAGACCCTCCTCCTCCGACAGAAAAACCTGAAGAGGAAAATGCGCCTGTAGAAGGTAACTGGCAGGAAGCTATAAATTTGCTCTCTTACGGAGCTGACGAATCGTCTCAACATTATAATAATGGTGCAAACGAAGCTGACGGGCAGAGATTGCTAGACTACTATGATGCTAAACCTTTAACAATGCAGCAGGTTCAAGCCTATGTGAATAAGGAAAGACCTAAGGATGCTGCACTACTTTGGGAAGGCGGTCAGTGGACAGACGGACAGTCAAAGAATGAGTTTTTGACATTTGGTAAGAACGACCCTCGAAGAGCGCAACAGGCTGGGCTTTTGCAGGAAGCTATAGGGTATTATTATCCAGAACTTTACACGGCTTGGAAGGCATCAGGACAAAGCAATGGAAGATTTGATAAAAATGGTAATCAGATAAACGAAGGGCAGAAACTGGCTGATGGAACTACTGCTACAGGCAAAGGTTTCCGAGAGAGTGGAAAAATGACTATAAACCCTGACACTCAGAAAACTATTGCAAGTACAATAGCTGACACACGACCCTACTAGGAGATACTAAAAATGGCAACGACAAGTGATATTTTACAAAGGGCTTTAGAGAACTTAGAAAAGAACCCTAATAACGTTGACTATATTCGCCTAGTAAGAGAGCTAGCGGCTAGACAGGCAGAATTGGAAAAGGTTCAAGCTCAGAACCAAGCAAGAATCCAAGCATTGCAAAAGGAACTGCTTGCTAAGGGTAGGGCTCAAAAAGCTGCGGAAGAACTTCAAAAGCAGGGGTTTGAGAATTGGCAAAAGAAATTCGACGCAGAAAATGCTCGAAAAGATTTTCTGAGAAACCAAGAGAAGCTAGAACAAGAAGCTGCTGAGAAAAAGGCTTTAGCAGAAAAAGAAGCTGCAGAAAGAAAGGCTTTGGAACAAGAAGCTAGGAAGTCCGAGTCTATTCATAAGAGTAGGAAAGGTGCGATTGGTAGTACTGTAGTAGGAGATGCCTTAGGCGTTTTAGGACAGGGCATCAAGGACTATGGTAACTATCAGGCAACTAAAGATGATGCCTACGCAAACTTGTTGCAGTCTATTAGCGAAAATACACCAGGGTACAATGCGGCGAGCGAAAGTCTGTATGGCAAGAATCCGTTGTCGGCAGCTGCAACGCAGATGGCAGCTGTTAAAGCAGGGGATGCTGCAAAGAAGAGAGCTAAGTACGATATGTTTGGTAATGTTGCTCAGGGAGCGGCAAATACTATTCTTGATGCTACTAACTTAAAACGTATGTACGATATGCTTGCAGGTGGCGACGTTAACGGACAGATGCTTATGGGTATGGGTAGTATCTTAAA
>Ga0326511_10001581_pt1 | contig 18809 bp, 14 predicted proteins | sample 0_2496_0518_D_FD_203701 | JGI IMG/M metagenome (GOLD analysis project Ga0326511, IMG submission 203701) | Bovine rumen microbial communities from UC Davis, California, United States - 0_2496_0518 | ecosystem: Host-associated > Mammals > Digestive system > Stomach > Rumen | place: USA... | reverse complement strand
CCGTACCGTCGACCATGATGGTGTTCAGGCTGACTTCACAGGGGATGTTGTGCTTCTGGGCCGTGAGGTTCGAGAACTTCATCATGATTGGAGGACCGATGGCAAACACCTTGTCGACGTGTTCCTGTTCGAAGAACTTCTCCATGCCGACGGTCACCACGCCCTTCTCGCCGTAGCTACCGTCATCGGTCATGATGATGACCTCGTCGCTGGACTCGCGTACCTTATTTTCAAGTATAATGAGGTCTTTCGAACGGCCGGCCATGACGGAGAGTACGCGGTTGCCGGCCTTCTTCAGTGCCTGGATGATGGGCAGCATGGGAGCCACACCCAGACCGCCACCGGCACAGACGACGGTACCGTATTTCTCGATACGTGTGGGATTGCCCAGCGGTCCCACGACGTCGGCCACGTATTCACCCTCGTTCAGGGCGCAGAGTTTCTTTGACGACAGACCCACCATCTGTACCACCAGCGTGATGGTGCCGCGCTCAATGTCGGCACCGGCGATGGTCAGCGGCATACGCTCGCCTTTCTTGTCAACACGTACGATGACAAAGTTGCCAGCCTTGCGGCTCTTGGCAATCAGCGGAGCTTCAATCTCGAAGAGGAACACCTTCTCCGAGAACTGTTCTTTTCTAATGATCTTATTCATTGTGGTGATAATTTAGTCGATGATGTCGAAACCAGTATAGGGCACGAGGGCGGCAGGAATCTTGATGCCTTCGGCCGTCTGGTTGTTCTCCAGCAGGGCGGCAACGATGCGAGGCAGCGCCAGCGCGGAGCCGTTCAAGGTGTGACAGAGCTCGGTCTTCTTGTTGTCGGCACGACGGTAGCGGCACTTCAGACGGTTAGCCTGATAGGTGTCGAAATTCGAGACGCTGGAGACCTCGAGCCAGCGACCCTGAGCCTCGGAATAGACCTCAAAGTCGTAGCAGATGGAGCTCGTAAAGCTCTGATCGCCACCGCACAGCAGCAGAATTCTATAGGGGAGCTCCAGTTTCTTCAGCAGGCCCTCAACGTGTGCCAGCATCTCCTTGTGGCTCTCCTTCGAGTGCTCGGGCTTGTCGATGCGCACTATCTCAATCTTCGAGAACTCATGCAGACGGTTCAGGCCGCGCACGTCCTTGCCATAGCTGCCTGCCTCGCGACGGAAGCACTCCGTGTAGGCGCAGTTCTTGATGGGCAGCTGTGCCTCGTCGAGGATGACGTCGCGGTAGATGTTCGTGACGGGCACCTCAGCCGTGGGGATGAGGTAGAAATCGTCGACCTCGCAATGATACATCTGGCCCTCCTTGTCGGGCAGCTGACCCGTACCGTAGCCGGAAGCCTGATTGACGACCGTCGGCGGCATGATCTCCGTATAGCCACTCTTGTTAGCCTCGGCCAGGAAGAAGTTGATGAGGGCACGCTGCAGCTGGGCACCCTTGCCGATGTAGACAGGGAAGCCGGCGCCGGTAATCTTCACACCGAGGTCGAAGTCGATGAGGTTATACTTCTTGGCAAGCTCCCAGTGGGGCAGCGGGTTCTCGATACCCAGCTTCGGGTTCACGTCCCAGTTGCCGACGGTATCGCTCTCCGTACACTCCTTCAGGTTCGACTTCACCACACGGTTGTCCTCGGCGGCAGCACCCTCGGGTACCTCGTCGTAGGGGATGTTCGGAATCTGGCAGAGCAGTGTCTTCATCTCCTCCTGAGCCTGGTTCATCTGCTCCTCGAGCTGTTTGTTCGTCTCCTTCATCGTGGCGACGGACTCCTTGATGGCATCGGCCTCAGCACGCTTGCCCTCCTTCATGAGTGCGCCGATCTGGGCGGCCATCTTCTTGGCCTCGCTCAGGTTGCTGTCCAGTTGTTGCTGTGCTTCGCGACGACGCTTGTCGATGGCGAGCACGTTGTCTATGGCCTCCTTGGCATTGGGGAAATGCTTCTTCTCCAGACCGCGGATAACACGTTCTGTTTCCTCGTTGATGAGTTTAAGTGTTAACATGATTACGTATACGTTAATTAATGAATATTCAAAAAAGCGGTGCAAAAGTACAAAAAAAGACTGAACCAGCAAAAGAATCATTCTTTTATTTGCGTTTTCGCACACTTATTCGTACCTTTGAACAAGTTCTTAGCTACTCTCGCTCGGAAAACTGCAAATTTATTTGCGTTTTCGCTCACTTATTCGTACCTTTGCAGCCAAATTTGCAAAACGACTATGGATTTTTATATGGATAACCAAAATAACAAGGGGTTCTCAATGATAGCTGACATTGAAGGCGACTTCAAAGACCTGATGGACTTTGAGACCCCTGATGAAGTACCTATTCTACCTGTACGCAACCTCGTGCTCTTCCCCGGCGTGGTATCGCCGATACTCATCGGACGCGAGTCAAGCATGACACTCGTTAAGCGCGCCGAGCGCAAGAAGTCGCTCATCGGCATCGTCTGCCAACGCGACCCCGAGGTGGAGCATCCCGACTACGACGACCTCTACCAGTATGGTGTCTTTGCGAAGGTGATGAAGCAGCTGAACCTGCCCAACGGCAGCGTGACGTGCATCATCCAGGGTCTCGGGCGCATGAGGCTGAAGGAGATTACGGGTCGCAAGCCGTTCCTCACGGGACGCGTCGAGGCCGCCTGGGAGGACCTTCCCGACAGCAACGACAAGGAGTTCCGCACGGCAATGGACGACCTTCGCGAGATGGTCAGTGAGTATGTCGGTAAGAACGATGACATCCCCGACGAGGCGACGTTTGCCGTCCGCAACATCGACAACAACGTCATGGCGCTGAACTTCACCTGCTCGAACCTGCCGTTCAGCATCAAGGAGAAGATGGAGCTGCTGACGACGGGGAGCATCAAGGAGCGCGTCTTCGGCACGATGAAGGTGCTAAACCGCGAGATTAACCTGCTGAACCTGAAGCTGAACATCCGCAACAAGACTCGTGAGGATATCGACGAGCAACAGCGTAACTACTTCCTCCAGCAGCAGATCAAGAACCTTCAGGCGGAGATAGGCCACGGCGAGACGTCGCCTGAGAAAGCCGAGCTGATCCAGAAAGCAAGGATGAAGAAATGGCCCGAGGAGATTGCCAAGACGTTCTACAAGGAGGCCGACAAGCTGGACAACCTCAACCCACAGTCGCCCGACTTCAACGTCCAACTCACTTACCTGCAGACGCTCGTCAACCTGCCGTGGGAGGAATACACGAAGGACGACCTCGACGTGAAGCGTGCGCAGAAGATCCTGGACCGCGACCACTACGGTATGGAGAAGGTGAAGGAGCGCATCCTCGAGCACATGGCCGTGCTGTCGCTGCGCGGCGACCTGAAGAGCCCCATCCTCTGTCTCTACGGTCCTCCGGGAGTCGGTAAGACCTCGCTGGGCAAGTCCATCGCTGCCGCCATGCGCCGCAAGTACGTGCGTATGTCGTTAGGCGGTCTGCACGACGAGGCAGAGATTCGCGGCCATCGCCGCACCTATATCGGCGCCATGCCCGGACGTATCATCAAGAGCATCCAGAAGGCTGGCTCCTCGAACCCCGTGTTCATCCTCGACGAGATAGACAAGGTGACGCAGGCCACCGTCAACGGCGACCCCGCCAGCGCCCTGCTCGAAGTGCTCGACCCTGAGCAGAACAACGCCTTCCACGACAACTACCTCGACGTGGACTATGACCTGTCGAAGGTGCTCTTCGTGGCCACGGCCAACAACCTGTCGACCATCCCCCGTCCCCTACTCGACCGCATGGAGATTATCGAGGTGAGCGGCTACATCACCGAGGAGAAGATAGAGATAGCGAAGCGCCACCTCATTCCCCGCGAGCTGGACAACACCGGTCTGAAGACGCTCCCCACGAAGCTGACGTTCAACAAGTCGGCCATTGAGAAGATCATTGAGCAGTACACCCGCGAGAGCGGCGTACGCCAGCTGGAGAAGCAGATTAACAAGGCCATGCGTAAGCTGGCGTTCAAGCGTCAGTTAGAGGGTGAGATGCCCTACACGAAGATCACCCCCGACGAACTCGAGGGCCTGCTGGGCAAGCCGCCGTTCTACCGAGACATCTACCAGGGCAACGAGTATGCCGGCGTGGTCACGGGACTGGCGTGGACGAGTGTCGGCGGCGAGATTCTGTTCATCGAGACATCGCTGTCGAAAGGCAAAAACGGCAAGCTGACGCTCACGGGTAACCTCGGCGACGTGATGAAGGAGAGTGCCGTCATCGCATTGGAATATGTCAAGGCCCACGTCGACCGCCTCGGCATCGACTACCGCATCTTCGACCATTGGAACATCCATATCCATGTACCCGAGGGCGCCACACCGAAGGACGGTCCCTCGGCGGGCATCACCATCGCCACGTCCATCGCCTCGGCGCTGACACAGCGTAAGGTGCGCAAGAACACCGCGATGACGGGCGAGATTACCCTCCGCGGCAAGGTGCTGCCCGTAGGCGGCATCAAGGAGAAGATTCTTGCCGCTAAGCGCGCCGGCATCACAGACATCGTGATGTGCCGCGAGAACGAGAAGGACATCAACGAGATTCCCGACCTCTACCTGACGGGCGTCACGTTCCACTATGTAGAGAACGTCCAGGACGTCTGGGACTTCGCCCTGACCGACGAGAAAGTGAAGCACCCCCTGACATTCGAGATTCCCGAGGAAGACGATAAAGAGAAAAAATAATTTAGCAAGGACTACAGGACTTAAGGACTAATCCATTATAAAGTCCTTAAGTCCTGTAGTCCGTTGCAAAAAAAGAAATATGAAGTTTGAACTGCAACATACTGACAACGCCAGCAACGCCCGCGCCGGCCTGATAACCACCGACCACGGACAGATAGAGACACCTATCTTCATGCCCGTGGGCACCGTCGGCTCTGTCAAGGGCGTACACTTCGCAGAACTGAGGGAGCAGGTGAAGGCACAGATCATTCTGGGCAACACCTACCACCTGTACCTGCGTCCGGGCTTGGACATCCTGCGGAAGGCTGGCGGTCTGCACAAGTTCAACACTTGGGACCGCCCCATCCTCACCGACAGCGGCGGCTTCCAGGTCTTCTCGCTCACGGGCATCCGCAAGCTCCGCGAGGAAGGGTGCGAGTTCCGCAGCCATATCGACGGCTCGAAGCACGTCTTCACCCCCGAGAACGTCATGGACACCCAGCGCGTCATCGGTGCCGACATCATCATGGCCCTCGACGAGTGCCCTCCCGGACAGAGCGACTACCAGTATGCCAAGAAGTCGCTGGGGCTGACACAACGCTGGCTGGAGCGTTGCGTGAAGCGGTTCAACGAAACGGAACCCCTCTACGGCCACCGCCAGACGCTCTTCCCCATCGTGCAGGGCTGTACCTATAAAGACCTGCGCCAGGATGCCGCGAAGCACGTATGCGACGTGCTGAGCCGACTGGACGACGGCGGCGGCGCCAGCATCGGCGGCCTGGCCGTCGGCGAGCCTACGGAGATGATGTACGAGATGGTCGAGGTGGTGAACGACATCCTGCCGAAGGACCGTCCGCGCTACCTCATGGGCGTCGGTACACCGCAGAACATCCTTGAAGCCATTGAGCGCGGCGTCGATATGTTCGACTGCGTCATGCCAACCCGCAACGGCCGCAATGCCCTGCTGTTCACTTACGAGGGCACGATGAATATGCGCAACAAGAAGTGGGAGGACGACTTCTCGCCCATCGACCCTGACGGCTGCGACATCGACCGTCTCCACTCGAAGGCCTACCTCCACCACCTGTTCAAGGCTCAGGAGCTGCTGGCCATGCAGATAGCCTCCATCCACAACCTAGCGTTTTACCTGCGTCTCGTTGGCGATGCTCGCCAGCACATCATCGCCGGCGACTTCACGTCGTGGAAACGTTCCGTTATTGACCAATTAGGACAAAGAAGATGAAACGACTCGACCGCTACATTATCGCGAAGTTCATCGGCACGTACATCTACTCCATCGTGCTGATCATCTCGATATCGATCGTCTTCGACGTCAACGAGAACCTGGCGAAGTTCACCACGAACCACGCGCCGCTAAAGGCCATCGTCTTCGACTACTACGCCAACTTCATACCCTACTTCTCGAACCTCTTCTCGCCGTTGTTCGTGTTCATCGCCGTCATCTTCTTCACATCGAAACTGGCCGGCAACAGCGAGATCATCGCGATGCTCGCCTCGGGCATGAGCTTCAAGCGTATGCTGCGGCCCTACATGATTTCGGCTGCCCTCATCGCCGCGCTGAACTTCTACCTTGGTGCGATGGTCATCCCCAAGGGTACCGTCGTACGCCAGCATTTCGAATCGCTCTACAAGAACAAGAAGACAATTACCACGGCCAGCAACGTCCAGCTCCAAGTGGGCAAGGGTATCATCGCCTACATCCAGCAATACGACGACACGAACCGCACGGGCTATGGCTTTTCGTTGGACAAGTTCGAGAACAAGAAGCTCGTCAGCCACATGACCGCCACGACCATCTCCTACGACTCCATCAGCGACAGCCGCTACCACTGGCACGCACAGAACTACAAGATCCGCACGCTGAAGGGTCTGCGCGAGGAGATCACCACGGGCATGAGCATCGACACACTCATCATGATGGAGCCCATGGACCTCGTCTTCTCAAAGGGCCAGCAGGAGACGTTCACCTCGCCGGAGCTGCTGCAGTATATCTCGAAGCAGCAGGAGCGCGGCTCCCAGAACGTCGTACAGTACGAGGTGGAGTTCCACAAGCGCATAGCGATGTCGTTCGCCTCGTTCATCCTCACCATCATCGGCGTCAGCCTGTCGTCGCGCAAGCGCAAGGGCGGCATGGGCCTGTACCTCGGCATCGGCCTTGGCTTGTCGTTCACCTATATCCTGCTCCAGACCATCAGCTCGACGTTCGCCATCAACGCTGGAATGCCGGCGATGCTGGCGGCCTGGATACCTAATATATTATATGTGTTCATCGCCTACTATTGCTACCGACAGGCTCCTAATTGATTGACGATTTAACAATTTACGATTTACAATTTACGATTTCATGACTTTCGAAGAAACATATCTCAATGACAATATCCTCGACGCACTCTACGACATGCACTTCGAGGACATGACACCCGTACAGGAACGTTGCATACCCGAGATCCTTGACGGCTACGACGTGCTCGGCGTGGCACAGACGGGCACGGGCAAGACGGCGGCCTACCTGCTGCCCATCCTCTCGATGCTCGACGACGGCGACTACCCTAAGGACGCCATCAACTGCGTCATCATGTCGCCCACCCGCGAGCTGGCACAGCAGATAGACCAGGCCATGCAGGGCTTCGGCTACTATCTGGACGGCATCTCGAGCGTCGCCGTCTACGGCGGCAACGACGGCAACCGCTACGACCAGGAACTGAAAGGTCTGCGCCTCGGTGCCGACGTCATCATCGCCACCCCCGGCCGCCTGCTGAGCCATCTGAAGGTGGGCAACCTCGACTTGTCGCGCTGCTCGTTCTTCGTCCTCGACGAGGCCGACCGTATGCTCGACATGGGCTTCTCGGACGACATCCTGAAGATTGTCGCCGAGTTGCCGAAGTCGTGTCAGCGCGTGATGTTCTCGGCCACGATGCCCAGCAAGATCCGCGAGCTCGCCGTCTCATTGCTCCACGACCCCGTCGAGGTGAAGCTCGCTGTCTCGAAGCCGGCAGAGAAGATCCAGCAGTCGGCATACGTCTGCTACGAACCCCAGAAGCTCGGCATCATCGAACATCTGTTCAAGAGCGGCGACCTGGAGCGCGTCATCATTTTCTCGGGTAAGAAGGACAAGGTGAAGGACATCACCCGACGGCTGAAGCGCATGAAGATCAACTGCGCCGAGATGCACAGCGACCTTGAGCAGCGCGAGCGCGACGAGGTGATGCTGAAGTTCAAGGCCGGACAGGTGGACGTCCTCGTGGCTACCGACATCGTGGCCCGCGGCATCGACATCGACGACATCCTCTGTGTCATCAACTACGACGTGCCCCACGACGCCGAAGACTACGTACACCGCATCGGCCGTACGGCCCGTGCCCAGCGCGACGGCGTGGCCATCACGTTCGTCAGCGACCTGGACATCTATCGTTTCCAGAGCATCGAGCACTTCCTGGGTAAGGAGGTGGAGAAGCGTCCCCTACCCGACGGCATGGGCGAAGGCCCCGTCTACACCAAGCGTGAGAAGAAGCACGCCGGCACCCGCAAGAATGGCCGCTGGAACAGTCACGGTCACGGAGGGAAAGGCGGCGGCAAGAAAGGCAGCCATGGCGGCGGTCGGAACAAGCGTCGCAAGGGAGGTGGCGACAAGGCGCCTAACCAATAAAGAGAGAGATTCTACCCTATCACCTTATAGCGTGCAAATTTCAAGAGCAGCTGTTTGGTTCCGGTATTACGGAACTCGACAGTTGCTTTTCTGTTTTCACCGACACCCTCGACCTTCAGCACGCGGCCCACACCAAAGCGCTGGTGCTCGATGAGAGCACCCTCCTGCAGACCGTCGCTGGTGCTGCTGACGCCGGCCGTACTGCCAGCTCCGACAGCAGCCACATTCCGTGGCGCCGCCACCTGACGGAGCCGCTTGAAGTTCGGTCCGAAGGGGTCTACGGGCTTCTCAGGCTGTCGCGGCGCCGCCACACGCGGCTTCGGGTCGGCACGGAACTGCGTGGCCACGGGCCGCGGGTTCTGCATCCAGTCGCTGCCGCGGCTCGTCGTCTGGCCGGCGCTCCGCGAAAAGCTGTCGCCGCCGGTCTCGGAGAGCACACGAATCAGCCGTGGGTCTATATCCTTGATGAAGCGCGACGGCGTGTCGTACTCCATCCGCCCGTAGCGCCAGCGGTTCTGCGCACAGGTCATGATACAATGCTTCTCGGCACGCGTGATGGCGACATAGAGCAGCCGTCGCTCCTCCTCCAGCTCACGCATGGAGCCCACGCACATCGGCGAGGGGAAGATGTTCTCCTCCAGTCCGACGATGAACACCGTGGGGAACTCCAGGCCCTTCGCGGCATGGATGGTCATCAGCGACACCTTCTCGTTCTCGTCGCCGTCGTCGCTGTCAAGGTCGGTCAGCAGGGCCACCTCCTGAAGGAAGTCCGTCAGGTAGAGCTGGTCGCCCATATCCTCCTCGCGGCGACTCTCGACGAAGTCCTGCATACCGCTGAAGAACTCCTCGAGGTTCTCCTGGCGCGAGATGTCCTCGGGCAAGCGGCCGCTATAGATATCCTTGCTCACGCCACTCGTCGTCACGATGTCGTGGCCCAGTTGGTAGGCGTCGTCGGTCGTCAAGCGTTTGCGCCAGCCCTCGACCATCTCTTTGAAAGCCGTCAGCTTGCCCATCGTCGCCTTGCTGACGTTGAGCGGGAAGAGGATGGGCTCGGAGATGACGCGCCACAGACTGACACCATAGTCCGATGCCGTCTTGGCCACCTTGTCGAGCGTGGTGTCGCCGATGCCGCGTGCCGGGTAGTTCACGATACGCTTGAAGGCCTCCTCGTCGTCGGGGTTCGCCACCAAGCGGAAGTAGGCAATGACGTCCTTGATTTCCTTACGCTGGTAGAACGACAGTCCGCCGTAGATGCGGTACGGTATGCCGTCCTTGCGCATCTGCTCCTCGAACGAGCGGCTCTGCGCGTTCGTGCGGTAGAGGATGGCAAAGTCGCTCCACACGCCGTTCTCCTGGCGGCGCAGCCGCTTGATGTCCTGACACACGACCATCGCCTCCTCGCGGTCCGAATACGTCGGCTTCAGCGTTAGTCGCTCGCCCTCCTCGTTACGACTGTATACGTCCTTCGGTATCTGGCGCTCGTTCTTCTTGATGAGCGAGTTCGCCGCCTGTACGATGAGCTGCGTCGAGCGGTAGTTCTGCTCCAGCTTGAAGAATTTAGCATCATCGTATTTCACCCTGAAGTCCAGGATATTATCAATATTCGCTCCTCGGAAGCTATAGATGCTCTGCGCATCGTCGCCGACGACGCAGACGCGCTGGCGTTCACGTGTCAGCTGGAGTACAATCTGCTGTTGCGCGTAGTTCGTGTCCTGGTACTCGTCGACCAGCACAAACTTGAATTTCTCGGCATACTTCTGCCGCACGTCCTCGTTCGTGTCGAAGAGCACGAACGTCTGTACCAGCAGGTCGTCGAAGTCCATCGCATTAGCCTGACGGCAACGCTCCGCATAGCGGCGGTACACCTCCTTCACGGCCGGGCGCTTCGACGCGGCATCGTCAGCAGCCCATGCGCTGACGGCATACATATCGGCCAGTATCAGGTGGTTCTTGGCCATCGAGATGCGGTCGGCCACCGACGCCGGCTTGTACACCTTGTCGTCGAGCTCCATCTCGCGGATGATGGTCTTCACCAGCGAGCGGGCGTCGCTCTGGTCGTAGATGGTGAAGTTCGACTGGAAGCCGATGCGCTCAGCCTCAGCCCTGAGGATGCGTGCGAAGACCGAGTGGAACGTGCCCATCTGCAGGTAGCGCGCACGCTCCTCGCCCACCAGCCGGCCTATGCGCTCCTTCATCTCGCGCGCCGCCTTGTTCGTGAACGTCAGGGCCAGTATCTCCCACGGCTTCATGCCCTGCTCCAGCAGGTACGCTATCTTGTATGTCAGCACGCGCGTCTTGCCCGAGCCGGCGCCGGCAATCACCAGCGACGGCCCGTCACAGTAGACCACCGCCTGCTGCTGACTCTCGTTCAGCTGCTGCAGCAGCGCCGCCGTCCTCTCCGTCATTCTTTCTTCTGTCATCACTTCCATTTCTTTTGGGCGACAAAATTACCACTTTTTTTCGAGACGGCAAAACGATAGTGCGGATTCTTCATCGCAGCAATTCATAAACTATCCTAATTTATCGGCCGACATCTACAAAGACATGGGAGCAGATGAGCGCCTGCGAGATGGTCACCTTCCGCGCCGGCATCCAGTGGGGCTGCCAGCTCATCATGACGGCCCACATCGCAGCACCCAACGTCACCGGGACTGACGTTCCCTCGACAATGTCACCCATCATCCTACAGAACAAGCTGCGCGGCGAACTGGGCTACCAAAACATCATCGTCACCGACGCTATGGACATGGGCGCCATCACCCAGCAGTATAGCAACGCCGAAGCCGCCGTCGGCAGCATTCTGGCAGGCGTCGACATCGTCCTCGCCCCGAAGAACTTCATCGAAGCCTTCGATGCCGTCGTCGCCGCCGTCGGGAATGGCACCATCAGCGAGGAGCGCATCAACCAGAGCGTCCGTCGTATCCTGAAGCTGAAGAAGGAGAAGGGACAATAATTTCCGCTGGGATTGCTCAGACAGAACTACGAATTATCGAGTTATTGCAGAGTTCACGATATCCTCAGCCATCTTGTTCAAGGCCAAGCACATGGCACGTGTCAATGGAATACGTTCATTCTGATGAGGCCAAGGCGCCAAAAGTAACAGTCGACCTTCAGCACATGCGTCAAAATACTGATGTCCTGGCTTTGAAAACTTATTGAAGCCCCAGGGAGTGATGAATACTTGCGATAAGCGAGCATTCATAACTGTACGCATCACTATACGCTCGCCATCTGAGATAGCCGGCGACACCAGTACTGTGCCGCTTTTCGCCATATTAAGGAATTTGTCCCTTTCCTTGGCTATCTGTGCCTCTGTCAGTTTACGCGTCAGTTGTACCTGCGCCATATCGGGACTGTTCAGCAGGAAACGGTTGCCAATGGCTGCATACGTCTGTCCTGCTACAGTAACTCCGAACTGAACACGGAAATAGTCAGGATGCTCACGACGTATAGCCAGCCGACGCGGGTTATCGTGTAGGTAATTAGTCAAACGTGGCAGCATGTCGTAGCTTTTCGATATCAAGTCGTTATAGCCACGCTCAAATAGCAGCCCATGGCTTCTATCTTCCTTCTTCAGCCGGTGCTCAGATGGAAGGGGAAGCTTGTTTGTTTGTTGAGGCTCCACTTCCCCCGTATGTTGAGGCACCGCCTCAACCAGCCTTCTATAGGCCTTGTTACACCCAGCCTTGAAGCCGCTGATCACCTGTCCCAGGTGCTCCTCCATCGTCTCTTGTACAAAGAGGATACCATGCAGGTGGTCTGGCATCAACTGGAAAGCCAACAGACGCACCTCTTGATGGAACTGGGGTATCAGCTCCCAACAGCGAATGACCTCCTGTCCCAAAGGCGTTGGCACCACACAAGGAGCACCAGGCTGACCATCTGCAACGGTTGAACTACCCGTCAAAGTGCCTAAAAGTGGACGACGCCCCTCCACAGCCATAGTAACCATATAGATATGGCGACCATAGTAGTCATTGACGTTGCTGCGCCGTTTCATTGAAGGAATCTTCTCGCCAGCAAAGCGCAGCTTTTCCTGCAACTTTTTCTCTTTTTCGTCCTGAAGTGCTGGGTACTGGAATATCTGTTCTGGCGTTTTTTTTGTCGAGTTCTTCAACTCCTGTAGTTTGTTCTCCAGAGCTACTTCACCATCAATCAACACTAGCCTTGGTTTGCTACCCTTTGCAGGTCCGACAATGCCAGCGGCTTCTAACTGGTCTATCAGACGACATGCGCAATTATAGCCAATGGATAATTTACGTTGAATAAGGCTGGTAGAACCAGATTGATTGCTTACTATCAAGCGGGCTACATCAGCAAACATAGGGTCAAGATGCGACAAATCGACATCGGAAATGTTACTGCTGCTCGGTATATAGTCGAAACTGATAGATTGAGGAGTAATTGTATTGTCATTGGCTTTCTTTTCGACTTTCTCATTCTCCTTTGTAAGCATCGCATGCTTCATTTTACTAAAAACATTTGCGAAAATCTCAGCAGTCCCCGCTTTGCTCGTATAATAGGTTAAGCCAAGTGTTTTGAATTCAACCCTACCGTAAAGATAGACGGGAACCTGTTTGTTGAGGGCGTATCGCATATCGGGAGTGCCATTCTTATTTACGTATTGATAAGTGTGATCAACAACCTGACCATCCTTTGGCCAATCCCATTCGTATGCGCTTTCTACGAACCTTTGTGGAGAATAGCTGAGTTCAAAGTTTTCAAAAGGAATTACCTTAAAGTTCACTGGATTCTTTGCTTTAACAACAAACTGGGGGTAAATATAGTATGAAAATTCAAAATCCCTGAACATCGGAACCTTGTCGCTACCCTTGGCGGGAACATGGTTGAAGCATTGGAAAGCGAAGGCCGTAGGTTTGCGTTCTACCGAATAAGTAGCAGATGCCCTAATCTCGTTGCTGACTGATTTATTACTCTGTCCGAAGAGGGGAGCCTGTTTACGGGAGCGAGGAGGCAGTTTACAGGAGCGAGGAGGCTGTTTACAGGGAAAAGCCGTATCGTAGCGGGGGAAAGGCGGCACTTTTCGTTCTCGCAGCGGGCGGGGAAAACGTTAGCAGCGGCCGCTGCAAACATTAGCAGCGGGCGGGGAAATCGTTTGCAGCGGCCGCTGCGTACCTAGTTTCGTATATCACTCCGCGTGTCGTGAAATGTGTACCTTTGTTCATGTTATTCATGTTTTGTAGCAAGGTTGCACGAGGTTGCAGGAACCCACGCATTCACCCTATTTGACGATAGACCTTTTAGCAATGAAGCTGCGGAAGGTTGTCAGGTATCCATCGGGTACGTGGATAATCTCATTACCAATGTAGATACAATCGTTACGGTCAACTTTTTGGATTTTGTTAATAGCGACGATGTAGGAACGATGTACACGCAGGAACTTATCAGGCGGCAGCATATCCTCTACGGACTTCATGGTCAAGTGTGTGATAAGTGGTTTGGACTCATCATCAAGATAGAAAAGAACGTAGTCTTTCATGCCGTTGACGTATGTAATCTGGTCGATGGCGATATTGCGCCATTCACCGTCTACGCGGATAAAGACTGTTCGGTCATTCCTCGTTCCTACGTCCTCGTTCCTCGTCGAGAACCACTTCTTGGCTTTCTCGACCGCCGCGAGGAACTTGTTATAACGGATGGGCTTCAGCAGAAAGTCGAGGGCATTCACCTCATAGCTCTCGAAGGCATATTCCTTGAAGGCCGTGGTGAAGACGACGCGCGTCTCTTCGGGCAGACTGTGGGCCAGCTCCATTCCGTCGATATTCGGCATCTGAATGTCGAGGAACAGCAAATCAGGCTTCTGCGCCTTGACTGCGTTGATGGCTGTGATGGAATCGGTAAAGGATGCCATCAACTCCAAGTCGGGAGTCTTCTCAACGTATGACTCCAACAGGCGGACGGCCAGCGGCTCGTCATCGACAATCATACAAGACAAGTTCATTTACAATTTACTGATTTTCGATTTAATACTACTGCGGTAGCAAATAATTCTCACTATTCACTTTTAAGGTTATCCTGACGTGATAGATATTCTCGGGCGTAATGGTCTGCTCCCAGGTGTAGCGTCCCTGATAGAGCAGATCCAGACGTCGACGGGTGTTCTCCAGTCCGATGCCCGAACCGCTGCGGTCTTTGGTGGGCTTGGGGTTGTTGGTGTTGTCGCAGTTGAAGACGAGTGTGCCGTCTTGCTGCGTCAGGCTGATGTCGATGGTGGCGGGAGCATTGCTGTTGGCACCATGCTTAAAGGCGTTCTCGACGAGTGAGATGAAAAGAAGTGGTGCCACCTCCATTTGAGAATTATGAATTGTGAATTGTGCATTTACTCTGGTCATCTCATTGCAGCGCAGTTTCATCAACTCGATGTAGTTTCGCATAAACTCCATTTCACCATCCAATGGCACTTTCGGCTTATTGGTCTCATACATCGCATAGCGCAGCAGGTCGCTCAGTTGCATTACCGTGTCCTGGGCTTTGTCGGCATCAATCTGCGTCAGGCATGAGATGTTGTTGAGGGTATTGAATAGGAAATGCGGATTGATCTGATTCTTCAGCCACGCCAATTCTGCCTCCACCTCCTTCTGCTTTTTCTCGCCCTGTCGCATCACGTAACGGATGCTCATAGCGATACCGATAGCCATCAGGTTGACAAGCAGGGCAGAAACAGTAAACGAAACGTAACCTGCTATGTCGTTTCCTGACAGCGTGCGGATATCCTTAAAAAGGACGTGGGCATAGCTGATAGTGATAAAAGCGACATTAGCCACGAAGAACTGCCAACGACGATGGCGGAACCACAACAGAGGCACAAATAGGTAGAAGTTGATGAGATAGACCACCACCGCCGGAGCCAGCCAATAGGCCGACACCAATAATGAGCCCCATACCACCTGAATGTCGTGAGCCGTAACATAACTGATGAGCCCTGGCGACAACAACACCAGCGACAACAGCAGCACCTGAGCCACGAACAGCCACATATCTTTTATATGTATCTTCTTCATCGCTGCAAAAATACGCATAATATCTGAAATAACAAAATCTCCCCCGCACAATCTCTATGCGGAAGAGAATTTCGAGCCCCACGAGAGGGGCTAAGCCTGAAGAATGACTCATTTGCTGGCCAGCTGCTGCTGATCCATCATGCGTTCTGCTGTGTTCTTGACAGTCAGATCGAGCATCTTGACGTACTTATCGTACTGCTTCTCGTCGAGCACCTTTTTCATCGTAGCCTTGTGACGGGCCTGAATCTTCTCCCACGTCTCACCAGCTTTCGAGGCATCCTGCTGCTGATAGTAAGCTTCCATCGAACTGGTGAACTGGGCCATGGCCGTCTTCATCGGCTCAATCTGATTAACTCTCAGTTCCAGATAGCTGGCTACACGGTCGAAAGACTGTGTACTCTTCTTGTCATTACTCTGAGCGTTAACACTCATTGTCATCATCACCATTGCCACGAGGGCGAAAATCATCTTTTTCATACCTTTTACTTTTTATTGTTAATACGAAGTTTCTGTCGTTGAGCTTCGCTCGAAACCACTTTCGCTCGAAGTAGCTCGAATAACAGTCGGCTCTTTGCTCGCTTAATCGCGGCTTTTGACTTGTTATCGTCTTTTGACAGTGCAAAGGTATGAAGTATTTATTCTGCTTCCAAATCGCTTTCGACGTTTACCCCCACGTCTTTCGACGTTTGCGGTAAAGGGAGATAATGGTTAGTGTGTCTTCAGCCAGCGGGCGGCACGGCGGGCGATGTTCTGACGGAGGTGGTCGCGGTAGAGCCAAATCTCGCGGGTGTGGTAGTTGCCCTCGACGCCGAGCAGCGGGAGGATGTAGTCCTGGGCGGTGAAGCCCTGTACGATGAGCAGTCCTGTACGGGTGTCGAGGCGTACGGTCATGGTGTCCTTCTGCTGTTCGGCGACGGGGAGCAGGGGCGAGGGCTCTGTGACGAGCGTGGCCGCGGTGCTGTCGGTGCGCCAGTTGACGGGGTTGATGGCGACGTCGCTCCTACCCCACCCCGGTAGTGTGCAGGTGGTGTCGCGGACGGAATTGTAGCAGATGGTGACGCCCGTGTCGTCGGCCCCGCGTGCCGGCACCATGTGGCTGATGGTGTCGTTGATGGCGATGCCGATGGCGTAGGCGGCAATGAGTCGGCTATAGGTGTCGTCGTCCATCTCGCGCAGCAGTTCGAGCATGATGTGTGCGCCCTGGCTGAATCCAGCGAGAACGAAGGGCCGTCCGCCGTTCTGGTGGTCCAGGTAGTAGCGGAAGGCGCGCCGCACGTCGCCAATGGCCACCGGCAGTCGTGTGGCTGCGAGGCTGTCGCTCTGGAACGACTGCAGGGAGCACTGGCGGTAGTAGGGTGCGTAGTAGTTCAGTCGGCCACTGATGAGGGTGTCCACGCCGAGCATCTCGCCGTAGAGTGGTGCACGGAGGCTGTCGACATAGGTGTCGGCATAGTGGCACACCTGTCCGCCGGGCAGCTGGTAGTCGCCGGTCTCTGTGGAGATGATGTAGAATACGTCGGCCGGGGCCTGACGGTTGGTGACGTACCACTGCGTGGAGTCGCTGTAGTCGGGCTCTGCGGGAAGGGGTTCACTCATCGCCAGCCCCTCGTGGCAGGCTGACAAAACGGCCATTGCACAGATGGCGATGACGGCAAGGCAGGTTTTCGTTCTCATGGTTGCAAAGGTAATGAAAATCATTAACATACGCAAATTTTTCTGTTTATTCGCAGAGATTTTGGTTATATCGGCATTTTTTCGTACTTTTGCGGCCAAATTACGATAAATATAGAAGAGAAGAATGAAGACAAAAGTACTATTGATTCTCGCCCTGCTGCTGACGACGTTCGGCAACAAGCTGTGGGCTCAGGATGAAGAGACCATCGATTTCACCGTCAAGGGTTATACCAACGCTCAGGCCGTCACATCGGTGAATGGCACGAACTGCACTGTCGCGCTGAGCAACGCCAAATGGTACGACAGCGGCAGCGCCTTGCGCGCCTACTACGGCAGTATGATTACCGTCAACGCGACCAACAACAAGACCATTGAGGAGATTCGCTTCACTTACGGCGTTAGTGACAGCAACAACCCCATCACTGCCAGCGTGGGCAACTTCGACGGTGCGACATGGACGGGCAACGCCAACAGCGTCACCTTCACCATCGGCGGCAGCAGCAACAATCGTCGCCTCAGGTCCGTCGAGGTCATCTACGTCCCTGGCGTCACCAAGCCCGTCATCAACGGACTCACCTCGTTTGTCACCAGCACCGAGGTCACCCTCAGCGCTGAGGACGGCGCCACCATCTACTACACCATCGATGGCACAGCCCCCACGACGGCGAGCACGAAATATACCGCACCCTTCACCCTGACAGCTACTAAGGTGGTGAAGGCCATCGCCGTGAAGGGCGACAAGCAGAGCCGCGTGGCCACACAGGTGTTCAGCGCCTCGACGCCCTACGTGCTGGTGACCAACATCGACGACCTCCACGACGGCGACCATGTAATCATCGTCGGCAAGGCCAGCAACAGCACCTACGCGCAAGGGACTCTACATCAACAACAATAGAATCATCAACAATAAATAATAACACCATTATGAAAAGGAATTATCAAACGCCGAAAGCTAAATTAGTCCTCATCAAGCCGAACATCATGCAGCCAGCAAATCAGACCCTGCCAAAGGCGCAAGCCGTCCAAGCGGGATCGACAGGTATCAAATACGGTGGCGTAGAGAATACGGAGAACCCCGTAGCCTTCTCTCGAGGAGGAAGAACATGGGACGACGAGGAGGAGAAATAATGTAATAGACCCATCTTCCACGATGTGGATGTAACATTGTAACTAATAACAACGAGTATGAATAAAATCAGACTACATAAAGCCTTGTGGGTTACGCTGATGCTCGCAATAGCACAGCCATCGTCACATTTGGCGACTGCGTCAGCCTCCCCACATCCTGCGAACAAGGCTTTGGCTACAGACGACATTGAGGTGAAGAGGAACGAACTGACTACCTTATTGTATGCGCTCGCTAACGAGATGGACAAGCTGCAAAAGACGCTTGACGACAAAGTCACCCTGACAGAAGACGCCTCCGAGCTGTATAATATGTTGCGTGACGTGGAAATCGCTCTCCAAGACTGTCACGTCCAGATAATGAAGGCTACGACAAGTACAGAACTTGAAAAATGCAAGGATTATTTGTACTACATAAGCAGCGTTCTGGAGAAGTTGGAACAGGACATAGAGGACTACACCCCGTCAACGGCGCCCACAGAATTCACCGCGCCACTGGCCAATGGCATAGAAATGACATTCAAGGTGGTCAGCGAGAAAAACAAGACCTGCCAGGTGGGAAACGGCGAGAAATGTGCCGTTGACAAGTCTACCAAGGGCGACATTGTCATTCCTACCACCGTGAATGGCTACAAGGTTGTGGCCATTGCCAACCAGGCATTCTATT
>Ga0326511_10001580_pt1 | contig 18809 bp, 17 predicted proteins | sample 0_2496_0518_D_FD_203701 | JGI IMG/M metagenome (GOLD analysis project Ga0326511, IMG submission 203701) | Bovine rumen microbial communities from UC Davis, California, United States - 0_2496_0518 | ecosystem: Host-associated > Mammals > Digestive system > Stomach > Rumen | place: USA... | reverse complement strand
CAGGTGTAAAACTGATTATTATCCTCGATTGCGGCATCAAGGCAATCAAGGAAATAGCCTATGCCAAGACATTGGGCATAGACTTTATCATTTGCGATCACCACGTGCCCGACGAGGAGATGCCGCCTGCTGTGGCTATCCTCAACCCTAAGCGCGAAGACGACAGTTATCCGTTCAAGCACCTCTGCGGTTGCGGAGTGGGCTTTAAATTCATGCAAGCGTTTGCCAAGAACAACGGCATCCCGTTCTCACAACTCATCCCCCTACTCGACTTCTGCGCCGTCAGCATCGCTGCCGACCTGGTATCTGTTACGGATGAGAACCGCATTCTGGCCTTTCACGGCCTGAAGCAACTAAACCAGAACCCGAATATCGGACTGAAAGCCATCATCGATGTGTGCGGACTGAACGGCAGAGAACTGTCGATGAGCGACATCACGTTCAAGATAGGACCGCGCATCAATGCATCCGGACGCATGGAGAACGGCAAGGAGAGTGTGGATCTGCTGGTAGAGCGCGACTTTGCTCATGCGCTGACAGCTGCCAAGCACATCGATCTGTATAACGAACAGCGCAAGGGCGTGGACCGTCAGATGACGGAAGAGGCCAACGAGATTGTAGCTCGATTGGAGAGCCAGCAGCATCGCTCGAGTATTGTGCTCTATGACGAAAACTGGAAGAAAGGCGTGGTGGGCATCGTAGCCTCACGACTAACGGAAATCTACTTCCGTCCGACCATCGTCCTGACTCGCGACGACAATCTGGCAACTGGCTCTGCACGAAGCGTTGCCGGCTTCGATGTCTATTCAGCCATCAAGAGCTGTCGCGATCTGCTGTTGAACTTCGGCGGACACACCTATGCTGCAGGACTGACGTTGAAATGGGATGATGTGGTGAAGTTCAGAGACCGCTTCCAGAAATATGTCGATGAGCATATCCAACCCGAACAGACCGAAGCGCTTCTCGAAATCGATGCAGAGATAGACTTCAAGGATATCACCAAACGACTACACAACGACCTGAAACGGTTTGCACCATTCGGTCCCGACAATCCTAAACCGCTTTTCTGCACACGTGATGTCTATGATTTCGGCACCAGCAAGGTAGTCGGACGCGAACAGGAACACATCAAATTGGAACTCATCGATTCGAAATCAAGCAACGTGATGAACGGTATTGCCTTCGGACAGAGCGCATCAGCACGCTATATCAAGTCACGCCGTTCGTTCGATATCGCCTATACCATCGAAGACAACACCTACAAACGTGGTGCTATCCAACTGCATATCGAAGATATCCGTCCTACGGAAGATGAGTAACACACAATTGATAAGTGACAATTGACAAAAGATATGACCCCAAAAGGCAATAGAGCTACTAATGCCAAGACTGATGCACCTGCAAAAGATAATTGTCATTTGTCAACTGTCAATTATCAATTGTTGCTGCATAAGTATTGGGGCTTTCCTGATTTCCGCGGCATTCAACGTGAAATCATCGAGAGCATCGGTGCGGGAAAAGATACACTCGGACTGATGCCGACAGGTGGTGGCAAATCGCTAACGTTCCAAGTACCAGCCCTTGCACAATATGGTGTGTGCATCGTCATCACTCCGCTTATCGCATTGATGAGAGATCAGGTAGAACATCTCCGTCAACTGGGCATTCGGGCTGCAGCCATCCACTCTGATATGAAGCGCGAGGAAATTGTCACTATCCTCGACAACTGTGTGCTGGGAGGCGTAAAAATCTTGTATATTTCCCCTGAACGCCTGTCATCGGAACTTTTCCAAGTCAAGCTGCGACACATGAAAGTGAGTTTCATCACCGTTGATGAAGCTCATTGCATCAGTCAGTGGGGCTACGACTTCCGCCCCTCATACTTGGAAATAGCCAAAATTCGCGACCTCCTCGCCTCCAACACCCAATCAACAACCATTGCCTCCCCCTCAAGGGGGAGGTCGGAGGGGGCTTCTATTCCCATCCTCGCCCTCACCGCCACCGCAACCCCACGGGTTGTCGAAGATATCCAAAACCGTTTGGGATTTGCCGAGAAGAATGTGTTCAGTATGAGCTTTGAACGCAAGAACCTCGCCTACATCGTTCGTACAGCTACAGACAAGCAACAGGAACTCATCCACATTCTGAAATCGACACAAGGTACTGCCATCGTCTATGTCACCAGTCGGGCACGCAGTAAGGAAACGGCCCAACTGCTATGCGGCAACGGATTAAGTGCCACCTTTTTCCACGCAGGACTCGACCCAGAGGTGAAGAGTCAGCGGCAGACAGCCTGGCAAAAGGATGAGGTGCGCATCATCGTGGCTACCAACGCTTTCGGAATGGGTATCGACAAACCCGATGTACGAATCGTCATCCATCTGGATTGTCCCAGCAGTATCGAAGCATACTTCCAGGAAGCAGGACGAGCGGGACGCGACGGGAAAAAAGCCTTTGCCGTATTGCTTTACAACGACAGCGACGAACACAAGTTGCAGAAACGCATCAACGACTCTTATCCGGAAAAGGCATATATCCAACAGGTGTACGAGAGTCTTGCCTACTACTATCAGGTGGGCGTTGGCAGTGGTGCTAACAGCACCTTTGAATTTCCGATTGAAAAATTCTGCTTCACCTATAAGTTCTTCCCTATTCAGGTGGATTCGGCCCTGCAGATTCTCATGCGTGCCGGATATATTGAATATGAACGCGATCCAGATGCAAGTGCCCGTGTAAAATTTCTGCTGAACCGACACGAACTGTACCGACTGGATGAAACAGAGAAGCAGGAAAACGCAGTCATTACTGCCTTGTTGCGCAATTATGGTAATTTGTTTATTGACTATGCCTACATCGATGAGCGATATATAGCAGACCAGGCTGGCTTGGATTTGAACCAGGTTTATCAGACACTCAAAACGTTGACACAGAAAAATATCCTGCATTTCGTTCCACGAAGGAAGACACCTTATATTACTTATGTGCGCAACCGTGAAGACGGAGCCAATATCGTGCTCAGTAAGGAGGTATATGAAGACAGAAAGGAGCAGTTTGCCCAACGCATCAAGGCGATGATCGATTATGTCAAGAATGATAACGTATGCCGCAGTCGCATGCTACAGAATTATTTCGGAGAGAAGCGTACCACCGACTGCGGGCATTGCGATGTTTGTTTGTCAAAACGCCACAATCCTCAGATGAAAAGCGACGAGAAAACGGCTCGTCAACAAATCATCCAATTACTTTCAGACAAACAAAAACACCATATCACGGAACTTAAAAACATTCTTCTGTCCAGCGACATCATTGATACGGTTATGGAAGAAATGATCAATGATGAACAAATCTATATTCAAGGAGCCTATCTGTTTATGGAATAGAAGTACATACCACACAAAAAACGTCCTTCTTTTGAAAGAAAGACGTTCCTTATTTACTGAATAATTTAATTCACAACTTTCCCCTATCCCTCCTTTGGAGACTTAGCTCCCTTCCCTTTTGGTGGGGTTGGAGGTGGGCTTTTTAATTATTCTCCGGACGCAAAGAGCGGACAACCTTTCCAGCCTGCCACATCTCACTCTCGCGCATCGCACGAAGTTCCTCATTCAGCTTCTCACGATAGTCTGGCTGAGAGTTCTTGTCGATACTGATCTGAGCCTCTTTACCACTCTTTACAGATTCATATAGCTCCTGAACAACCGGTTTGATAGCATCGTGGAAACGGGGTGCCCAGTCAAGCGCACCACGCTGTGCTGTTGTTGAACAGTTGGCGTACATCCAGTCCATACCTTTCTCACCAAACAACGGACCAAGACTCTGGGTCAGCTCCTCAACAGTCTCGTTGAATGCCTCTGAAGGAGAGTGACCGTTCTCACGGAGAACCTCATACTGTGCCAACAGCAAACCCTGAATAGCACCCATCAGTGAACCGCGTTCACCCGTCAGGTCGGAAGTTGCCTCGCGTTCAAAGGTTGTCTTGAACAGATAACCAGCACCGATACCGATACCGAAGGCGATGGTCTTCTCCTCAGCCTTACCACTGGCATCCTGATAGACAGCGTATGAACAGTTCAGACCGCGACCCTCGCAGAACATAGTGCGAAGACTCGTACCAGATCCTTTCGGAGCAACAAGGATCACATCAATGTCCTTCGGAGGAATAACACCTGTACGGTCGCTCCAGTTGATTGCAAAACCATGAGAATAATATAAGGTCTTTCCTGGAGTCAGATACTGCTTGATTTTCGGCCAAACTTGAATCTGACCAGCATCTGAAAGCAACATACAAACGATGGTTCCTTTCTGAACGGCCTCCTCGATAGAGAAGAGTGTCTTACCTGGTACCCAACCGTCGGCAACAGCTTTGTCGTAGGTCTTGCCCTCACGCTGTCCGACAATCACGTTGAAGCCATTGTCGCGCAGGTTACATGCCTGACCAGGACCTTGGATACCGTAACCGATAACGGCGATAGTTTCATCCTTCAATACTTCACGTGCTTTCTCCAAAGAAAATTCCTTACTGGTGACAACTGTTTCGATTACGCCACCAAAATTCATTTCTGCCATAAATGTTTTTGTTTATTATGCAGTTGACTTCCAACTGCGATGATACTTATCCCCATGAACTATGCCCGCCCTACCCGAGAGCAGTCGTCTTATCAGTCCATTCACTTCCTACACGAGAAAGCGACAAGGGCTTCCTATTTAAAATTTGCCTGCAAAAGTAACAAATTATCAGTAAACCGCCAAACTTTATATCATTTTTAACTATTTACAAAAAAGTCACCTTGCTACGACACACCTCTATGGATTCTGTGCTATCGGGTTCGGTTTTGACAATTTGAATACAAAATTCGTTGTCGCCCGTCTGTGCACGATAGAAACATAATCGGTCGCCGGCATGTGCCTCTGCAACATAAGCTATTTCGAAACGCTTGATTTGATGTTGCCGATACCAGTCCATATCCCAGAGGTCGAGCACATGTTCAATATATTTTACGGAATTGATATGTCCGTTGATATCTACATCGTTATAATATGTCTCGATAGAACGGACAAGCGCTGCGTCCTCACCCATTTTCACTCGGCCACCTTTATCAATAGGGCAATCCTTGTCGGTTACAATCCATTGATTGATAGAGCCATCGTTGATAGCAAAGATATCGGTAGGTTGACGTGTTTCTGTATCTATCATCGCCCAGATACTACGACCATAGCCATAAGGTTTACCATCTTCGCCTACAACCGCAAAGTTACGGCTGGTGAAATAGCGCATCGCACTCTCCACCCACGTCTCCACATGAAAACGGGCATACATCGGTGGCATCTCTTCCATTTCGATAGCCAAACGCGACAGCACCCATGCACGATGAATTCCCAACAGGTATTTCATACCGAAACCTCGGTCTGTACTATGGAAATCGGCTGCATTGAGCATGTGATTACCTAAATGTCCCATAAACAACCGGTTGGTAAAGTCGCAATGGAACGGCTCTGCCAAAAACGGATAACTTCCTATCTTACTGAATGTTGTCATTTCCTAATCGTTCTTGTTCATCTAAAAAATCAGAAACGGGTTCCTCAAAGCTACGTGTAACGGCAATTCTGCCGGAACGGGTATATTGCAGGATACAACCAAAATCGTCCAACTGACGGAACAAATCTGCAATATCCTCTGTCACAGCAGCCATCAATACCGTACTATAGGTGGGATTTACTTCCATCATACGAGCATCGTGACGGCGTATGGTACGTGATATTTCGGGATGTTCCATCAAAATAGGCGTAGAAATCTTAAACAATGCTACTTCATGGATAAAGAGCTGATCATCCGTATAATAATTGGCCTTTATCACATCGATTTTCTTTTCTATCTGCTTGGTAATGATGACTATCTGGTCGAGGTCACTCCATGCAGTAATAGTGTACTTATGAATACCTTTGATGCTGGACGCTGACACGTTCAGGCTCTCAATATTCACCTGTCGGCGGGTAAAGACTGCGGTAATTTGATTCAAGATACCTGCCACGTTCTCAGAATAAACGAGGAGGGTAAAGAGTGAAGACCCTCCCCCCTGCCCCTCCCTGTTATGGAGGGGAGTAGAAACTTTTTCTTGCTTATTATTCATCCTTGTTTATAGAATTCTGTATTTCATTGTTTAACTATTCACTCCCCTCCATAACAGGGAGGGGCTGGGGGGAGGGTCTTTATATTTCCAACATCATATCATTAACATTCATTCCTGGAGGAGTCATCGGCAATACATCATCGTCTTCCTTGATAGCACACTCCATCAAGAACGGACCATCCGTTTGCAACATTTTCTTTATGGCTGCAGCCAAGTCCTTGCGATCGGTAACTGCCTGATAGGGAATACCATAGCCCTGAGCTATTAGCTCATAGCAGGGATTCATCATCTTGGTAAACGACTTACGACGCATCCAGAACATATCTTGCCACTGGCGCACATTGCCCAGATAATGGTTGTTCAGCAGAATCATCTTCACAGGAGACTGTTGTTCCATAATGGTACCCAGTTCTTCAATACACATCTGAAAGCCACCATCACCCATAAAGCAGACAACCTGACGTTCTGGTGCAGCAAAGGTGGCACCGATGGCAGCAGGCATTCCGTACCCCATCGTACCCAAACCACCACTGGTACAGATGCTACGCTTATGATGATATTTGAAATAACGGGTAGCAAAGAGCTGGTTCTGCCCGACATCCGTCACCAGGATGGCATCGTCGGCAGCCTGTTCAGCAACGGCATGGACAACTTCTCCCATCAGTAACGGACCACTTTGGGGATGAATTGCTGGTTCGATCACCTTCACGCGTTCTTTTTCGTCCAATTCCTTGAACGAATCGCGCCACTCTTGATGCTGCTGTTTGTCAAGCAAAGCCGTAATAGCAGGCAACGACTCCTTGCAATCCGCTACCACAGCGACTGTAGTCCTTACATTCTTATCGATCTCACTTTGATCAATATCCAGATGAATAATCTTGGCTTGCTTTGCGTAAGTCTTGATATTACCTGTTACTCGGTCGCTGAAACGCATACCAATGGCGATGAGCACATCACACTCCTGTTCCTTCAAGTTAACAGCGTAATTGCCATGCATACCTAACATACCGACATTTAGCGGATGGTTTGAAGGTAATGCTGATAATCCGAGCATCGTTCGGCCGGCAGGAATATCGGCTTTCTCCAAGAATGCTTTCAGTTCCTCTTGTGCATGTCCAAGCTCTACACCCTGCCCTACCAAAGCCAAAGGACGTTTCGCTTGATTGATTAGTTCTGCTGCCTCGCGTACAGCATCCATATTCAGCTGGGGATAAGCCACATACGAACGGATAAAATCAACTTTCTTGGGTTCCCAGTCTATCTCCTCAACCTGCGCATTCCTGGCAAAGTCAAGGACAACAGGACCAGGACGGCCACTGCGAGCGATATAGAACGCACGACTGACAGCCCACGTCACGTCTTCTGCGTGTCGTATCTGATAGCTCCATTTGGATATCGGCTGTGCCACACCAACCAAATCGACCTCTTGGAAGGCATCCGTTCCCAATGCAGAGATAGGCACCTGACCGGCTATAACTACGATAGGCGTAGAGTCGAGCATCGCATCCGCAATACCTGTCAACGTATTGGTTACGCCTGGACCGCTGGTCACCAACGCAACCCCTACCTCACCAGACACGCGGGCATAGCCCTCTGCAGCATGGGTAGCGCCTTGCTCATGGCGTACCAAGATATGGTCAAAACATTTCTTTTCGCCTCGTGTATAGTCAAACAAAGCATCGTAAACAGGCATAATGCTTCCGCCTGGATAGCCGAAGATGGTCTTCACACCCTCAGCCTGCAATGCCCGCATCAATGCTTTTGAACCTGTTATTCTATCTCTCATTTTTCTTGCCTTTTCTTTTCTATTTTTTCTAGGAGGTCCTAGGATGTCCTAGGATGTCCTAGGTTTTCCTAGGATGTCCTAGGTTTTCCTAGGTTTTCTAGGTTTTCCTAGGAATTCCTATTGCTACAACTAATCTATTACCCTTACGCCCCCTTTATCTGCGGAAGAAACACTTTGTGCATAAGCGCGCAAAGCCTTGCTGACCACACGGTTACGCTTTAACGGCTGCTGGGGACGTGCTGCTAACTCCTCATCAGAAAGGAGCACATTGATGCTACGTGAAGGGATATCTATTTCGATAATGTCTCCATCCTTGATCTTACCGATATTACCACCAGAAGCAGCCTCTGGAGATATGTGTCCAATACTGAGGCCACTCGTTCCGCCAGAGAAACGGCCATCGGTAATCAACGCACACTCCGTTCCGAGATGCATACTCTTTATATAAGAGGTGGGATAGAGCATCTCCTGCATGCCAGGACCACCCTTAGGCCCCTCATGGGTGATGACCACACAGTCGCCACTCTTTACTTTTCCGCCCAAAATTCCTTCACAGGCATCTTCCTGAGAGTCGAAGACAACAGCAGGTCCGCGGAAATGCCACAACTCAGGCGCAACGCCGGCAGTCTTAACCACGCAGCCATCCTGTGCAATATTACCAAACAACACAGCCAATCCGCCGTCTTTGGTATAAGCATGCTCCAAATCACGGATACAACCATTGATACGGTCATCGTCGAGAGAGGTGTAATAATGGTCTTGACTACCCATCTGCGTTGAAAAACGACCAGCTGGAGCGGCAAAATAAATGCTCGTTGGAGGATTCAGCTGATCCTTTCCAAAGGAGTCTGCGTACTTCGTCCCTTTGGGTATGTCGTATTTCCTCATCGCTTCTTCAACAGTCATGCCATCAACACGCAAACAACTGCCGTTGATAAGTCCACCCTTGTTGAGTTCGTTCATGATACCAAGGATACCACCAGCACGGTTACATTCCTGTACGCTATATTTCTGCGTATTAGGAGAAAGTTTGCATAAGCAGGGTACCTTCCGGCTTAAATCATCGATGTCCTTCATGGTGAAGTCAACACCAGCTTCCTGCGCTACGGCCAACAGATGGAGCACCGTGTTGGTTGAGCCCCCCATCGCAATATCGAGACTCATCGCGTTGAGGAATGACTCTCGCGTAGCAATACTTCGCGGAAGAACGCGCTCATCACCTTCCTCATAATAAGCCATCGCGTTCTTTACGATTTGACGTGCAGCCTGCTTGAACAGTTCTGTACGTTGAACGTGTGTGGCTAATATGGTTCCGTTGCCAGGCAGCGACAAACCGATAGCTTCTGTCAGCGAATTCATTGAGTTTGCGGTAAACATACCCGAACAGGAACCACAACCAGGACAAGCGCAACCTTCGAGTTGACGCATATCGTCATCGCTGACCGTTGGGTCGGCACCTTTCACCATTGCGGTAATCAAGTCAGCATTCTCACCACGCCAACGACCAGCCTCCATCGGGCCTCCCGAACAGAAGACGGTAGGTATATTCAGACGCATAGAAGCCATCAGCATACCTGGCGTTACCTTATCGCAATTGGAAATACAAATCATCGCATCTGCCTTGTGCGCATTCACCATATACTCTACACTATCGGCAATGATATCACGGCTGGGCAGAGAATATAACATACCATCATGCCCCATCGCGATACCATCGTCAATGGCAATGGTATTAAACTCGGCAGCATAACAACCCATTGCTTCGATTTCCTTTTTGACAATTTGTCCAATCTCATGCAAATGTGTATGACCTGGTACAAACTGCGTAAAAGAGTTTACAACGGCTATAATGGGTTTACCAAACTGTTCTTGTTTCATTCCTGCAGCTACCCATAAGGCACGGGCACCTGCCATCTTTCTACCTTCTGTGCAAACAGCACTACGCAACTGATGCTTCATATTTCTTTCTTCTAAGTGATGCGGCCCACTCTTCCTGATGGAAGGTGGAAATCGCGATTAGTTTGCAAAGTTAACGAGTTTTTACGTAATCGCCAACAAATTAAGAACAAACTTTCCCTTTTCCTTTCAATTCGTTACAAAAAGGAACAAAAAAATCCCCGATGCTCCACGCACCGGGGATTCGGAATTATGTAATAAGGTTATTACTCTAATTACTTGAATGTGTCATTCGTTTATTTTACGTAAACGATAGCCAGACGGTTAGAGGTTGTACCCTGTACGCCCTTACCAATAGCCTCGTCAACGATAACACCACGACCCTTCAGGTAGTCAGCAACAGCGTTTGCACGGTTCTGAGACAGACGGTCGTTGAGTTCCTTGCTACCCTCAGGTGAGCAGGTACCTACAACCTGTACGTGAGCACCTTCCTTAACCTTGTCAAGAGCAGCCTTAGCATCGTTGGTCAAGTTGTACTTGCCCTGTGCGAAGGTTACGAATACGAGGTCTTCTACGCGTACTTCCTTACCAACCTGAACTTCCTTGATAACTTCCTTGGTGATAACCTCAGGCTTGCGGTTGCGGAGTTCGTTGATCTGAGCGTTCAGAGCGTCGATCTCTGCCTGGTCGCGGAGCTGAGCAATCTTGAAGTTGTGAGTACCGTTAGAGTTCTTGAACTTGTAAACAACACCAGCGTTCAACTGAACGAAAGACTTGTTGATGTTGTACTTGAAGTCGTTCAGGTCATAGAAGTTGATAGAAGGCTGGATGAATACCTGGAACTGCTTCTGAGAACCGAAGTTGAAAGCGAAGTCAATAGCAGCCTTAGAAGTCAGCTTGTTAAGTGCTGGCATTTCAACATCGTCAACATCGTAGTAAGGAAGATTAGGTCTGCCAGCCGCATTGTTAATTGCCGCAAGCATGTCAGTATAGGTAACGAAGCCACCGCCGAAGTGCTCATAAGCACCGAAGCCGTGCAACCAACCATAACCGAAGAGAGCGCTTACCTCGAATACGCGAGGCTCACCTTTGTAACCACCGAAGAGGTTGCTCAGGTTTACTTTACCCAATACGTTTACGTTCAAAGACTTAGCGAAAGTGTAGTTAATGTTACCCGAATCCATAGCGCGATCACCAAAGTAAACATTACCTTCAGCAACGAGGCCGAACACAGGAGTGATTTCCTTACCGATGCGAAGACCAGCGTTTGCATTCAAGTTGTGCAACCAACGGTTGTTGTTGGTCTTTGTGGCTACACCACCCTGGATACCAATGCTCCAGTTGTCTGTGAACTTGCTTCCCTCAACAGTTACCTGTGCAGAAGCAGAAACTGTCATCATTGCGACAGCAAATAGTAAAAATAACTTTTTCATGTTCTTATGATTTAATGAATATTAAAAGATATGTATCTCTTGTTAATGTATGTAATTTCGCTGCAAAGGAAAAGAAAATAAATGAAACCACCAAATTTTTTAAAAAAAATCTAATGTTTTCGTGCACATATTAGGAAATATTAGCCTTTTCCTTATCCCCAAAACGTCATTTTTTATGATTTTCTTGTGTTAAAAAAAGCAAAATAGACGTTTCCGTTCCTTATATATATAATAAGGTATAGGAAACGCCCATCTTATCATTTTACAGAAATCATTGCTTCTGAATGATCTCCATACCCTCTTCTACGGCTTGCATGTTCAATGGTATCATGCTGTGATGACGCTCTGGCAGCGACTTAAAGAGTGCTTTGTTCAGACCATCGGTGCTGACAACAGGACAAACTTTGAGCAAACCGCCCAATACAATCATGTTGAACACTTTGGCGTTTTTCATCTCTGCAGCCTTGTCCATTGCATCAATACGGTAAACCGTGATGTCCTGTCGTGTAGGAGGATTGATGATTCCATATCCATCGTAAATCAGAATGCCACCAGGTTTCACCTTGGATTCAAACTTATCCAATGATGGCTGGTTGAGCACAATCGCCACATCATACTTGCTCAAGATGGGTGATGAAATACGATCGTCGCTGACGATAACGGTCACATTGGCTGTTCCGCCTCGTTGTTCTGGTCCATAGGCAGGCATCCAGGTTACCTCTTTATCCTCCATCAATCCTGAGTATGCCAATATCTTGCCCATAGACAAGACACCTTGTCCTCCGAATCCGCTGATAATTATTTCTTTTTTCATAATTGTCAATTTTCAATTATCAATTGTCAAAGTTCCGTTGTATCTTTCAGGTCTCCCTTTTGATAGAATTCAAACATGTGTTCCTTCATCCACTCGTTGGCTTTTACAGGTGAGAGTTTCCAACCACTGTTACACGTTGACACGATTTCTACCAACGAGGAACCTTTTCCTTGCATAGAAGCCTCGAAAGCTTTGCGGATTGCTTTCTTCGCCTTACGGATAGAACCGACACTTTCCACACTCTGGCGAGTGACATAGCAGGTTCCTTCCAGCTGTGCAGCAATCTCCGTCATCTTCAAAGGATATCCGTGCAACTCTGGCGTACGGCCATAAGGACAGGTTGCTGTCTTCTGACCCAGCAAGGTCGTCGGAGCCATCTGACCACCCGTCATACCATAGATGGCATTATTGATGAAGATAATTGTGATGTTCTCACCACGGTTCAACGCGTGAATCGTTTCAGCCGTTCCGATACATGCCAAATCGCCGTCACCCTGATAGGTGAAGACCAAACGATCGGGCCACAAACGCTTGATGGCTGTTGCGACAGCAGGAGCACGTCCGTGAGCAGCCTCCGACCAGTCAATATCCAGATAACGATAGGCGAAGACGGCACAACCTACGGGGCTGACGCCTACAGCCTTATTCATCATTCCCATCTCTTCGATGACTTCTGCCACCAACTTATGGACCACACCATGTGAACAACCCGGACAGTAGTGCATCGGGGTATCGTTCATCAAGGTAGGTTTCTTATATACCAGATTCTCTGGTGAAATGATATTGTTTTCCATTTTACTTCCTTTTTTACTTTCGAGACATCAGTTTCTCCTTTAAAGCGTTCACGATTTCCTCTGGATCGGGGACAATACCACCCAATCGTCCGAAATGTTCTACGGGAACAGCACCGTTGACAGACAGTCGAACATCCTCAACCATCTGTCCGGCATTGATTTCTGCTACGAGCACACCCTTCTTGCCTTTGACCATTTCAGCAATCTGCTTCTCAGGGAACGGCCAGAGGGTAATCGGACGGAACAATCCTGCCTTGATACCTTCCTCGCGAGCCAGTTCAATGGCTTTTTCTGCAATACGCGATGCACTACCGAACGATACAATCATGTATTCGGCATCTTCCATCTGCTGGGTCTCGAAACGTACTTCCTTCTCTTTGATTTCTGCATACTTAGCCTGCAGATGCAGGTTGCGCTGCTCCATCACCTCTGGTTTCAACTCCAAAGAGGTAATCACGTTCGGATCACGATCTGGCGTACGGCCCATCGATGCCCAAGGACATTCCTTGCGGATTTCTTCTTCCGTACGACGTGGCTTCTGTTCTGGAAGCACCACCTTCTCCATCATCTGTCCGATGACACCATCGCTCAGAATCATCGCCGGATTGCGGTATTTGAAAGCCAACTCAAAGGCCAGATCTACAAAGTCGGCCATCTCCTGTACTGAGTTCGGCGCCAATGTAATCACATAATAGTCGCCATTACCACCACCGCGGGTAGCCTGGAAATAGTCACTCTGAGAGGGTTGGATTGTTCCCAGACCAGGACCGCCACGCTGTACGTTGACGATCAGACCAGGGATTTCTGCACCAGCCATATACGCGATTCCTTCCTGCATCAGAGCCACACCAGGACTCGATGAAGAAGTCAGCACGCGCTTTCCTGCGCCAGCACCTCCGTAAATCATGTTGATCGATGCCACCTCACTTTCGGCTTGCAAGACCACCATACCTGTTGTCTCCCACGGTTTCAGCACCGCCAGCGTCTCCAACACCTCACTCTGTGGAGTAATCGGATAACCGAAGTATCCATCGGCACCACAGCGAATGGCAGCATGGGCGATAGCCTCATTGCCTTTCATCAACTTCACTTCCTGTTGATTTGTTTTGTTGTTCTGTTCTGCCATCTTTATTCCTCCACTTTTTTACGATAAACAGTAATACATCCGTCCGGACAAACGACCGCACATGATGCACAACCAACACACTTATCCGCATTTGCAGGCTCAACATACGGATAGCCGTGAACATTAACTTTTTTCTGTGCCAGAGCAATCACATCCTGCGGACAGGCAACGATACACAACTGGCATCCCTTGCATCTGTCTGTGTTTACTACGATAGCACCTTTCATCTTGCTCATATTTATCAAGTTTACATGTTTACAAATTAACAAGTTTACTTCTCTCCTTGCCCCTTGCCCCTTGCTCCTTGCCCCTCTCTTAGGGAGCCGGAGGGGGGCTTACGGGTTATACGAATCTTTATGGTAAAAGTTCAGAATGTCATCCAACATCCTTTTGGCTTCTACTGCCGGCGACTGCGGGTCGAGCGCTATCGCTTCCATATAGCAGTCTATGGCATGCTTCCAGTCGCTTTGGCGCCTGTACTCATTGCCTTTCCGATACCACTCCTCTGCCGTCATCATTAAGCATTAAGCATTACGCATTAAGCATTCTCCTCCTCCCCTGCCTTCAGCGTGTTCATCATCAGCGAACAGATGGTCATCGGACCAACACCGCCTGGAACAGGAGTAATATACGAACATTTCTCTGCCACCTCATCAAACTTCACATCACCATTCAGGCGGAAACCGCTCTTACGGGTGGCATCAGGCACACGGGTGGTACCCACATCGATGACCACAGCGCCCTCTTTCACCATATCAGCCGTTACAAAGTTTGGTTTGCCGATAGCCGCGATGATGATGTCTGCTTCCTGACATTCTTTCTTCAAGTCTTTGGAATGACTGTGGCATACCGTTACGGTTGCATCACCGAACTGCTTCTGCATCATCAGCTGCGCCATAGGCTTTCCAACGATATTCGAACGACCCAGAATCACACATTTCTTGCCGCTGGTCTCTATCTGATAGTGCTTCAGCAGCGTCAGAATACCTAACGGGGTAGCAGAGATAAAGCAGGGCAGACCGATCGCCATTCGTCCCACATTGATGGGGTGGAATCCATCTACATCCTTGCGATAATCGATTGCCTCGATGATTTTCTGCTCATCGATATGTTTAGGCAAAGGCAACTGGACGATAAATCCGTCCACATCGTCGTCCTTGTTTAATCGATCAACACATGCCAGGAGTTCCTCCTCTGTGATATCAGCCTCGTAGCGTATCAGCGTTGATTGGAATCCACACTGCTCACAGGCGATCACCTTGTTTTTGACATACGTCTCTGAGCCGCCGTCATGTCCTACGAGGACAGCAGCCAAATGTGGACGTTTGCCGCCGTTCTCCACAATCTTTTTTACCTTTTCGGCAATCTCAGCCTTGATTTGGGTAGCAGTAGCCTTGCCGTCTATAAGCCTACCCCCAACCCCTCCCAAAGGGAGGGGAGTTGTGGAAGGGTTCGTGTTCTTATTCTCCATTATATTTTATTTATATCTTACATTTATTCTCCCCTCCCTTGGGGAGGGGTTGGGGGTGGGCCTTTATTTCATCCCTTTCATCATTCCCATCATATTCTTCATGCCGCCACCTGTGACCATCTTCATCATCTTACGAGTCTGGTCGAACTGTTTGATCAGTCGGTTTACCTCTTGGATATTCGTACCCGATCCTTTGGCGATACGCATACGGCGACTGGCGTTCAAGAGTTCTGGATGACTGCGCTCTTTGGGTGTCATACTCTGGATAATAGCCTCGATACCTTTGAAGGCGTCATCATCGATATCAACATCTCGAATGGCCTTGCCCACACCAGGAATCATACCAGCCAGGTCTTTCAGGTTACCCATCTTCTTAATCTGCTGAATCTGATTCATGAAGTCGTTGAAGTCGAACTGGTTCTTGCGAATCTTCTTCTCCAGACGGCGAGCTTCTTCCTCGTCAAACTGCTCCTGTGCACGCTCCACGAGACTGACCACATCGCCCATTCCCAAAATACGGTCGGCCATACGAGTCGGATGGAAAGCATCTATCGCCTCCATTTTCTCACCCGTACCAATAAACTTGATAGGCTTCGTAACCACCGTACGAATACTCAGGGCTGCACCACCACGGGTATCACCGTCGAGTTTGGTCAGCACCACGCCGTCGAAGTCCAGACGGTCGTTGAACTCCTTCGCCGTATTCACAGCATCCTGACCAGTCATCGAGTCAACGACAAACAGCGTCTCGTCAGGGTTCACATGGTTCTTCAGGCTCTCTATCTCATTCATCATCTCCTCGTCAACGGCCAAACGACCGGCGGTATCGATGATGACTACATCATTGCCCTTGGCTTTTGCCTCTTGAATGGCATGATCGGCAATCTCGTTGACATTCTTGTTTTCTGGCTCCGAGTAAACAGGTACTTCTATCTGTTCACCAACCACATGCAACTGCTGGATGGCAGCTGGACGATACACGTCGCAAGCCACCAGCAATGGTTTCTTGTGTTGCTTGTTCTTCAGCATATTCGCCAGCTTACCGCTAAACGTGGTCTTACCAGAACCCTGCAAACCAGACATCAGGATAATCGAAGGACGACCTTCCAACTTCAGGCCGACGGCCTCGCCACCCATCAGCTCTGCCAGTTCGTCATGAACCAGCTTCACCATCAACTGTCCAGGTTTGATGGCTGTGAGCACGTTCATACCCAGCGCCTTTTCCTTCACCGTATCGGTGAAAGTTTTCGCCACCTTGTAGTTGACGTCGGCATCCAACAGGGCACGACGCACATCCTTCATCGTCTCAGCGACGTTGATTTCAGTTATCTTTCCTTCTCCTTTAAGAATCTTAAAGGATCTCTCTAATCTGTCACTTAAATTCTCAAACATATTCTTTTCTTTCCGTCTTATTTCTTTTAGGGTGCAAAGTTACACATTATTTATATAAAAACCACCTTTTCTTGCACATTATTTTTATTTTTCGACAACCAATCTAGTCAAGAAACGGTTCTTTAAGCGAAAAATGCCAAGCTACCCCTCAAAAAACACAAAAAAGACTGTCAGACTGACAGGAAACCTGTGTATCAGCAAGTTACGTCGTTTTAAAACTGACAGAGACTGACAGGAGACTGACAGGAAATATCTTGACAAAATAAAAGAAACTGCCTAAAAATACCGTATAAATATGCTATTTCGTGCAATTATATGCATGTTAATTTTCATTAAAAAAGCAATTTATAAGCGTTTTTACTTCATTTTTGCCCCATTTTGCGCTCTTTTCACCATTTTTTCAGTCTCATTTTCGCCCATTTCGGTCATTTTAACCTCCATTTTATCATTTTTCGAAAACAAATGCAACACACTGATATTCAATCCTTAACATTTGCAAAACCTTTCCTTTAGCTATCATTTTTCAGCCACTTTTCTCTAAAACATAATTCTCTAGAGAATTTTTTGTAAGAGGATAGCTTTCGCAACAAATTCTCTAGAGAATTTTGCCTAAAAGCATACCTTTTACCCACCAAAACCTGTCAGTCTCCTGTCAGTCTCTGTCACTCTTTTCAAGACTGCAGGCCCTGTGTTTATCGGCGTTCTGTCAGTCTGACAGTCTATTTTTCATTTTTTCGCAGTATTAGTACAGAAAATATTCCACATTTCTGAATAATTATACTTTAATATGGACTACCAGTAAATCCCTGTGAGCCGTATTCTGCAAAGAAATCATGTTAATTTCCTCCCCAAATGCATTTTTTTGAATTATTTTTTGTACCTTTGCAGCCGAAAGGCTGCGAATTTTCACTTAAATACGTATTTATTATGGCAAGACCGATTAAAGAAACCCCAATCCTCTACGGTGAGGACGCACGACGCTTCGAGGCACGCATGAAGGAGCGACGCCGCATATCGCCCGAAGAAAGGGCACGCATCAATGCCGACTATGAGTTGGTGTTAGGTATGCTGAAACGTGGTGAAGAACTCAAACAGCAGCGACATGCAGCAACAGTCTGATACATCAACCTCCGCGATGATTGTTGTCAAACTGGAGGAACAGGACAGCGTAAAGTCGTTCGATTGTGGGGATGATGACCTAAATGACTTTATCCTCCACGAAAGCCCGCTTTACCGCAAGGAGAAACTAGCCGTGACTTATGTGCTGAAAGAGGCTGACGACTTGGCCAATGAACATATCAAAGCGTTCTTCAGCCTCTCCAACGACCGCATATCCATATCTGACTTCGATAGCAAGACAAAGTACAACCGCTTCAGCCGTCGCTTCAATAACCACAAACGCCTGAAGAGTTATCCCGCAGCCAAGATAGGTCGTTTGGCCGTACATGCCTCGGCAAAAGGTATGAATATCGGAAGTATGTTGCTCAATTTCATCAAGCGCTACTTCACAGCCGACAACAAAACCGGCTGCCGCTTCATCACCGTCGATGCCTACGCCGCAGCCATACCCTTCTATCTCCGCAATGGCTTCGTGCCACTCAACGAAGAGGATGCCGACGAACCCACGCGGTTGCTCTACTTCGACCTCAACGACTTGGACGAAGATTGACCGCCACGCCAACACTCTTTACCTCTCAAAGCAATCAATCAAATCTCTCATAACAAATAACAAGCAAACAACCCAACTCTCATGCCCAGCTATCTCCACATACCCCACACTCCTGACACCGCCCGGACCCTGACTCTGAGCGGCCGTAACTGCTTGGTAGTGAGTGGCATAGTTACCCCCCCTAAAATCGGCTACAGGCGAGGAAAAGGGCGCCGAGGCGAAATGTGTCCACAAGGCACGCAGAAGTCCCACAGCGGGGCTGCTGCGTGCCTTGTCGCGTATCTGTGCGTCCCCACCGAC
>Ga0326511_10001579_pt1 | contig 18810 bp, 34 predicted proteins | sample 0_2496_0518_D_FD_203701 | JGI IMG/M metagenome (GOLD analysis project Ga0326511, IMG submission 203701) | Bovine rumen microbial communities from UC Davis, California, United States - 0_2496_0518 | ecosystem: Host-associated > Mammals > Digestive system > Stomach > Rumen | place: USA... | reverse complement strand
GATGACGGTGGAAACTACATCGGCGAAGATACCAATAAACTGATATAATATTTGATTCCCACCCTTTATGGGGTGGGAATTAATTAACAATAGGAGGGTTTATAATGACCGACGAAGAAAGACGCGAATATGATAGAGCAAGACATAAAAAGTATTACGAAGAGCATAAAGCAGAGAGACAGGAATATGGCAGAGATTATTACCAGAAAAACAAAGAGAAATTTCTGAAGAGATCACAGGATTGGAGAAAGGAACATCCAGAAGAATACAAAGAAAGAACCAGTAAACAGAACAAAAAATACTGGAGAGAACACAAAGAAGAACGAATGGAATACCAGAAAGAATACAGAGAAAAGAATGCTGATGAATTACGCAAGAAACGTATTCAAAAATATGAAGAGAATTATGATAGAATTCTGACGGATGAGTTTAGAGAGAAGAGCAGAAAACAATGGCATTCATATTATGCAAAGAATAAAGAAGAGATCGTCAAAAAAGGATGTATAGCCAGAAAGAAAGAGAATGACGAATCTAAAGAATATGCATCACAACATTGTCATCGATGGACTCCTGAGGAAGAGGAGATGTTAATAACAATGGTTTCAGAGGGTGAAACATATAAAGACATTGCATATACTCTCGGAAGGACATTCTCTTCGATATCATCAAAGATAAAGAAGCTGAGAAAGGCTGGTATAATGGAATGATTGAGGAAGCAGGAAAAGAAGTAAACAATTAAGGAGAAAATTATGAATAATTTAAACAAACTTCTCGAAGGATTAGTAGATACAGTGTCAAAGCTTGTATCAAACGGAAAGAACATTGATGATATAGCATCAGAACTCGGTGTTGATAAAGACTGGGTAAAGATGATAATCAACAATCAGTCTGATAGCGAACAGAAAGTGTTAGACGCTATAAAGAAAGATACCTCACTCAAGATATCGAGCAAGAAAGATTTATCAGAAATATCTGGTGTTTCTCTCAATCGTATCGATGATATTCTTGAGAAACTGTTGAAGCTCAGGAAAGTATCATTTGCTGCTTTATGGAGCAGAGGTATTCTTCCTGATAATAAGCCAAATGTATTGATAAAAACATTCCTTCGTTATTATATTCATGAATTATGTAAAGGATTATCCGATACGAATAAGGATATCGTGAAAAATAATATCGATAACATTATGAAGGAATTCGAAGTTTCTAAGAAGGAAGAATATAAACAGCTTGAACTTCTACCAGAATTACCGGATACACCAGCTCCAGAAATGAAACCAGTTGAAGTTTCACTCAAAACAAAAAGCTGGAATGAAGTAGAAGTAAATACGCTTTCGTATATGATCGAACATGGATATTCGATTGAAAAGATGGCTAATGTACTTGGTAAGGATGTTGAGACCGTACGTGAGAAAAGATACATTCTTATCAGTTCGGGTTTAGTTACTACCAATAATAATGTCATTGAAACTAATGCTGAAGAAAAGAAAGAGAGTAAACCAGAGCCAGTTGTTGAGAGATATGTTCCGACTAAGGGACGTGTATGGACTACATCAGAAATAGAAAAACTTAAAACTATGCTTGCTGAAGGAAAAACATCTGTCGAGATAGCAGTTGCTTTAAATCGACCATCAAGACAGACGATTGATCAGAAAATATATAACCTTCGTAAAGAAGGAATTCTTCCTCCAGCAAAACGAAATGTAGAGTCTACTAAACCTACTAAACGGTCAACACCTTCAATCGTATGGTCTGATAAAGAGATTGAGCTTATCACGAAGCTTACAGAGACAGGTTGTGTTCCCGAAGATATTGCGCAAATCCTCGGTAAATCATCAACCGATGTAAGCAACATGGTAGATCATTTATCAAAGACGAAGAAGATAACTCTACCACCACCAGAAGTTACAAGAACAGCATTACCATTCACACGTACATGGAGTGCTGAAGAAGAAGAAAAAGTAATATCAATGAGACGAGAAGGACATACTATCAGAGCCATAGCCGAAGCATTGGGTAGATCATATACTCAGGTTAATGGCAAAGTATCTCATCTCAGAGAAGCTAAAAGGTTATAAGATTAAGGTATATTCTCCCACTAATGTGGGAGAATATTATTTATGAGGAGGATATTAATATGAATAGTACAGAAGAAGAAACAAAAGCTGTACGAAAGAAGTACTATGAAGAACACAGAGAAGCTTTACTTCAACAAAAGAAAGAATATTATCAGAAAAACAAAGAACAAATAAAGCAGAGAGTAAAGGAATATAGAGAGAAAAATCCTGAACTCACCACCAAAAGACACGCTCTGTATTATGAAGAACATAGAGAAGAGATTCTCAATAAGTGTAAAGAATATAGAGCAAAGAATAAAGAGAAAAATCTTCTCCGTAGCAGACGATACAGAGAAGCTCATAGAGAGGAATTAAAACGACAAAAGAAAGAATACATAGACGAACACTGGGAAGAAGTAAGAGAAAAAGAAAGAGAATATTATCAACAGAACAAAGAAAGAATAAGTGCGATGAGAAATGAAAACAACAAGCGAAGAAATGAAGAGAGCAAACTAACTGCGGCTAATCGGCGTAAACAATGGACTACCGAAGAAATAGAAACGGTTATTCGTATGAAACGTGAAGCCCATACGGATAAAGACATCGCTTTATGTTTAGGGAGAACAATTTCATCAATTTCAACCATCTGTAGAAAACTTAGATATGAAGGAAATCCATATACAGGTGAAGCAATAGATATTTAAAAGAGAGATGAGTGATATATGAAATTTGTATCATTTAAAGATTTAAAGAAAGATACTATTGAAATTTTCAATCAGTATGTATCATTCGTGCAGAAATAATCATATGTTGGATACTTTATATGTGACCACAATAGAGATGTTAATCTTTTCACCAGAAATGTCATATGGGTGTATAAGAATCAGTTAATACCTGAGGTAATTACATCAACACTTGAAGATAGCTGTTTCAATGAAATGGAAAGATATTTCACAATCGAGTATCAGTTCTTCACACATGACTTTGAGAAAGAATATTCTGTATAAACATAAGAAATATATATCCTCCCCCATATGGGGGAGGACTGTTTCTTACAAATAGTTTTTCTCATATAATTTGATATGACCATGGTTGTACGAAACTTCTTAATACACCCATCGCGCATTGAGTGATATTCACTATTTAGTTTCATTAAATGCTTCAGTGATTGAAAGCCGGTTTGTGTACATCAACCGTCAAGCTACAACCATGTCATATCTTATCACATTTGAACAATTCCATGTCACATCACGGCATAACATCTAACCGCGGTACACATATCTCGGAATGTTTAATTGTGATACTTTGTTGGGATACCCAACCCGACCAACGAGCTTCCCCAGAAAGCTTACGGGTGTTCACATTGCCGTACTCGTTTCAGGTTTCAAGATGCTTTGTGGTCTCATATAAATCAGGCGCATCACTTTAACCATACCTGATTATTTTAATGGTTATTGATGTACTTGGATATATAATATTTTTAGGAGGAAGAATAAATGACACCAGAAGAACAGAAAGCATACATGAAAGCGTACAGAGAAAAGAATAAGGAAAGGCTAAATGGATATTCTAAACAATATTACGAAGAAAACAAAGAAAAGGTTAAAGAACACCAGAAAGAACACTATAAACAGAATAAAGAAAAGATAAAAGAATATTTTGAAAATAACAAAGACAAAATAAAAGAACATCAAAAAGCATACAGGGAGAAAAACAGAGAAAGAAAAGTAGCATATGATAAAGAATACAGAGATAAGAACAGAGAAAAGATAAATGATAAAAATAATCAACGTCTGACTGAAAGGAATGACGTTTCACGCAAAATTGCATTCAATCATCGTCAAGAATGGACGCCTGAAGAGGATACTATTCTTATCAAATTAAAGAAACAAAACAAACCACAAAAAGAAATTGCCAAGACATTAGGAAGAACCATCGGTAGTATCAATACACGTTTAGTAAAGTTACGTAAAGAAGACCCATTCAATGGAGTCTCGCATGATGATATTTAACAGGAGGAATTTAAAATGAGTTCAGAAGTTGGAAAAATGGAACGTTTAATTGATTTAGCTAATGAAATACGCGTTCTGAAAAACAAAACAGACCCGGTATCCAAAAACATTATGAAGAATAAGATTATAAAGTTTACTGAAAAATTTTCAACACTCGATGATCCAGATTTTGAAGATCAGAGACATGCTATACAGGAGGTTATCAACAAATGGAAGTAACATCAACACCTAACGGACATATCGTTACAATGGCTGATGGATCGGCATTTGTAACATCACCAAATGTTGCAAACGATATCGTCGGTGCTTTATCAGCAATTGTGAATGCAATGGCAAACGATTTATCAAAATTAACCGGATTATCACCAGAAGACATTCTTCGTGATTATGCTGAGGAATGTGAAATCGATACTATGACAGCAGCATTCAATGCCGTTAATCGTAGACGTGGAATTGAACCACTCAAAACACCGACACGTATAATAATTGAATATAAACTACAGGAGGAAGATTAAAATGAGTTTAAGTATCCATGATAAGGTTAAGCTGAGAACAATAATGGATCTTGGAAGCAATTTACATGATTACCGTTTGGCACACTTAGCAAGTCTCAGACAAGCAGACTGTGGTGATGTAAAAGTTTCCGTAACTTTAAGATTCTGGGATTCAGAAATAAACGATCGCAATACAAAGACGGTTCAAATCGATGATAAGGAATTGATCAACAAGATCTGTGAATACATTGGTAAGAAGTACGAAGCTCTTTCCGAAGAAATTCATAAACAGTTAAATCCGCAGGAGGAAGAATAAATGGTTTTATCAGAACGCTCAGAGGGTTATAAGAAGATGGCTGAGTTCATCAATGAACTTGATATTACTTCTTGTGATGACCCTGATCATCTTAAAATGTATAAGAACATCAAAACAGCATTGACCTTTGTATCTTCAGATATGTTTGGTTACTTATGCAATGATGAACAAATTGAGATAGAGGACAACCATTGGACAGAATCATTGATAGATGGTGGTGGCAACATAATCCATTTAGGAAATGTTGCAGATATCCTTCTCAATGCAAACCATGAAATGCATCCTAGTTATGATTCAAAGTTTGGTGTTTCTTATTATGGTGATAGATGGCTTAACATTCATCGTGTATTTACAGATCCATTACCACCTCTGGATGCTGATGATAACAAACATGCATCCAATGATTTTATCAGATTTGAAGGAGTTGTAATTATCTATAAGACAATGAACTCCGTAGCCAAGAATATCCTCGAGAAAGCATCACTCAAGAAAATCAGAGTAGATCTTCAGATCTCAGCCGTATATAATCTTGGTGCATATAAATCCATAGAAGAAGCCAAGAAAGAATTCAAGAAAGAATACGGAAATTATGAGATTGGAATAGATGCAGTAGTTAATCGTGAGAATCTAGTCTCATCAGAACATGAATTTGTTGAAAGAATAACCGATGATTACATGACTCGTGAAGAGATTGAAGCTGAATGGAGAGAGAACGATGAAGTCGACGTTCATCAAGAATTCGAAGACAACATCAAACTGGGTATATTCAAAGCAAACTTATCTGAGAAGATGTATATGAAGATCCTTGAGATGAACAACTACAAATTCATCAAGAATGATAATGGAGGTGAGATAGTATGTCAGAAAATATTATAACATTTGACACAATCACTGAAAAAGTGATTGACGGCATGGTGCGAGAATTCAAAGACCATGAAAAAGCACCAAAGAATGAAGAGCTTGTGAAAACAATATGTCGATATGCATTAAAGATATCAGACATATATGAACTTCTTGAAGAAAAGCCGGATTACTGGTTTGATCCAGTTGTAATCAAACATCTAATGGAATCTGATTTCTATGACGCAGATACATGGTTAATCACTATCTGTGGAGACATGGATAATCTCGAATTCCTTAAAGTTGTAGAGAATTTCTTACTCAACATAGAAGACATAGTTGCAGAAAGAGAAGAGAACAGACGAAATCTCGAAGAGAAACGTGAACAAGTGAAAGCAGTGTTAAGAGATATGACCTATGATCTCTGAGACATATTATCAACAATAATTCATATAGTGGGACGGGCATTACGCCCGTCTCCACTCATATGATGTTTTGTTTAATTACAGTTTGATCTGTCTGTGATCAAATTTTTTGTAAGCATCGAAGTACATAACTCCCTTGTCTCCGTCATATGTACATTCGTAGTACATACCATCTGACAGTGAAGTTGATATCAATGCTTTCCAGTTCTGGAGAGTCTTACAGCTCCATACAATGTAAACTGTATCCTCTGTAAATGGGAAATTGTACTCAGCTGAGTGATCGAGATGTTCACAAGCATACTTGTAAACTTCGTATCTCATACGATCAAACATACCGTTGAGTGTTGGCTGCTGCTGTGGCTGTGCAGCCCATGGTCCTGGAGATGCCATGCTTGCTGCAACGAGAGCATCTTTCATACTTAATGCCATAATTACACCTTCCTTACTGGTTCACTTAATGAGATTCTGAGTTTGCATCCGATTACCGACTCTGCAATGGTTTTGGCTTCGGAGAAGTTAAGTGTAGCATCGTCTTCGACATCTCCACTCTGTGTTGATTCATCACCAAACTGGATTGTCCATCCTGTTGATCCAGCTTGGATTACAACAGAACGTCCTTCACCGTCGTAGTAATGTCCTTCCTTTTCCATGTCATCGGATGACATTAATCCACCGAATAACTTCATGAATTATTCCTCCTCATCGATGACGTCTGGGATGACGATCTTCTCATTCTTGATAGCATACTTATATGCTTCATCGAAGTTCTCGTCTGTGGTTGCTTCCTTCTCGACAGTCTTATCCGTTCCATCAGCATACAAAATCTGCCAACCTGATGGACCTGCCTTGATGATAACTGAGTTGTTATCCTTGTCAAAGAAATGCTTTTCCTTTTCGTACATATGAATTCCTCCTGTATAAAAAATAAAGGTGAACCCATTATTGAGCTCACCCATAATAAACTTAATCTTCCAATAAGTTACCAAATTGAATATCGTATATCTTCTTGGAGAAACGATGTCGTTTGTATGTGATGTCACATCCTTTTTCGACACGTCCCCAATCTTCTTTGGAGATTTCATACATCTCTCCATTGATACAACATTCATACTTCTCTGTGTGATTACCACGTTTGATATCACCCAGTTTAGGATCATCGATATTATATGGTATATCTCCAGCCGAAGATTCATGTGGTTTCTTATCAATGCCCGTTGAAGATATATTATACGAGAAATCCCATTTGTCAATGTTGTAATAGAATCTCGTATCATATACTTTCTCTGTGTATGTATTACCCTTAGCATCTTTCTTAGTGACTGTTTTACGATATTCTTTTTTCGTTCTTACGTTATATGCTCCACGTGGTGTTCTATCCCATGATTTATCATGATGCTGAGTATATTTGTATATTGGGATATCCCATGTCCATGAAACATATGTAACCGTGTTATGTTCTTTAATTGGGATTGCTGCATATACACCGAATATGATTCCGGCTGTTAACAACAACGCCATTACTGTAATCTGTATTGTCTCTCCAATGTCTCTGTTGTTGTTCAATTTGTTATCCTAATCCTTTCATTCTCATATAAAAGTAACCGAAGATAGTACCTGTTGCTACACCAGCCATTATCGCAGCCACAGCATCAGATAACATAACCTCCCAGTTACTTAATTCACACCCATTGTTTGAAATCTCCCCAGATGGTTTCTTCAACCAAGTGATGATTCTCTTTTTCAATTATTATCCTCTTTTCAAATCTTTTGGTACTGATGCATCTAAACTGATTTCTTGTCCGTCTACGACAGCTGGCTTTACTACTACAGGTGCACCTGATTCAAGTGTGTTGATTTTCTCCATGAGCTTGGTAAATGGTATTCTACCTTCTACGTGCACAACATCAAACATCGTTGTAGGCACCGCAACTACATCAATGTCATGATTACGTTTTAACACCTTTGTGATTCTGACAAGTTTGTTCCATTCAGATTTGAAACCGTAATTTGCATAACTTTTGGACGGGTCTAATCTCATGAGTAAAGTTGAATGATCTGGTACTGGAATTGTTTCAACGATGGACTCACATACATCTTCCAGCTTCATGTACAGCTGTTTTTTCTTGATTCGTTTCTTCATTATTATCCTCCTCTGTATCTTCAGGGAATACTATTCTTGATTCAATGTAATCTCGATCCTGTGAGAATATCGGGATATCATTATCAATTATCCATTCACCAGATGAATCCTTGATGCAACAAGAACCACGTTTCTGATATGTGGTTAAATCATTCCAGTTAACACCTTCCTCAGTAAACATCTTGTCCTGAAGTTTCTTAGTGTTAATTCCTTCAATCTGTTTCTGAGAATATAATGACTGTGCTAAACCAAGGATAGAATTACGAGTTGCATCACGCTGTCTCCAGATCATATAATTACAAACTTCTTCTTTAGAAAGTGAGAAACAACGTGAATCAAATAAAGCACCCTGATTTATCTTACCCATTAGAAATTCGGTTTTCTCATTAAATGTATTATCATTCTCATTGAATATATCAGCTGCTATATTGCCCAGAACATGATTAAATGCAAACGTTGCTAAAGATGCTGAGATGGAAACAATCTTCTGTACATTATATCCAAACCATGCATCAGTTTCCAGTCTCTGGTAATCACACAGTATGAGTGAAATCTCATCAGACTGTGTATAACCAAGTACACAACCCTGTACGTTTTCACAGCAGTATTTCATTGTTTCTTCCATACAAGTCTGGATGATTGAATCAAATGGTTTATCAAATCCACGTGTGAAAGTATGGAATGCTTTACCATCGATTCTAATGATTACTGGTGTTCTTCGCATGAGAAAGTTTTTCGGTATAGATTCATATGCTTTCATTCTATCCCCAAGTGATGTTTTGTCCATTTATAATACTCCTTTCACTGTATATTTACGAAAGGAAATGGTTCAAAGTAACCATGCTCTGATTCCATTTCCCTTACATTGATTTCGATCTTGCTGAACACATCCCAGTCTATACCAACTGGCATATCCTGTGGAAACTTCTTCAACGCTTCGATGAATTCAGCAACTGTGACGACTCTTAATTCATTACCAGCATAATTGTTTATTGTCATTTCTTTGTTCCTTTCGGTAATGCATTATCAGATGATAATGGTGTTGGTTCAATGAACTTGGTTGTTGTTTTGTTGTTTACTATCTTAAGCCAATGTATCAGTCCAAGACGGATTGCCTGGCATGTATCGAGTGACTCAATGTTTGTGTTAAGCTCATTGTCTGGATAGATAACCTCAATGTGATTCTTAATGGATTCAAGTATATGAATCTCTTTAATGTCATCAACGTACAGTTCATTGAGTAATGATCCCATCACAAGCAGGATGTCTACTGGATGTGTATCGTTCTTGATACACTGTGTTATGAAGTCACATAACTCTGAGATGATACCTGGGGAGAATTCCTTTACACCATCTAACCAGAAGATGAACTTCTGGAGATTGTCATTGTAATCCTTTGCCTCTTCGATCTTAATGGATTCGTTTCTTAATCCTTTGAAAATGCTTTCTTTCATTGTTTATTTTCCTCTACTTTCTCAAAATATCTTTTAAAGTCATTTGGTCTTACTTGGAGTTTACATGGAAACTTACCAAGCTTGGTTAATCTGTATAACTTCTTATGGGAATCTGGTTCTTTATCAATGATGAATAACTCACCTTCTTTGATAGTACCATTCCCATATGTAGCACCATACCAACTGTATCTGGTTGATAATGTCTCTTTGAGACGATATACTTCGGACATATCAATCATCCTCAACAATAGTTCCGTCTGGATATATGATACGTTCAGAACCGTATATTGTATCAATCGATACATACAATGGTTTACGAATAGAACCAAACTTCTCTTCGATCTTTGGTACAATCTCAGAATCAATGTATTCTTTAATTTCATCCTTTAACTTGTCACGTACAGCATGGAATGATTCTGGATCACTTTTATTATCCTTTACTTTGAAACGTTTATATCCGTTGTCTATGTCAAATGATACTCTGGTTTTGAACTGCATTTCACGTTCTAACTGTTGAGTGTAGTCTTTCAGTATAAGTTCTGTAGCACGATATACCATACTCAACATAAAGCTGTAATCATCACTGAATGACAGTTTAATTGCCATTGAACATGGTAATACGTCATAGAATCTTATCCTATCCTTGTTTTCTGTTACTATTTTTTCAATATCACGTTTGTAATAATCATCATCGTAATAATTGAGAATCTTCTCTTTTAACTTTGCTAAGAATTCTTCTCTTGGCATAGAAAGTATCAACCTACGTATCTCATCATATTTTCTGTTTGATAAAACTTTTTTGTCTTCGAGTGGAACTTCCAAATGTTCTTCGTCTCTACGCTCGAAGTAATCGTCACGTGATGGATATTCATTGAACATAGATATCATAACGTCGAAATCTCTGGTGATACGAGTCATCAACTCATCAACCAATTCACTATATTCTATCTTAAACTTCTCAATCTTTGCATCAGCTTCGGCTCTACCATCGAAATCAGTTCCAGTTAAACCCGGGAAATAATGTTCGATGACTGTTAATGCTTGCTGGAAGTTTTCTTCAGTTGTTGCTACATTGTCTTTGTAGTTAGTACCATGGTCTGCCCAGATAACTGTCCAACCATTTGGTCCTGCTTGTGCAATGATTGTTCCATCTTCACATTTGTAATGTTTCTCTTTCTTGATTTCCTCATGTGGCATCATACCTGCGAATCTTTTCATAATTAACTCCTCTTAAAATGATTTGTATGTCGGTTTAAACTTAACATCCTTGATGTATACAGGATTAAACCTCTCTGGATATATGGCTCTCAATTTGTATAATGGTATAAAATCATCCTTTGGTTTATTATCCTCTTTGATAATGTAACCCATCTTTGGATAACAAAACGGTTCAAACTTAAACTCACTCATTGTTATATACCTGATGAAATTGAGAATGATTTTGATACACCTGTAATCATACTAACACCACAATCTGGACATAACCATGAATGTGCTTTGATTGGATTACCATCTTCATCTTCGATACCACAGTAATATTCTATAGGATACCAATCTGAATGTTCTTCTGGTAATGGTTTCTTACACTGGTTACAAATACACTCTCCGTCTTTTAACTGTTGAAGTATCTTTGGTGTAGCAACATACTTTCTATAGATATTCTTCATGCTTTACTCCTTTAATGACTCCTTTGGCTTTTAATGTATCACGTAATGAACGGATATCACCACCGTCGAAGTCGTCAACTAACTTTTCAGTTACATGTAATAATATAGCCAAAATCTGTTCATGATCGTATGATAACATGTGATCTTCGTTCGGATGGCATTGATGTAATTTGTCACATGGAAAACGGTGAGACTCACACCATAGCTCATAACCATCATCAGTAAGCTTTTCTCTGAAAGAAGAATGCTTACAACATTTGCATAGGTTTAACTGTTCAAGTGTTTCATCCATCTTTCTCTACCTTTCTGAAATTACAAGCATCAAAACACATTCTGCATTCTTTATTGCCTGTATGATGTTTCTCTTGCTCTGGGTGATGGTATTTACATTTATCACACCACCGTGCATGTACCTCGGATCCTTGTAAGAAGTTATTCTCATATGGTCTGAGAATTACGACATCAAGTAATTGACGAAGCTTGGTTATTACCGTATCAAGCTCTGGTTCCTGAATGCATAATCTTTCTCCACCTGCCATATGCACGATAGCTTCATAACCAATGAGTTCTGATCTAGCATCTGGATATACTTCGAAATCATCTGCAGATGGATGAAACCAATGTTCTTCGATATCAACTGAAGATACCATTGCTTTGTTGATTAATGTAGCCTTTTTACCATTGTCATCTGCCTTTGGAAACATTGTTAATTTAATCATTTTCTACATCCTTTCTACTTACGATTATTCCATTCATCTTTGTTGGGTGTTGTGTGTTCAAAGTAATACTCACACATGAGTTCTAACGGAACAACACGTTTGAATATTACATCTGTTTCTCCTTCGTTCCAATCGCTTTCCCATGTTAAATTATCATCTACATCAAATTCGCATAATTCATATGATGTACGATATTCTTTCTCGTTCTCACGTTTATATTGGATTTCGAATACGTAGTTCAGAAACTTACAATCATTCCGTTCCTCGTATTCTTCCAACATCTTGATTGCTTCTTCTGAATGATAATAGTCAGTCATCCTTTTACCTCCATATCTAAGAATTCTAAACATATGTATGTTTTTAATAAATAATAAATATTCCTATTATTTTATGATTTGAAATATATATTATTAATATGAATAATCTTTAATGATTATTTTGTACACATTTAAGCTTTTTAAATAAAAAGGAGTAATGATCATGAATGAAAAGACTAGCAAAATTAATATCAACATTGAGTTTAATAACCCATGTTATCACTGCAATGGAGACTGTGATGCATGTCCTCACTGGGTTGACACAGTTGATTACTCTGAAATCGAGGCTGAAGCAGAAGCTTTCCGAATCAGCATCGGAGTGGATCTCAGGAGACATTCCGATATCAAAATTAATATTTAAGAAAGGAGAATAAACATGGGCAAATATATTAATGAAGAAACAGGAATGGATTACTGGGGTGGTCCATCAGAGTACGAAAAGTTCTATTCGATATACGAAGGTGATGACGGACTCTTTATAGTAGAGGAATCAAGAGTTGAACCATTCTACAGCAGACATTTATACAACTACATTGACTCGTTTGATACGAGAGAACAGGCTGAAGCAGCATTGACAGATATGCTGTATTGACAATCATTAACAGAGGACTCCCCGTAATGGGGAGTCCAATGTAATGATTTTTTTTTGTTTTTTTTTTTTTATACTGCTTCGATGAGTGCTTTCCATGTCTTGGAGCCAACAATACCATCTGCTGTGAGGTTGTTGTCCTTCTGGAACTGTTTAACTGCAGCGTCTGTCTTGTCACCAAAACGTCCGTCTACAGTGAGATCGAACTGAACATCACATAACAGATTCTGGAGTGTTTCTACAGATGCAGATTCACATCCTTTGGACAGTTGTTCAAGTTCAACTGTACACATTACCTTTGCCGGTTTTGGTGTTTCGATTTCTTTCTGTACTGATTCGGATGGTGTTGCTGTACGTCCAACATAACGCATCCAATATGCAATACATGAGTTATGAATTGATATTGTCTGTCTGGTTACATAGTGTGATGAGTTACCATTACCATTTACATATGTAATCGTATTACCATCAAACTTAGTAACAATACCGACGTGATCCAGTGGTAATGCTTCGATAACATGATCCCAGTCAAAAAAGATAACATCACCAGGAATAGGATTGTCCTCAGGTTCACTCCATTCTGGTGATGCATCCATTTTTGCCTGCATACGTGTACATGACAGATCGTACATGTTATTGATACCAACGTATCTGAAAATGTTTGATACTGTGTGAGCACACCATGCATAATCTCCACTCATTCCAAGTTGATTACGGTTCATACCGACAATCGCATTGGCACGATTAACAATGGCTTGTCTTACTTCAGATGCTTTCATATTATTCATCTCCATTCATACAATTAATATGTATTCGTAACATATTTACACAAATGTGTGTATGAATGAATAACCGATAATAGTTGAATTTCATATATATATTATTAATATGAATAATCTTTAATGATTATTTGAGGTAAACATTTCAGTCTTTTTATAGAAAGGAAAGATAATTATGAATAATGAATTTACGATTAAAAGACGTGATGACGAAGAAGCTTCACCTGACCGTTACAAAACACTTAAGAATCTTACCAGTTATGGTGGATTAACTGTAACAACAGACAAGTTCATCACTGAAATGCCAAAACCTAAAGAATATATTAAATGTACACCTGAATTAATTGAAAAATTAAAGTCGATGGTACATTTTGACAATAAAATGTTGTTTGCAGATATATTTGCCGCGGGTACTATCCCATGTAACAATGTTTTATTTGAGAATGTAGATGTCGATGATGAGGGTAATGCATTCAGTATCTCAGTACAGGTTGCGGTTTGTGATGACACTGATGCTATCATGGCTTCATTAAACGGTGAAGGTGATATAACAACAATTGGCGTAATCAGAATGTTCAATACATATCACGGAACCACGTTTCGTTATGATATGCCAGTCCGATTAAGTTATGATTGGACAATTGACTGGTTTCCATTTATATCATTGAGCGAAAACGAGTTTAAAATGATTAATAATGGAGAATACGATAATCTCGGCTTAACATGGTTAACACATTTAAGAGATACTGTATTCTTAGCCTGGTACGGTCTCCAGTTAGCAATGTTAAATCCGGTCATAAAGGAACGTATTCATCGTGAGACTGTTCCAATGGATGAAGTCAAAGCTGGTAACAAAAAGAAGAAAGCAAAGACCGTAAAACGTTATGTGAAACGCATTACAGTTGATGATCTTTCAGACATCGAGATTGCTGACCCGAAACATCATAACATGACAAAGTCATACTGGTGGGTTACCGGTCACTGGCGTAATCAGAAAACAAAGGATGGACATATCAGAAAATTCATCAAAGGTTATTGGAAAGGTCCTATGCGTGAAATTGCAGATGAGTTGGGATATGAACCATACGAACGTAAGGTTGTAACCGAATAATTTTCATTACAAAGGGTGGGTTAATACCCACCCTTTGTAACGTTTTATTTTTTATTCTACGGGATATCAGGTTCATCCTCTAACAAGTCTTCTGACATAGATTCAACATCAGTAAACACTTCATGTTCATATGTGTTAAAATGTAAGTCGTATATACTACCCTTGAAGGATATATCGATTCCGGATTCATCAACATCTGATGCGATATTCGTAACACCGAATTCTTTGAACAATGCACCAAGACGGTCTAAGAACGCTTTATCACGTTTATTTATGCTTGGCCATATGTCTTCGATGTTTAATACTTCTCGGTCGAAGGATGTTTCTTTGATAAAGGTTGTTTCGTTCTCATACTCAACATATTCGGTTGCTGTGTATCGAGTGAATACGAATCCATTCTTGATGAGTTCTAGTGCATCTTCCAAAGAGTACCAGTGTGCTAAGTCTTCTTTATGGGAACATGATGAATACCAGTTTCTACCATCTTTATGGTATCTTTCATCATATCCCATTGGTAAATCCTTGGTTTTGCAATTCTCCAGTTTACCAATACCCCACACAAGTTCATTTTTCTGATTGTACCATAATCCATTATTTGGATCTTTGGCTTCTAAACGGTATAACCATTTTGGTTCCATAATTATCCTCCTACATATAATCTGATAAGATGTCTTTGATGTGATGATCTAAATAATCATTACCAATGACATGTAATCTATTGATTAGATTCTCAACACCAATGGTTTCTATTGCTTTCGCAAAGAATCCATCTATAAACGAAGATGACATACTTTCAATCTCATTTGAAAAATGAATTGTAAAATAATCATTGATGTTTAATGATGTTCCTTGAGATTCCCATAGCTGTCTACCGTATTCATATCCTGCTAAGATTGATATACCACTGGGTGTGTCTAAACATAAACTGATCATTGTTTATTCATCCTTTCATATTTAATTTGATAATGTGTGATGCATTATCATATTAAATATATAAATATAAAAAATACATTACGTATCATCCCCCATAACGGGGGATGACGTTGTAATGCATAACAATGTTTGAGAATGCATGAACCATATGTTTATACGTTACCTGGCTCGCTCCGGAACGATGTATCGAAAGTTTAACGTCCGTGGTACATCACAGACAAGGAACAATGTTGGCATAATCGCAATCACACCAACACACGGCTACTGTCCGTTGTTAAAGGCTAACAAATGTTATTCGGGTAGAATTCCATCTAATAACTCGAATCTATACTGTTGTTGTACATCTGGATATTTCTCATGGTCTACTTCAGATGCAAACATGTCATAAGGTCGAGCATATGTTTTGTAATCTCCATACATTGCTTTATAGATAACAAAACGTTCATGTGTTTCTGTATGTTCAGCAATATCAATCACATAATACAGTTTGTTCTTGAAATGTTTATAGATTCTCTGTGGAATGATTTCTCTCATCGTTTATAACCTCCTTCTTTCTGTTTATACTATTATAATAGTATATAAGAAAAAGTATATATAATATCCTCCCCCATATGGGGGAGGATACATATACATTATGTGGTCTGTGCTGTCCTTTTATTCCGCGACAGTCAACGGATCTTTTGGCTCGGTAGTTATCCCACATGGCTTTTTCCGAGGCTCGCCAGATGATCAATCATTATATCGGTTCTTTTATGGGTTTATTTTTCAAATATTTTAGCGATTACTATAATCGATGCCATAGTTAAAATAAATCCAGCTACTAAACCGATCAATGCTGATAGTAGATCGAAATGCATTTACTTCCCTTTCTATATGAAAATAAATTTATGGTGTGAGTTATTCGTCAGGATCATCTCTGTAAACACACCCATGCCAGTGTGGATCGGGATATACAATGTCCGGTAAATTGAAGGCAAGTCCCAATACTCCGCATACAATAATTGCTACAATCATGTTTACTCATCCTTCCTGTTGTTGTTTTGTACGATTGCTAAAATAATACACAATTAATCAATTCTTTTCTATTTTAATACATATTGATTTGATCCCTCGGAATAATAAATATTGGTTCCGTCAGACCAGATATAATTTCCATATAAATTTGTTAAACCATTCCCTGTCCATCTTTTAGTACTCCAAGTAGATTTAGATTTGTTTAACACATATTCAATTTCGTTATATGAATAATATATGTTATCTCCATCAGACCAAATTCTTTGTCCATTAAGACTTGTATATCCACCCCATGTTTTAGTACTCCATGTACTTGTGGATTTATTTAATACTTTTTGATTTGAGTTATATGAATAATAAATATCGGTTCCATCAGACCATACATTATACCCATTGAAATTAGTTAAACCAGTCCACGTCTTGCTGTCCCACCATGAGGTATATTTATTTAAGACGTATTGTGTTGATCCATTAGAATAATATATGTTATTACCATCTGTCCATATATATTCACCATAGAAAGATGCCCATCCACCCCATGTTTTTGTTTCCCATGTACTCGTAGATTTATTTAATACTTTTTGACGGGATCCAACTGAATAATATATGTTATCTCCATCGGTCCAAACATCGTCACCATAGAAACTTGTTAACCCGCTCCATGTTTTCGCACTCCATGTAGAAGTAGATTTATTTAATACATATTGACTGGATCCACTTGAATAATATATGTTATCTCCATCTGACCAAACATTATACCCATTGAAATTAGTTAATCCACTCCAAGATTTGGATTCCCATTCATTTGGTAAAAGTTTCATATTTGTTCGGGTTGAGGTTTTGGTTGTTGATATCTTGGATTCACTGGATACAGATATAGCACCCCAAGTTCCATTACCTTTAAGATATACATTTGTACTACCTGACGCAGGTGCAAGTCCAGGTGATGATGAAAATACACTATGTTCATTAATGTGGTTTATTCGAGATGCATTAGCATCTTTTAAATCATATATAGTACCATTATCATCCGTAATTGATGAAATATCTGCCATACTTAATCACCTCTTTTATGTTTTTACTTCAAAAGCTTTAACAAGTATCTTTTGAGTTGATCCATTAGAATAATATATGTTATTACCATCTGTCCATATATAATATCCGTCGAATGCATTAAAATCTTCCCACGTTTTAGTTTCCCATGTAGAAGTAGATTTATTTAATACATATTGACTGGGTCCACTTGAATAATATATGTTATCACCATCAGTCCAGATAAACATACCGCTGTACGGAGTTACACCAACCCATCCCTTACTACTCCATGTCGATGTAGATTTATTCAGAACATAATGATCTGTTCCGCTAGAATAATATATGTTACTTCCATCTGACCAAACATATGATCCAGTAAATGATGTTAAACCGGTCCATGTTTTAGCAGTCCAATTTGAAGTTGATTTATTAAGCACATACTGATGATTGGTTGATGGTGATGGATCAGAAGTATAGTAAGAATAATAGATATTATTTCCATCGGTCCAAACATCGTCACCATAGAAACTTGTTAACCCGCTCCATGTTTTCGCACTCCATGTAGAAGTAGATTTATTTAATACATATTGACTAGATCCACTTGAATAATATATGTTATCACCATCAGTCCAGATATAATAACCGTTAAATGAGGTTAACCCGCTCCATGTTTTCGCACTCCATGTAGAAGTAGATTTATTTAATACATATTGACTGGGTCCACTTGAATAATATATGTTATCACCATCAGTCCAGATACAATAACCGTTAAATGAGGTTAATCCACTCCACGATTTAGTGGTAAAGTATCCCGGACCTTTTGGTTGTAGATGTGCTTTGAATTGAATACGTTGAGTATCGTTTCCAGCTGAAACATCTGCCCATGTACCATCACCTTTAAGACATTTATT
>Ga0326511_10001578_pt1 | contig 18826 bp, 18 predicted proteins | sample 0_2496_0518_D_FD_203701 | JGI IMG/M metagenome (GOLD analysis project Ga0326511, IMG submission 203701) | Bovine rumen microbial communities from UC Davis, California, United States - 0_2496_0518 | ecosystem: Host-associated > Mammals > Digestive system > Stomach > Rumen | place: USA... | reverse complement strand
CGATGTCGCTCGCCGGGATGCCGCCGTCGGGCTTCGTGTACTTCGCCGCGACCGCGCCGCGCAGGATCGCCAGCGCGTTCTCGACGGTGGCGGGGGCCCAGTTCGCCTCGATCCAGCTGTTCGCAATATGCGAATGCAGACAGCGGTAGACGGTGCCGCCGTCTGTGCTGCTCGACACGAGCGACCCTTCCGCGTAGTACGCATTGAGGACGAACAGCGGTGCGATGCGCTCGACGATGTCCTGCACCGTCGCCGCGCCGATGGACGCGGGCGTGACGGGGTCGGTCCCGTTCGCCGCGTGCGTCGAGGCGTGCAGCGCGACGGGCTGCGGGTCGACCGGCGTCGGCTCGCCCGCGCTGTCGCGGCGGTTCAGCATCCACGCCGTCCATTGCAGCACGTACGCAGGGCGGTCCCATTCGCCGCTCGCGGCGAGGCCGGCGATCTCGCACCCGATCTCGATCCGCCCGTCCGTGCCGAGCGCGGCGAGCATCTGCGCCGTGCGCGTGCCGTCGAGCGGAATCGTCCACGTCGCCGTGGCGGGGTCGTACTCCACCTCGTCGGTGACGTAGCACGGGACGGTCGCCTCGTCCCAGTCCGGCGCGAGGACGAATCGCCACGAGGCGACGTTGTCGAGCCCCGCGGGCGGGGCGGGGTCGCCGCTCGCGTCCTCGGCGCGCACGACGAGCGTCGCGAGCATGCCGACGACGAGCGAGACGGTCTCGGTCGGGTTCCCGACGGGGCCGTCGGGGCGAAGTTTCTGGACGATGGTCTGCATGGCTGCTGCTAGCTGATGGGGTGGAACGGCGTCGGGGCGGAGTCGAGGTCCAGCTCGATCACGATGTCGTCGGGATGGATGCGGAAGCCGAGGCGGTGACAGCCCGTCGCGGGGAGCCGGCGGCCGCCGAGCCCGACGCCAGACGGCGCCTGGACCTGCCACGGGAAGAGGACGTCCTCCGTCCGGTTCGGGTCGCCGAAAAGCGGGCGGCGGCTCCACGCGGGCAGGGAGAACGACCACCACGCGCCCTCCGCCTCCGGCAGGCCGGAGAGCCCGAGCCGGTCGTAGCCGGAGCGGTTCGCGCCCGTGCCCGTGGCGGGGTCCGGCCGCACGGCGCGCGCGTAGACGGTGCCGGGGTACGGCGTCGGATTCTCGACGACCGGCGTCGGCGGGAAGGAGAGGACGAGCGCGAGCGCGCCCGCATTGGACGAAACCTCGACGCACCACGTGTAGCCCGTGCGCGAGAGCGGCTCCGCCATGCCGCCGGCCTCCCTCGCGCTCCCGAAGAGCTGCCGCCACTTCGAGACGAGGGTCGAGCCGTTCGGCGTGTCGTACACCGAGAGCCCGGCGCCGACGGCGCCGCCGGGCAGCGCGATGGACGCGACGTTCGCCGCCGTCGCCGCGATCGGCACGCGTTCCCACGTCGCCGTGTCCCACACGTCGAACGTCGTGCATTCGTCGTCCGCAACGGCGGCGGAGAGGCTGTACCTGGCGATGTGGCCGCCGCCGCCGGGATTGTACGCGAACGAGAGGTCGGCTTTGTACTCGTAGTCCCAGTCGTAGGGGTGGTTCGGGACGCGGCGCGTGCTCCACGCGACGCCGGGGAGCGACCTGCGCACCGCGCAGCGCGCGGCGTCGACGGCTTCCACGTCCGCGGCGAGGCGGTCGAACGCCGCCGAGAAGGCTTTCGGCGGCGCCTCCGTCGGAATCGCGCCGCACGCGAGCCGCACCGGGCGCGCGCCCTCGCCCGCGGGATAGGCCAGATGCGCCTCCGTCTGCTCCGGCGCCGCGATGCGCTCGACGCAGCCCGCCGTTTGCGCGGCGGCCTGGATGTGCCGCTCCAGGAACGGGACGCAGAGCGGCAGGTCGCCGCCGCGAAGCCGTTGGGCGAGGGCGAAGAACGGATCGGAGCCGTACCCCGCCGCCACGCCGAGCCACGCGCGCCTGCGCAGCGTCTCCGCGAGGGCGTCGCGCCCGGTCTGCTCGCACAGGTCGGTCGGCATGTCAGATCTCCTCCTCCGCGCAGGCCGCCACCGTTGGCAGATCGAACGCGTACGCGACGGCCTTCGGCGTCACGGCGGTCATCCACCCGTGCCACTCCGCGACGAAGGGCTGGTTCTCCTCGTCCGGCTCGATGTACTCCCCGCCGGCGGTGCAGGGCATGAAACGAATGGCCTGCTTCGGCTTCGGCGTCTCGTGGGCGACGTAGTACTTCGCTCCGTACGCGATCATCGGGCGGGCGCCGGAGAGGTTCACGGCGTCCCGCCCGTCGGCGAGGTAGCGCAGCCCGCCGTCCGTCACGCGGACGCCGACGAGCCGCGAGAGCGCGGGTTCCTCCGACTCCCAGACCGGGTTTCCGACGGCGACCTCGTCGCCGTCCTCGTTCCGGTAGAGGCCGCCGGGCCCGGTCTCGTCGGCGGGCTTCTCAACGCGGCGGTACGCGTCCCATTCGAGCTTCACCTCCGGCGGATTCTCGCGAGCCGAGGCGCGGTCCGCGTTGAGCAGCGTGCCGCGCGGCACGAGCGTGCATTTGCGCCCCGCCTCGGAGCCGAAGTCGTAGGTCGAGGGGATCGTCACCTCCCACCAGCCCCAGCCGTCGTAGACCTTGACCGTGTCGCCCTCCTCGCCCTCGGGGTCGACCTCGTAGTGCCACGCCTCGAAGGGGTTGCAGGCCGGCGCGGCGGAGTCGACGACGAGCGCCCACGCGCCGTCCGCCGTGCGGTAGACGGCGGAGCCCCAGCGGATGCAGCCGTTGATCTCGTCCTCTCCCGGCGCGTAGCCGCCGACCTTCGGCGCGAACGCGCCGGACGGGGAGTAGACGCAGTCGTCGCCGCTCTCCGCGCCGTACCAGAGCAGCCCCGAGAGCCCGGTCGCGTTCGGCCGGGCGAGCCGGGCGAACTTGTCCGCCGAGAGGCCGAAGCCGGGGAAGCGCGGGTAGACCACGCGCCCGGGGACGGAAAGATGCGAGGGGCGGCGGTCCATCAGTCTTCCCCCTCCTCCTCGACGGCCTCGACCGGGATCTCTAGCGACCGCACCCGATGCACTAGCACGTAGCGGCCCGACATGGCGGACGAGGACGCGGTCGCGGCGGCCCCGATCTGGACGGCGTTGGCGACGACGAGCGCGCCCTCGTCCCCGTCGGGGCCGTCGGGCAGCAGCCGCACGCTGTACCCGTCCGGCGTCCCGCCGACGATGCGCCCGAGGACGGCCTCGCCGCCGTCGCTTGCGCCGAGCCCGAGCATCACGACCGCCCATGCGCCCTTGCGCGGCGCCTCCCCGCCGACGTAGAGCGCCTGCGCGGCGCCGCCCACGGCGGGGACGAGGTAGCGCTCCTCCGGGGCCGCGCCGAGCCGGTCGCCCGCCGCGACGCCGTTCGAGACCTTGCAGACGCAGACGCCGTAGACCTGCGCGCGCCCGTACCCGCCCGGCGGCACGATGTCGAGCATGACGCCGTAGGGCCTGCCCTCCGACTGCATCCGCGCCACGTCGAAAACGGGCGCGCCGGCCGCGAACTCCTTCGTCGCCTCGGCGTCCTCGTCCTCCGTCGGCGCGCGCGTCGCGCCGAGCAGCTCCACGGCGCGGTAGCGCTCCAGTTCGACGTCGCCGGCATTGCGCACGCGCACGACGCCGGGGACGGCGCGCCCCGGCAGCGCCCCGTCGCCGGAGCGCGGCAGCCTGCCCGCGAGCGCCGCGGCACGGCGGAAGCCGTTCCACTCCTCCGCGGTCGGGGCGAAGTCGTCGCCCGGCTGTACGTCCTGCGCCATGCTAGTCCGCCTTTCCCTTGATGATGCCGAAGTCGGCGAACTCGTAGACGCGCTCCACGTGCGCGGAGACGGGCTTCTTCACGATGGCGACGGGGTTCCCGTCGTCGTCCTCCGCGACGGCCTCCATGTAGCGGAACCAGAGGTAGTCCCAGCCGTACTTCTCGCCGATCTCGATCCCGCCGCACTCGAAATCCTTGCGGTTCTCGCTCACGGAGAAGCGGTAGGTGACCTGGTAGAGCTTCTTGGAGACGCGCGTCGCGGACGCGCCGTCGAACCGCACCTCGCCCTTCTGGAACCCGCGGAACTTCGCGTCGTTCACCTTCCCCGTGAGGTAGATGAGCGCGCGCTTGTATTTCGCGTTGAACTGAGACTTCTTCAGCGCGACGGTCTCGGTGAAGCCGGGCTGCGGCATCACGACGTCCACGCCGCCGACGCCGCCGTCGGCGTCCACGTTGATTGCGCCGTCGAACTGCGCCGCCCCTGCGGGGTAGGTCGCCACGTGCGACAGCGCGACGGAGACGTGGCGCGTGCCGCCGCCCGTCTCGAAGGTGTAGCCGTTCGGATCGTCCGCGTTGTCCTCGTCCGGCTCCGACTCCGCCGCGTAGGAGACGCGGACGCGCCACTCCCGCGGGCCGAGCCGCGAGTCGATGTCGATGCCCGTGCGAGGCATCTCGTCCACGTCCTCCGGTGCCGTCTCCGCGACGGCGGCGACGGCCTCGGCCTCGTCCTCCGCGTCGAAGACGAGGTAGACGCGCTCCTCGCTGATCGGATCGCCCTCGTCGTCGGCCGCGCGCCGCGCGCCCTCGAACGCCTGCTCCACCGTCGCCGCCATGCTATGCGTACCTCAATTTCGCGTTGCCGTCCCGAAGCCAGTTCAGGATGTCCCTCTGGATGTTGCGCGCCTCCTCGACGGCGCCCGCCATCTTCGCCTGCACGGTCGAGGCCATGCCGGACGCCTCCGCGGCGTAGAACGAGCCGGCGGCGGAGACGCGCTCCCGCACGCCGTCGCGCACCGCCTCCGCGGCCTTCGCGCCGCGCTCCGCCTCGCGCATGCGGTCGGCGAAGCGGTCCACGGCCTGCTCGGCGTCGCGGTACGCGTCGAGCAGCGCGTCGATGGCGCGCCGCTCCTCCTCGTCCATCTCGCCGTCCTGCATCGCGCCGGCGACGGCGCTGCGGTACTGCGCCGCGGCGCCCGCGGCGCCCGTCCGCGCGTCGGCGAGCATCCGCGAGACGACGGAGAGGTACTTCGTCGGGTCGGCCTTCGACAGCTCGTCGAGGCGCCGGTCCTCGTCGCGGCGCGCGCGAGACCCCGCCACGCCCGCGACCTCCTCGTCGAGGCGCCGGAGCGCGTCCTCGCCCGCCTTCGCGGCCTTCTCGCGCAGCGCGGCGATCTCGCGCTCGGCGGCGATCCGGCGGGCGGCGATCCGCTCCTCCATCTCCGCGATGCGCTCCTCGTCGCGCCACGCGTCGGCCTGCGCGTTCTCGAAGTCGATCACGGCCTGCGCCGCGGCGACGTACTTGTCGCGCGCCGCCTCGACGTCCTCGATCTGGCGCGCGAGCGCGGAGAGCCCGCCGCGGCGCAGCTCCTCGTCGGCGTGCGCCAGGTCCTCGACGGCCTTCGTCACGGCGTCGGTGTCCGCGACGCGCTCGCCCGCGCCGCGCTCGACGGCCGCCGTCGCGGAAATTTGGTTCGCGGCCTCGTCGGCCCGCAGCCTCCTCCGGATCTCGCGGATCCGTTCCAGCGCCTCCGTCTTCCTGTCCGCCAGCTCCTTCGCGATTTCCTCGGTACGATCCGAGTCGTAGCCGGAACTGACGAAATCCCAGACCGAAGCCCAGTAGTTCGTGTCGCGGCTGGCCTCCGCCTTCTCGATCTCGCGAAGGTTCCGCTCCGCCTCCGCCAGCTCCGCGTTCAGCTCCTTGACGTCCGCCTTCCGCATCGCCGCGTTGAGACGCTCCTGCGCATCCGCGGCAACGCCGAGGCTCCCGGACAGCGTGTCCACCGTGAGCCCGATGTCGCCGTAGCGCCCCCGCAGGTCTCGCGAAATGAGAATCGCCTCGCTCATTTCGTCGGCTTCAAGGCGTTCCTTGTCGGCAAGCTCCTTGAATCGCCGGAACCGCTCCTTGTCCTGGTCCCGCATCGCCTCGCCTTCCTCCCGTGCGCGATGCATCGCATCGGAGAGGTTCGCGTTGTGCGTCGTCAGCTTCGCGACCACGGCGACGACGCCGAGGATCGCAGCCGCCACCGCGGCCGCCACCGCTATGGTGGCGACCATCGCGGCTCCGGTCGCGCCGATGGCCGCGGCCAGCTTCGTCATGATTCCGGTAAGCGTGGCGGAAATGGAGGAGAGCGAACCGAGCGAGAACGCGAGCCCCCGAGTGAAGCCGCTCATCTTCACCATCAGAAGGCCGAACCCGTGCATCACGGTGTGAAGCACGACGGTCGAGACCTTCAGGATGGTGGTCGCCGAGTTCACGACCGCTATCGCCTTGCCGACGGCGAACAGCGGCGCGCTGAACGCCGCCACGGCGGCGACGCCCTTCGTCACGGCGACGATGGCGTCCCCGTGCCGCGCGACCCATTCCGAGATCGCGTTGAGGTTCCCGCGCCACTGGTCGGCCAGCGCCTGGAGCGCGGGCGCGAGCGCGTCGCCGACGGAGAGCGCCACGTCCTGCGCCGCGCTCTTGAGCGAGGCGAGCGCGCCGCCGATCCCGGCGTTCATCGCCTCCTCGGTCTGCGCCGCCGCGCCGTCCACGTCGCGCAGCTTGGCGAGGAACGCGTCGAGCGCGTCCACGTTCGCGGCGAGGTTGAGCCCCGCGCCGCTGGCGCGCACGTCGAAGATGTCCTTCGCCAGCGCGAGCCGGTCCGCGCCGGGCAGCGCGTTCATCGCGACCGCGAGGTCGCGGAAGATCTCCGGCAGCGCCCGCAGCTCCCCGTCCGCCGTCTTCACGGCGACGCCGATCTCGGCGAGCCGCTTCTGCGTGGCGGGGTCCGCGAACTGCTGCAAGGCGCGCTTGAGCGCGTTGCCCGCCATGCTGCCCTTGAGCCCGACGTTGGCCAGCACGCCGACGGCGGCGCTCGTCTCCTCCAGCGAGTACCCCGCCGCCTTCGCCTGCGGGCCGACCATCTTCAGCGCCTCGAACAGGTCCGCGAGCGTCTGCGCGCTCCCGTTCGCGGTGGCGGTGAGGACGTCCGCCGCGTGCCCGCTGCGCTCGGCGGCAAGGCCGAACATGTTGAGGGTGTTGGCGACGACCTCGGCGCTCTGCGCAAGGTCGGTGCCGGTGGCGGTGGCGAGCGCGAGGACGGACTGGATCGAGGCGTCGATCTGCTCCGCGCCCATGCCGGCGCGCCCGAGCGCGAGCATCGCGCCCGCCGCCTCCTGCGCCGTGTAGCGCGTGGCGGCGCCGAGCGCCCGCGCCCGCTCCGAGAGCGCGTCGAACTGCTCCCCGGTCGCGCCGGTGACGGCGGCGACGGAGCGCATCGAGTCGTCGAAGCCCGCGAACGCCGCCGTCGCCAGCCCGAGCGGCGCCAGCGCCGCGCCCGAGACCGACAGCAGCGACGAACCGATGGACGCGCACGAGGACGCGAACGCCCGCAGCTCCCCCTGCGCCCGCGAGAGCCCGCGCAGGAACGCCCCGTCGCGGGCGCTGATCTCGACGTACGCGCCGCCGGCGCGGATGTCCCTCGCCCCCGGCATCTAGCGCGCCCTCCTCTCGCGGGCCTGCCCGCCGAGGACGCCGGCCAGCGCCTTCACGCTCTGTTCCGCGTCGAGTCTCATCACGGTCTGCTTCCTTCCTTCCTTTCGTGCGAACGGATTGAACTGCTCGGGCTCGTACGGGGCGGGGTGCCGCCGCGGATCCCGGTTGACGTTCGCGACGGTCGCCAGCAGCGCGGCGGTGCGGTTCCACTCCGCCCGCTGGCGGCCCTCGGCCGCCCACGCCAGCTCCCGCAGCGTCATGTCGCGGGGGTCGAGCCCTCCGGCGGCTCCGGCAAGCTCCCAGGCGACGCGAAGGACGTCCCGTCGAGCCGCCGCATCGCCTCGGCCTGCTCCGCCGCCGCCCGCTCCTTCGCCGCCGCGACCGCCCGGAGCAGGCGCTCGCGGATCGGCTTCGGGAAAAAACCCACGACCTCGCCGACGAGCGCGTCCGTCGCCGCCTCGACCGTGTCGCCGTCCATCGCCGCGAGGAACTCGTCCAGCGTCGGTACGGGCGCGCCCTCCGCCTCCGGGCGGGAGATGGCGTAGAGCGCGGAGCAGAGCAGCACCGGGTCGGCGGCGAGCTTCCGGAAGACCTCGCCGCCCGAGACGGCGGCGAGGTCCACGCCCGCGAGGTCGCGGGCCTTCTTGAGGGTGCCGACGTTGAGGCTGGCGATCCAGGCGCGTCCGGCGGTGTCGGTGAACTTGTGCATGGCGGGAGAATCCGTGCGGGGTTCGTGGCGGGGTGCGGGGACCGGCTAGGTGTTTGCCGAGACGGAGAACGAGGGCGTCGTGCCAATGGACGGACGGAGCGTCACGGAGACGGACTCCGCGTTCTCCAGCGGCTGGCTGGCGGAGAAGCCCGTGACGACCATCGTCGCCGAGAAGCTGATCGCGCCGCCGCTCACGGAGACGGAGGTCTTCGTGCGGCCCGTGAAGGCCGAGAGCATCGCCGTGAAGTCCGAGCCGCCGGTGAGCAGCTCGAAGGAGATCGTCGCGTCCTTGAGCGTGCCCATGTGCGAGCGCCAGCCCGCGCTGTTGCGCGTCGTGACGTCCGCGTCGCCGCGCTCAACGGTGAGCGTGACGTCCTTCGCGTTCTTCACCTGCGTGCCGCCGAACGTCAGCACGCAGTCGAGGCCGAGCTTGTAGACTGCCATTTTCGTTTGCCTTTCGTGCTAGGGGTTGGAGGTCGAGGACGCGGGCGAGAGGTCGGGCGCGTCGCTCTCGCTCTCGACCGGGGACGGGCGCAGGGTGACGCTCACGGACTCCGCGTTCTCCAGCGGCTGGCTCGCGGAGAAGTTCTCCACGGTCATCTTCGAGGTGAACTCGAAGTTGCCGCCGGCGACCTCGACGTCAGCGGCCTCGCCGCTGTTGAACAGCGTCGCGAGCTTCGCGCCATCGGCGCCGCCGAGGACGAGCTCGAACTCGATGCTCACGTCCGCGAGAGTCGGAAGGTGCATGCGCCAGCCTTCGGCGGCGCGCGTGGTCACGTCGGCGTCGCCCATCTCGAAGTTGAGCGTGACGTCCTTCGCGTTTTCGATTTCGACCGAGTCCACCGTCAGGGTGCAGCCCAGTCCGAGTTTGTATGCCATTTTCGTTTTCCTTTCGGTGGCGGGGTGAGTGGAAGAGGGGTTGCGATGGCCTATGCGCCGACCATCACGGCGTTGAAGCGGGCGGCGACGTACGGCGCGCACCGGGCGACGACCGGCCCCATGAAGGGCCGGCGCGGGTACTTGCGCCCGAAGCGCTCGCCGCCGAACTCGTGGACGAAGGAGACGTCGCCCATCTCCAGCGCCGTCGGGCCGACGACGAAGAGCATGCTCCTGGTGTCCTCGGCGTACCGGATCGCGGCCTTGAGCGCGCCGCGCCGCGTGTGCGGCGGGCGTCCGGGGAACGCGGGCTTCGCGTCAACCTTGATCTCGTTCGCGGCGGCGCGCCGGATGTAGGCGGCGGCGAGCCGGAGCGCGAGGCGCGTGCCGCGCCAGGCGCTGTTGGCGAGCGTGCGCCCGAGCCATTCGGCGCGGGCGCGGTCGGAGATCTGGCGGTTCCAGTCCGCGGCGCCGGGGACGAGCGCGCTCTCGCGCCGCCGCTGCTGGAGGTACGCCTGCGCCGCGCGGCACTCCTCGGCGTAGAGCGCCTTCGCCTTGCGCAGCGAGATCACGCCCTGCTCGACGAGCTTGCGGTAGTGGCGCTTGCCCTGGAGCGTGTCGCCGCGCATGGTGCGCACGTCCGCCGCGCGCGCCATGCCGAACTTCGCCCCGGACATCGGGCGCGCCCAGTAGCTCCCGGCGCTGCGTCCCTTGCTTCTCGCCATCGCTACGCCTCCCCTCCGTTCGCCTCGACGGAGACGAGTTCGAGCCGGACGGCTCCGAGGAACACGCCCGTCTGCCGCCAGAAGTCCGGATGGTAGAGCGGGTCGGTCTCGGCGGCAACGACCGCCCAGCCGTCCGCGACGATGCGCCCGCAGAGCCGGCGCGCGATGGCGCGCACGTCGTCGGCGAGCGCCGCGACGCGGCCCTCCGCCGCCTTCTGCTCGACGGCGACGTCCACGCCGACGCGCTCGGTCGAGGCGGCGCGCGAGAGGGGCGACGCCTCCGACGAGCGCGGGACCACGAGGACGCGCCGCTGCACGAGGTCTTCGCCGGGCAGGTCGACCTCGGGCATGTACTCGACGCGTGCGCCGTAGTCGGCGAGCGCCTCCGCGACGCCGGAGAGGATGTCGGAGAGCGGCGTCACGGCACCTGCCCTCCGGCGCGCAGGAGCTTGGCGTGGACGCGCAGCGCGCGGTGCTGCGGGTCGCTCCACCGCCAGACGGGCTCGCCGCCGACGCCCTGCACCTCCCAGACGCGGCCGCCCCAGGCGATGCGGTCGCCGCGCCTCGGCTCGACGCCGAGCGCGTCCGCGCCGAAGAGGAAGTCGCGCGTCTCGGTGCGGATCGCCGTCCCGTTCGGGGAGTCCTGGCGGAACACCGTGCGCCCCACGACCGCGTCGCACTCGACGGGCGCGGCCCCCCGCGCCGCCGGCGCGTAGACGACGCGCTCCGCGGCGACCCTGTTCAGGTCGTCGCGGAGGGAGTCGATGCCGGCGACGAGGAGGTTCACGGGGCGTACGGGCGGCTAGCCGAGGCGGACGCGGACGACGGTCGCGCCGGACGCGGCGGGCGCGACGATGACGCCGAACTTCACGGAGCCGGTGGCGGTCGCGAACGCGACCGCGCCGTCGCTCGTGAGGTACACGTCGTCGCCGACGTTCTTCGCCGCGGCGAGGGCGGTGACGTCGATGTCGTAGACGCCGGTCATGGCGAGGGCGCCGAGGCCGCCGGCCGGGATGTCGAGCTTCGTGACGCCGACCTTGTCGCCGATCTTGACGAGGGAGCCGGCGGGCGTCGCCGCGACGGGCGTGTAGTCGATGATGTCGCCGTTCTGGACGAATTTTGCGGACATGGGAGTTTTCCTTTAGTCTTGGGTTGAACTGGTGAGGAGGGGTCGCCGCCCCGCCGCGAGGGCGCGGCGTGGGCGGCGGGGGCGGCTAGTTGGCGCCCTTGGCGAAGTACGCGGCGCGATGGTCCTGCTCGCGGACGCCCACGTCGAAGTAGACGCGGAACGAGATGCCGAGCTTGTCGAAGTCGACGGTGCCGCGCTCCACGGTCGGCGTGCGCTTGCCGCGCAGGTAGCCGATCTCGAAGGCGGGCAGGGCCGCGGGGTCGGAGAACAGGTACCAGCCGGTCGCCGAAGTGAGGTACGGCGAGCCGACGACCTGGAGCCCGTAGCGCGAGAGCGCGTTGAACGCCGGGCGCGCGACGTCCGTGGAGCCCGCGACCACGACCTGGAGCCCGTTGACCAGCTCCTCGGCGGCGATCTCGAGGTCGACGGGGACCACGAGGAACTTCGGCATGACGTTGATCGGCTGCTTGTCGGCGTCCTTCTGCTTGCGGAAGGCGGCCACGCCCGCCTTGAGCGAGGCGAGGTCGAGCGCCGAGCCGGTGCCGGTGCCGTAGTTGCCGTGCGCGGCGCTGAAGAGCGCGTTGCCGTCGGCCTGGGTCGGATTCGCCGCGAGGCGCGCGAAGAAGAGCTGGTCGACCTTGCGCGCGGCGCGGGCGCCCATGTAGGCGGGGACGCGGAGGAACGCGCCGAGGTCGTCGTCGTAGATGTTCTGGCGGGTGAGCGTGAACAGCTTGGCGTAGGTCTCCAGCTTGTTCGTGGCGCCGTCCTCGGTGAACGAGCCGTGCTTGATCTCGCCGTCGGGCGCGACCTGCTGGAGGTCGCCGACGTCGGTGAGGCGATACCGCTGCGCGACCTTGAAGTCGTTCAGGTCGGCCTTCGCGCAGAGGCGGTCGGCGATGATGGGCTGCGCGCGGTAGGCGGCGAGCAGCTTCTTGTTCGCGACGTCCGAGAGGATGCCGGGCAGCGACACGGTGGAGAACGCCGCGCGGATGAGCGCGTCGTCCATCGTGACGCCGACGGTCTGGCCGGACGCGCGGACGCATTCGCGGAGCGTGTCCTTGAGGCCGATGCCGGAGTACTTCGCGGCGGCCTCGACGGCCTTCTCGGCCTCCTTGCCCTCGGCGGCGAGGGCGGCGGCGTCCACGCCGGCGGAGATGGCGAGCGCGGCGGCCAGAACGCGGTCGGTCGGGGCCTCGGCCTTGGCGGCGACGGCGGGCGCGGCCACGGGCGTGCGCTCGCGCAGGGCGGCGAGCAGCTTCGCGTTGGTCTGCGCGACGTCCCAGCCCTCGGCGACGGCCTTGGCGCGGATTTCGGGGAAGTCGGCGCCGCACGCGGCGTCGATGGCGGCGACGCGCTCGCGCTCGGCCTTGACGGCGGCGGCAGCGGCGGCCTCGATGTCGGCCTGCTTCGTCTCGGCGACGGGCGCGGGCGCGGCGGGTTCGGTCTTGGCGGCGGCCTCGACCGGCTTGTTTTCGGGAGAGTCCATGATTTGGAGTCCTTGTTTTGTGGTGAAAGCCGCCGCGACGTGCATGTTCGTGGAGCGGTCCGCGCCCACGGCGACGACGCTGACCTCTCGTAGGGTGGTTTTGGTGGCGAGGACGAACGGCGCCTGGAAGGTGCGCCCGTTCACGGTGCGCGAGCCCTCGCGCACGCGCTCGGCGGCGGCGATCTCCGCGCCGATGGAAAGTTGCCAGTCCGCGCCGAGCTTGCCCTGGCGCACGATCTCGCGCGCGGCCGGCGTCCCGGCGACGATCTCGCCCTCGATCTCCACGCCCTTCGGCGTGAGCTTCGCGGCGACGTTGCCGAGCCGGTTGTCGGTGTCCCACGCGCTGTGGTCGCGCAGCAGAGGCACCTTCGCCGGGACGGTCATCCCGGCCAGGTCCACGACGAGCGGATCGACGCTCCACGCCTGCCGGATCGCGGCGCCCGTGTAGGCGAGCCCGGCGATCTTCGCGGGCTTGTCCCCCGGCGCGGGCTTCGCGGGCTCCGGCGCGGGGTTCGCCGCCTCGACGGCGGGCGTCTCGGCGGGGGTCTCTTCGGTCTGCTTCTGTTTTTCGGTGTCCATGTGTCGGGTACCTCAATCCTCGTCGGACGGTTCGTCGCTCGGCTCGCGCTCCGGCACCTCGCCGGGGAGCGGCACGCCCAGCTCGCGGCACCGCGCGATCTCGCGCGAGCGCTGCTCCAGCTCCGACTCCCAGTCCTTGCCCTGCTTGGCGTACTCCGCGGCAAGGGTCGTGGTGCCGTTCAGCAGCCGGATGTTCTGCGCCCGCGCCTCCTTCGTCGGGTCGACGTGCTCGGCGCCGTCCCAGAACCACACGAAGGAGTCCTGCGCGACGCTCAGCGCGCGCCCGTTCGCCAGGCCCCACTCGCGGAGCCAGCGCCGGAACAGCGGGTCGAGGAGCTTGCGCTCCACGTAGTCCTGCTCGATGCGGATGGAGCGGAAATAGGTCTGATGGTCCAGGCGTCCGCTCGCGTAGTTGTAGCCGGAGCTGTTGCACGCCGCCACGTTGAACGGAATGTTCAGGCACCGGGCGATCTCGTTCAGCACCTCGCGCTTGAACTCGCCGTAGTTGCTCGCCGGCTGCTTCGGCTCCAGCTGCCCCATCTTCCAGCCCTCGGGCAGGGAGGTGATCATGTTGCGCGTGAGCTGGAACTGGTCGAGCGGCTCGACGGCGGCGGTCGCCTCGGCGGGCTGGTCGGTGTAGAGGACGGCGGCGAAGTCGGCCGCGGCCTCCGCCGCCGAGAGGACGGCGAGCGTGTAGCGCCGCAGCTGCGCGAAGAGCGGGAGCGCCGGGGTGAGTTCCGGCACGCCGCGATGCTGCTCCGGGCGGTCCTCGCGGTAGAGGTGGACGACGTCGCGCGCGTCGAACACGTCCGCCTCGCCCTCCGCGCCGAGCGCGTACGCCGCGCCGGGGTGATAGCGCAGCACGCGGTACGAGACCGGGTTGCCGTAGCGGTCGAAGCGGATGCCGTCGCATTCCAGCGGGTCCATCGCCTCGGCGTCCGCCCACGACCCCGCCACGCGGTCGGCCTCCACGAGCCGAAGGTCGAGCGCCACGGGCTCGAAACCCGTGCGCGGGTTGCGCGAGAGGATGGCGAACGCCTCGCCGTCCTGGCACCGCGCCATGCGCATCGTGCGCAGCTTCTCGGGCAGGCCGATGGCCTCCGACCAGACGAGGAAGTCGCGCTCGATATTCGCGCACAGCTCCGCGTCCGGGAGCCGCATCTGGAGCGACGGGCCGGTGCCGATGGCGTCGTTGGCTAGCGTCAGCACGATGCCGCGGGCGTAGGAGTTGTTCGCCACCTCGTACCGGGCGCGGGCCCGGAGCGTGCGCCGGACGGAGGAGCTGGCCTCCGCGTCGGCGTCCGACCACGTGGCCGCCGACCAGTGCCGGGCGTTGTCCGGCGTGGTCTCGGCCGCGTCGTAGCGCGCCTGCACGCCGCGCTTGAAGCCGCGGTTGTAGGCGGCGGCGACGAGCGCCGCGCGGTCGGCGGTGGTGACGCGGCGCGCGGACGGCGCGCGGCGGGCGGTGGCGGCGCCGCTCATTGGATCGCGCCCCCCGCGGCCATCTTCGCGACGCGCAGCCCGAGGCCGGCGCGCTGTTCGGCGGCCTTCTTGCTCGCCAGGTAGCGGTCGAACGCGATCTGGTCGGGCAGCGAATGCTGCTCGACGCGCTGGCCGTCCACTTCGACGACCTTCGGCTTCTGCGCCTGCTGTTCCAGTTCCCCGGCGGTCATGCTTGCGGGAGGGCCGCGACGGCGCGCCCCTCTACAAATACCCGGAAAAACCGCCCTTTCGCGCCACGCCCCTTGCACGAAACGCCCATTTCACGGGCGTTTCGCGATTTTTCGCTGGCGCGAGGGCTCTACGGAAGCGAGTATCCCTCGCGCTTCGGCTCGTTCGTGAACGGCACGTCCTCGGGGTAGGCGTCCCACGCGACGTTCCCCGCCGCGCCAGGCCGCTTCAGGACGCGGGGCGCGAGGTAGCGATAGGCGATCTTGTGATGGATGCGCCCGCCGTTGAGCGGCTGCTTGTCCGCATGGATCGCCGACGGGAACTGGATCGGGCAGACGAGCGACTTGTTGAGCAGCTTCGACTCCCGGTACACGTCCGTGAGCCCGCCCTTCGCCGTCGCGCTCGGCGTCTGGTGGAGCATGAGCCCGTATCCGAGCGACCCGGTGAACAGCCCCGCGTTGTGGTAGCCGACGAACGCGCTCGTGTCGTTGTCCTGCACGCCGCGCTCCGGCGCCCGGACGAGCCGCGCGTCGTAGAAGGTCGTGTTCATCACCTTGTGCAGGAACCAGTATTCCGGGTGGCATCCGATCAGGTTGTCGCCGGACTGCGAGAGCCCGAACGCGCCGATCCTGTGCCGGCGCATGAACGCGCGCACCTCGCAGAGCCACCACGAGAACTGTTCGAGCGTCACCTTCCGCTGTCGCGTCTGCGGGTACTTGAGATGGTAGGCGTTCGTGTCGTCGTCCACGACCACGAAGAAGTCGATCCCCAGCCCGTCCGCGATGGGGAAGAAGCGGTTGCGGAACATTCCCGCCGCGCGCCGCGCCGGGTTCTTCCGATGCACGAAGTCGAACCGCCGCACGGCGTCCTCGTAGTCCACGACATGCAGCGACGCGCCGGCCGCCTCGCACATGGCGCGGTACTCCGCCTCGTCGCCCGCCGCGTCGTCGATCACGACGTGGACGAGCGACATGTCGTAGCCGAGCTTCCGCAGGTAGTGGACGGTCTTGCAGTTGTCCGGGCGGTGGTAGCTCGGGACGAAGATCGGCGGCGGCGCGTCCCCGTCCATCTACGCGCCCTCCCCCGCGGCCGGCTTCCCGGCGCGCAGAATCCGCAGTAGGTCGTCCTCGACGAAGCCGTCCACGCCGCCGTCCACGAGGACGCACCGCAGGCGTTCGAGCGCCGCGCGCTCCGTCTCCGTCGCGCAGAACGCGTAGTAGTTCGCGACGGCCTCGAAGTCGATCCGCACGAAGCGGTGCGCAAGCTCACGCAGCGCGGCGTAGCTCTCGTCGGAGAGGCCGTCCCCCCCCCCTCGCGCGCGCGAAGCTCGTCCAGCGCGGCGATCTTCGCGTCGTAGACGCTCGTGTCGAAGCACTGCGCGAGCTTGAGCGCGGGCTGTTCCTTCGGCTCGTAGTAGATCGACTTGCCGCCGACGTCCGACAGCGCTTCCGTCGCGCTTTGCTCGCCGCCCACGTCGAAGCCGAATAGCCGCACGTCGATGCCGCTCCCGTCGAGCTTCGCGATCTCCGCCGCGAGCTTGTCGTAGTCCCACGTGGACATTTCGGCGGTCTTGTTGTCCGCGATGCGCAGCGCGTTCGCCTGCGCCTCGGTGAGGTGCGCCAGGACGATGCACGGCGCGCTTTCCAGCCCGAGCCGCTTCGCCGCCTCGTACCGCGTATGCCCCGCGATGATCACGTGGTCGCGGTCGAGCAGGATCGGGTTGTCGAACCCGAACTCCCGGATGCTCGCAACGACCTTCGCGACCGCGTTGCCGTTGTTGCGCGGGTTGTTCTCGTAGGGGTGGATGTCCGCGAGCGCGACCATCTCGATCCTCTTCGCCGTTTCGGGGTCCATCTTCAGCCTCCGTTCTTCTGTTTCTGGATTGCGGAAAGGGAGTAGCGCTTGCGGTTCACGGCCGCGCGGCCGCCGCGCGCCTCCGGGAGCGCGCACCCGCAGATCGACGCCGCCACGCAGCAGCCGACGGTCGTGTCGAGCCAATGGTTGTCGTGCCGGTCGGGCCGAAGCTTCCATTCGTCGACCTCGCGCCCGCGGCCCGCCGTCCGCACGGAATACTCCGACGCAAGGTGTTCGCCGTAGAGCTGGTGCGCGGCCGGGTCGCGCCCGAAGAGCAGCATCGCGCCGCGCTCGCCGGGCGGCGCGAGGAGCCGGTGCCGAAGGAACGACTTCCACCAGTTCGAGTCGAACGAGACGTGGCGCGCCGCGCGCTTGCCCTGCACGGACGGAATCCGCCAGTTGAGCCCGACGCGCTCGCCCGCCGCGCGCTTGATCTCCGAGAAGGGGCGCGAGGCGGCGCCGACGTAGCGCCCGTGGCACGGGAGGACCACGGCCGCGTGCGCCGACTCGCGCGCGAACTGGTAGACCGTCTCGGTGCTGTCGCCCCAGTTGGCGTCGACGAGGCACCGCTCGATCCGCATCTCGGCGCCGTCCCGCCGCTGCCACGCGCGCCCGAGCAGCCGGTCCGCGAGCGCGTCCAGCGCCGCGCGCAGCTGCGCCTCCAGGCCGCCCGCCTCCGGGAACTCGCGCTGGATCGTCCGCGTCGCGTCCCGGAGCGAGAACGAGCGCCGCTTCTGATCGGGGAACGCGCCGTAGTCCACGACATACCCGGTGAAGTCGTCCGCGAACGCCGCGACCGTGTAGAACAGGAGCGACTTCTGCACGTCGACCATCGCGACGAGGTGCGTCGCGTTCTCCGGGACGACGCCGCGATCGTGGTTGTCCAGGCGGTGCGCCACGCCGTCCACGGTGAGCTGCTCGTCGTCGCCGAGCGCCTCCGCGAGCGGCTCGTTCTGGTACTCGGCGTAGAACGCGCTCTCGTCGGCGAAGAGCTGGTTCATGATGTACTCGACCGCGGAAATCTCGTTCGCGCCGTGCCGCTCCGGCCACGCCGGCTTGCATCCCGCGTCCATCTCCGCACGGTGCGCGCGGTAGAACTCCGTCGCTTCGGTGTGCGAGCCGTCCAGCGCCATCTGCTCGGCGCGCAGTTCGCGGTAGCGCTGCCAGAGGTGCGCGCCGACCTTGTCCGTCCAGTCCGTCGGGAACGCGTAGCAGAGCTTCATCTTCTCGCCCTGCCATTCCGGATGCTTCTTGCGGTCGAGGATCTGGTCGGCCATGTCCCCCGCCTGGATCACCGTGCAGGCCATGACGCCGGCGATGTCCACGTTCGGCCCGGCGAGCTTGAGGATGTCGTGCGTGAGAATCCGAACCCGCTGCGCCGTCTCCGTGATCGACTTCGCGCTCCCGCTCGTTTGAGGATCATCGATGATGACGAACGACGGTCGCACCGTCCGCCCGTCGCGCCGCTTGTACTGCGCGCCGCGGATCTGGCCCGTGATGCCCGCCGTGGCGATCACGACGCCGCTCGCGGGGCTTCCGGGGATGTACGGCAGGACGATCCGGTCGCTGCCCCATTCGCTGTCCGTGTGTTCGCCGTTGAACGTCTGCCCCGCGCAGAGCCGCGACGAGCGTTCTAGCCGCCGGATCGGGTAGCAGCTCTCCGGGAAGTCCAGCCCGAGAAGGACGTTGCTTTCGAGGTCGGTCTTGATGCCGTCGAGCAGGTCGATGGCCGCCGCCTCCGTCGCGCCGACGATCTCGATGTACTGCTGGTGCCCGTAGAGCGCGATCCAGTCCGCCGCCCGGAGCAGGAGCGTCGTCTTGCCGTTGCCGCGCGGCATCGCCTCCGCGAAGAGCTGCCCCTTGAGCGCCGCCCGTTCGATCTTGCGGATGATGGTCAGATGATCCGGCGACCATGCGAGGTTGAAGTCCTCCGGGAAGTACGTCTCGCAGAACAGCCGAAGGTTCGTCCGGCACGCCTCCTTCCGCGCCGGGTCCGCGACGGGCGGGAGCGGGGCGATGTCACGCGCCGCGGCCATGCGCCGCTTCGTCAGCTCGTTCGCCTGCTCCCGCCGTTCCTCCGCCGTCTTCGCGCGGCGCTCTGGCTTCGACCACCGAGCTTGGACCTTCGCCCTGCGCCATTGTTCCAGCTGCGCCTCCGTCGGCTCGTGGCCGAGCAGCGCCGCCAGCTCCGAGCGCGACAGGCTCGCGAGCTTCTCCACCGAGTCGATGGAGGGCCGTTTCGGGGGTTCGTCAGCCACGCCGACGCCCTCCCGCATGCCCGCCCGCGCGCGTAAGTGATTGAGGGGGCGGCACTTGCTTGCTAAATGGTTCAAGGGGGGTAG
>Ga0326511_10001577_pt1 | contig 18845 bp, 11 predicted proteins | sample 0_2496_0518_D_FD_203701 | JGI IMG/M metagenome (GOLD analysis project Ga0326511, IMG submission 203701) | Bovine rumen microbial communities from UC Davis, California, United States - 0_2496_0518 | ecosystem: Host-associated > Mammals > Digestive system > Stomach > Rumen | place: USA... | reverse complement strand
TAGGACAGCCGAATTCCGGAAAATCTACTGTATACAATGCCCTGACCGGCGCACATCAGCATGTCGGGAACTGGGCTGGCAAGACTGTAGAAAAAAATGAAGGCTATTTTCAGTATGAAGGTGAAAAATATGCCATTACAGACCTCCCCGGAAGCTATGGTCTGACAGGAAATTCTGATGAAGAAATTATTACTTCTGAATATATCAAATCCGGAAATGCAGATTTAGTCTGTGTTCTGGTCGATGCTTCTCAGCTGGAGCGCAGTATGTTCATGCTTGCGGAATTTTCTCTTTTGAAAAAACCGGCAGTTCTTGTGCTGAATATGATGGATGTTGCCAAACAACAGCATAAGGAAATCAATGCGCCGCTGCTTTCAAAGCATCTGGGCATTCCGGTGCTGCCTTTTACAGCTGCTGACGGCAGCGGCTACGGCGAATTGAAAAAACTGCTTGCACAGGAGCTGAAAAAGCCGCATATGCTTAATTCTGCTCCGGATATAAAAGAAAATGAAGCCGCATTGGATGGAAGTCAAAAAAAATATACATGGATCAGCGAGATTCTGAACGGAGTAACAGATACTGCTGCGCCGGAATATCATCTTTCAAAATTCGACAGACTGCTGACACGTCCGGTATTAGGAAAAATTATTTCTGTTGCAGTAATTTTCATTGCATTCATGATCGCATTTATGATTTGTATTCCGTTCATGAAACTCGGTTCCAAACTGCCCGGACTGATCGGCCCGCCGATTGCTTCACTGCTGGAAGGCTGGAATATGCATTCATGGATCGTTTCAGTATTCAGTGTAATTATTCCGAATGTGCTGTATTTTTCTCTGGCAATGGCAGCGTTTGTACTGGGAGTGAATATTGTATTCGGATTTCTGGAAGAAATCGGCTTCCTTGCACGAGTGGCCTATCAGTTTGACGGCATTCTGTCACGGCTTGGCTTGCAGGGAAAGGCAATTTGTCCGATTCTGATGGGCTTCGGCTGTACCATCGGCGGTACATGCGGCACTAGAATCATGGATAACTGGGGACAAAGAATGCTGGCAATGGCTGTTGTCTGGGCAGTGCCGTGCAGTGCTGTATGGGGTGTGATTCCGGTGATTTCAGGCATGTTTTTTTCACCGGCGGAAACAATGCTTGTCTGCATTGGTGTGCTGGTATATATGGCAGTTATGATGCTGATTGTTTCCAGACTGTTTGGCAAGAGTCTTGCTCCAGCAGAATCCAGAAGCGGTATGATTATGGAACTTCCGCCGTATCATAAAGCCCGCTGGAAACATATCCTGAAAGAAGCATTTCTGAAAGCATGGGATATTTTCAGAAGAGCACTGAGCACAGTTCTGCTGGTTTCTTTGATCGTATGGGCATTTTCCTACAGCAGTTCCGGAAATATTGAAGACAGTCTGCTGTATCATGTAGGCAGTGCAGTCGAGCCTGTCACACGATTCTTTGGCATGGGCTGGCAGACTTTCATGGCATTTTTAAGTTCTGCCTTTGCCAAAGAAGCAGTACTGGGCGTACTCAATTCGATATTTGTCGGACAGAATGATCTTGTCAATGCAACATTTAATGCTAAAAGCAATGTGACGGACAGTACAGCAATTGCTGCTGCCATGACACAGGTCATTTCCAAACCGGAGGCTCTGGCTTTCATGTTTGCATGTACATTTAACGTTCCGTGTGTGATGTCTCTGACGACAACCTATCGTGAGTCTCATTCTCTGAAATGGACAGCAAGAGTGGCTCTGTTTTATGTAGGCAGTGCGCTGCTGCTTTCCTGCATTGTATATCATATCGCTTCTATCTTCATGTAAGGGAGTCAACGGAATGGAAAAAGAAAAGAAAAACAGTTCTGTCGGATGGCTGCTTCAGCAGGCCGGAGACAGAAAAGGCAAGTTTATCTCCAGTGTTGTGCTGGCAGCACTTAGTGCCTTCTGCGGTATTGTACCCTATTATTTTGTAGCGAAAATTGTCAGGATGCTTCTGGAAGGGAATACTGATAAGCAAAGCTATCTCATCAGCTGCGGATTGATTTTGCTGTTCTGGCTGGGATATTCTGTATTTCATGCATTTTCTACAGCAGAATCTCATAATGCAACGTTTCATGTACTGGCAGTACTTCGCAAAAAGGCACTGGATAAGCTGGCAAAAATGCCGCTTGGAGATGTGCTGTCGTATTCTTCCGGCGGATTGAAGAACATTATTGTAGAACGCATCGACAGCATTGAAACTACACTTGCACATATTCTGCCGGAATATACTACCGGACTGTGTGTGCCGGCAGTGATTCTGATTTATGTATTTACCATCAACTGGAAGCTGGGGCTGGCATCTCTGATCACAATTCCGCTTGGAATGACCTGCTATATGCTGATGATGAAAGGCTATGAAGGGAATTATAAGCGTACTGTCAAAGCAACTAAAGCTCTGAATGATGCTTCAGTAGAATATATCAATGGCATTGAGGTAATTAAAGTATTCGGAAAATCAGAAAGCAGCTATCAGAAATTTGCAGATGCTGCCAAAGAAGCCTCTTCAAGCTATGTCGACTGGATGAAGCAATGCAGTGTCTACATGAACTTCGGCATGTGCATCATGCCGGCAACAATGCTCTCTGTTCTGCCGATAGGCGGTATCATGGCAATGCATGGAACAATTTCTGCATCAGATTTCATTACTGTGATTATCATGACAGTAGCACTGATTGAACCGCTTCTGGGAGTCATGACCTATTCAGATGACATTGCACAGATGAATACTATTGTTGAAGAAGTCAGAACAATTACAGATGCACCGGAACTGGAACGTCCTGCTGTGATGCAGAAATCACTTTCCGGTCAGGATATTATTCTGGACAAGGTACATTTTGGATATGGAGAAAAAGAAATTCTGCATGGAATTTCTATGCATATTCATAAAGGAGAGTTTGTTGCTTTTGTAGGCCCTTCCGGAAGCGGAAAATCTACTGCTGCCAGACTGATTGCCGGCATGTGGGATGTAAATTCCGGTTCTGTCTCTATCGGCGGTGTGAATTTGAAAGAACTGCCGTCAGAATTTTGTCAGAAGAAAATTGCTTATGTCTCTCAGGACAATTTCCTGTTTGATATGAGTATTCGGGAAAATATCCGCATTGGCAGAACAGACGGCAAAGCTACTGACGAGGAAGTAGAACAGGCTGCCAGAATGAGCGGCTGTCATGATTTTATCATGCAGCTGGAAAACGGCTATGATACTGTCGGAAAGCATCTTTCCGGAGGCGAAAAACAGCGTATTTCCATCGCACGGGCAATGCTGAAAAATGCTGATATTATTATTCTGGACGAGGCAACTGCCTATACTGATCCCGAAAATGAAGCTATCATACAGGAATCTGTTTCCAGACTGGTCAAGGGAAAAACACTGATTGTCATTGCCCATCGTCTTTCTACTGTAATGGATGCCGATCGTATCTATGTGATAAAAGATGGTAATATTGCCGAACAGGGCACACATGAAGAACTGCTGCATCATCATGCACTGTATGAAAAAATGTGGTCAGCACATATGCTGTCAAAGGACGGAGGAGATATTCATGTTTCAGACGCTTAAAAATTTTTTTGATTTCTGTGAGGAAAAAGAACGGAAACAGTTTTATCTTTCCATTCTGTTCAGTTTGGTGCAGGCTGTTTTTGAAGCATTGAAAATTCCTGCCATTGCCTGCATGGTGTCTGCACTTCTGGAAAATAATGTCACGGGCAAAACCTGTCTGCTGTGCTTGGGAATCATGCTTGTCAGCATTATTGGTGCAGGTTGTTGCAAGACAAAATCCACGCTGCTCCAGACAGAGGGCGGCTATGAAACCAGTGCTAAAAAACGTATGAAAATTGCAGAACATATGCGTTATCTTCCAATGGGATATTATAACGAAAACAGTCTTGGTCAGATCGTATCTGTCACGACTAATACAATGCAGAATCTGGAAAATGTATCTCATCGAGTGGTGATGTTGGTTTGTTCCGGTTTGCTTACAACAGCTGTCATCACATTAGCGGTACTTATTTTCGACTGGAGAACTGGTTTGATTTTGTGTACCGGATTGTGCCTGTTTTTCTTGGTGAATAAGCTCATGATGCAGCGTTCCGATGCTATGGCAAAGCAAAAAAATGCCAAAGATGCCGCATTGGTGGCAGGAGTGATGGAATATGTCCAAGGTATTTCAGAAGTACGTTCCTATTGTCTGACAGGAGATAAAAGCCGCAGACTCAATCAGGCTATTGATGAAAATGAAAAAGCCAATACTGAAATAGAAGTGAAACTGCTTCCGTTTATTACTCTGCAAAGTTTCTTGCTGAAAACATTCGGTACGCTGATGATACTTGCTTCTGTAATGTTATACCTGAACGGCAGTATGACACTGCTGTCCTGTATTGTAATTATTATCAGTTCGTATATTATTTATGCACAGCTGGATACTGTAGGTAAATATACAGCGCATCTGCGTATCATGGATGTCGGTGTCAAGAGTGCAAATGCAATTCTGCAAACACCCCAGATGGATATCAGCGGCGAGAATATCACACCGGCACGATGCGATATTGAAGCGGAAAATATCCGGTTTGCTTACGAAAATCGTGATATTATTCAGGACGTTTCCCTGAAAATTCCTGCCGGAAGCACTACTGCAATAGTTGGGCCTTCCGGAAGCGGAAAAACTACACTTGTCAATCTGCTTTCCAGATTCTGGGATGTGGATTCCGGCAGTGTCCTGCTGGGCGGACGAAATGTGCGTGACTACAGCATGGATGCATTTATGCAGAATTTCAGTTTTGTATTTCAGCGTGTTTATCTGTTTCAGGATACAATTGCGAATAATATCCGTTTCGGACAGCCGGAAGCTACAATGGAACAAGTCATAGAAGCCGCTAAGAAAGCCTGCTGTCATGAATTTATCTCAGCACTGCCGGATGGATATAACACTGTGATCGGCGAAGGCGGAGCAAGTCTTTCCGGCGGTGAAAAACAGCGCATTTCGATTGCAAGAGCTATCATGAAAGATGCTCCTGTTATCGTGCTGGACGAAGCAACTGCTAATGTTGATCCCGAAAATGAAGCTGATTTGATGCAGGCAATTGATGCTCTGACTAAAGAAAAAACTGTTATTATGATTGCACATCGTCTGAAAACTGTGGTCAATGCCTCGCAGATTCTTGTAATAGAGCATGGAAAAATTGTACAAAAAGGTACACATAGTCAGCTGATAAAACAGGAAGGCATTTACCAAAGATTCATTCAGGGACGTAAAAAAGCCGTAAGCTGGAGATTGTAATAAAAAAGGAACTATAAAAATATTCATCATCATGATAATTTTCAAAAAAAATGCTGTTTCTCCTGTAGGGAAACAGCATTTTTTATGTGAATGCAGTTATTGATATATATATTTTGGGCTTGATTTTTAACGTACTGTATGATATAATGTAACTAAAGTGAAGTGAAGAAAGAAATACAGTCTATGATCGTGATTTATGCTGAAAAAAGCAGTCTTGCTAAAACAATCGCCGGAGTGCTTCATGCCGAACAGCGGATTCCGCTGAATGATGAATCAACAATCGGATATTATCAGTTCCGGTTTAATGGCGAAGATGCTGGTGTGGGGCTGAGGCAGTTAAGCACTATGATACTAAATTCAAAGCAAGAAAATCATTTTCAGAAGTTCTGTATCTTGACAGAAATCACAGGCAAGTCAAATTTGATTTCCCTGAACGATAGAAAGGAATCATAATGAATATTTTAATACGTTCCATGACAAAGCAGGATAAACCCGAAATTTTACAGATAATGCGTGTATTTTACGATTCTCCGGCAGTGGAGCATACTGCATCCAATGAAATTCTCGAAAAAGATATTGATGATTGTCTGAGCGATATGCCTTTTCTGGAAGGCTTCGTGATTGAGAATAAAAATAAAATCATTGGCTATGCGATGACAGCAGTCAGCTATACGACAGAATACGGCGGTATCTGCATTTGGCTGGAAGACTTGTATCTGAAACCGGAATACAGACATTCCGGCATTGCAGGAGAATTATTTAAATTTATTGAGAATTATTATCCGCATGCTGTTCGCTTTAAACTTGAAGTCGAGCCGGAAAATGAATTTGCAGTAAAAGCCTATCAAAAATACGGCTATCAGATTTCTCCTTATTTTCTGATGACAAAAGAAATGAATTTGTCTGGATAATGAAACATCTGTCATGAATAGCCTGAATCCGAAGCACAATTGCCTTGGATAATAAACTTGACAAAAGAGAACAAACATGCAAAAAGCAGAAACTGCTGGGGGAGGAAAACATCATGAATTTTCAGAAATTAGTAGACAATTTTTATGCACCAACTTGTGTGATTTCCGTAGAAAAAATACCCGATGGCGGATATGGAGAAATCCGCATTGTCACAGGAAATCAAAAATATCTTGAACCGTTTGAACATCCTGTTTATTCTCATAATTCAACACCAATCGCTGAAAATAAATTCGTTCCTAATTCTTTATATGAAAAATACGTTCCAAAGGATTTGGGATTTGAGGATATTTGTTATCGTGCTTCTGTACAGAAAAAACCGCTCCATACTTATGTACATCTGAGTTATATCAACTTATGGTTTGATATTTTTGCAATGCCTGTTGAATATGAAGAAGGCAATTTATGCTACTGCATTTATACGGCGATCCCATGCAGTGCCAATGAAGTGAGTCTGAGTTCAGGAAATTCCGGCAGAGCTTATGAAGATGTTCTCAAAACTTGCATCAAACTCCATCAAACAGACGATATGAAGAAAATTATGCAAGAGGTAGTGCATGATATTCGCTTTATCTGTAAGGCAGATGTTTGCTCTATACTGCTTCAAAATGACTATGACGGCACATTTTCCGATCTGACGACAAACTTTGACAAAAATAACCCTCTCAAAAGAGTGACACAATTTGTCAATTTTAATGATATTACAGCTTCATGGGTGGATACTATCGGAGATAAAGAGTGTGTGATTATCAAAAATGAAGAGGATATGGAGTATATCAGCAAAGTCAATCCTTTGTGGTACGGCACTCTCAAAGAAGCTGGTGTTGCTAGTGTGATTATGTTTCCGCTTCGATATGAGCGTGAAATACTGGGATTCATGTGGGCAACCAATTTCGACACGCAAAATACTGTTCCCATCCGAGAAACCCTCGAACTGACGACATTTTTTATTTCCTCTCAGCTTTCAAGATACAAAATGATGAAACGGCTCAGACATATCAGTTATACAGACCGGCTGACTGGTCTCCCGAATCGTTTTGCCTGTTATGAACTGATTAAAGAGTTGATTCAGCAGGGAAATCCATTTACTGTAGTATCTATTGACATCAATAATTTTAAGAGTATCAATAATACTATGGGACTTGATGCCGGTAATGATGTACTGATTGAAATCGCTTTCCGATGGAAAATGATTGCAGATTCCAGAAACTCCGGAACACTGGATTTTGTTGCACGTCTTGGCGGTGATGAATTTGCTCTTGTAATCCGTGATTATGATTCCAATCAGACAGTGATTCAGACTATCCGGCAATATGAGGCAGTTCTTGGCAAATGCCTGACCGTTGACGAATGTGATTTCTATATCACTGCAAGTTTCGGATATGCCGAATTTCCTTTTGATGCTAATACCAGAAACAACCTGCTGATTGATGCTGATACCGCTATGCATGAAGTAAAACGTGCTAACAGCAGTAATCATATTCTCCGGTTTACTCCTGATATGCTGAAAATGGAACGTACTCTGGAAGTGGAACGGAAAATCAGAATCGCACTGGAAAATGATACCATTTATTTTAATCTTCAGCCACAATATGATATGTTCCATAAACTGCGTGGTTTTGAAGCCCTCGCACGCATGAGAGACGAAAAGGGGAATTTTATCAGCCCAGCGGAATTTATCCCTGCTGCAGAAAAAGTAGGACTGATTGACAAAGTAGACGGAACTGTTTTCAGAAAATCAGCAGTATTTTTCGGTGAACTCCTGAGAAAATCCGGCATTGATATGACACTGAGTATCAATGTTTCTGTAAGACATTTGATGAAAAATGATTTTCTTGAGGAAATCCGCTCCCTTCTGGAACTGAGCAGGATTCCTCCTCAGCAGCTTGAAATTGAAATTACAGAATCTATCATGATTGATTCTGCTGAAAAAGCTCTGCATTGTATCAATGATATTCGCAGTATGGGTATCAAGCTCGCAATTGACGACTTCGGAACGGGATATTCTTCTCTGAGTTATCTTAATCATTTCCCTGCAAATCTGCTGAAAATTGACAAGTCTTTTATTGACGAAATGGAAAAAAGCGAGTCTTCCAGACAATATGTATCAGCTATTATTTCTATGGGACATATTATGGGATTTGATGTGATTGCAGAAGGCGTTGAACATTCTGAACAGCTTGAAACCTTGCGGAATATCGGCTGTGATTTTGTACAGGGCTTTATCTGGGGGCGTCCGCTTCCGGAAGAAGAAGCCGAAAAACTGGTCATGAATATCTGCGGAGAGAAGTGAAAAGGGCTTTTCGGAATATGATGTCATTTTTAACAATTTAAATAAAAATATTGCAGTTTTTTGTGAATTTTTGCTAATTTCAATGAAACAGGCTTCTACTGACTCTTTGACCGAAATTTTGAGCAAAGATACATTCCGTTCACAGGTCAGCAGTCTCCTCACAAAAAACAATCGCCTGCCAATTGAAATAATGGGGGAGAATGAAGCAGGACTGTTGCACTTTTACATGCAACAGTCCCTTTTTTATTTCTTAGTTCCGGATTGTTTTTTTCCGGAAGATTTTTGCGCCTCTTTCTTGACAGCAGAAGCTCTTGGTTTCAGATGCACAGGCTCCGGAGCTTTGTTTTTCTGTGTATAGAGCACATGAGCATAGATACATAATACCAGATAAACCGCACACAGTACTACACTCAGAAAAACGGCTCTCATCATCCATTCTGTATGAGGAAAATGTTTTGCCAGTGCAAAATAATATTTTTTCTGGGACAGTTCGACAGAGGAGGTAGCAATCAGATTAATTACGGCCAGTTCCTGACCGGAAAATTTCAGCGTGACCGTTCCCAGTTTTTCCCCCTGCTTGATCGGAGCTGAGACATTATCATCAAGTTTGATTTCCTGTATAATAGAATTAATATCTGCACCGTCATACCATAAGGACATGAACGATTTTTCAGGTCTTACAAGAACATAATCCACACCCTCACCGTTCTGAACAGTAATCTGTCCGAGTTCTGTGCTGTCGCTCAGGATAGTCTGATAATTAAAATGTGTGTATGCCCATTTCAGAAGAGAAACTGCATCCAGCATATGATAAAATTTCAGTGTTCCGTCAGCATCAGTAAACGGTGCCGCAAGCAGAATTACCAGAAACGTATTGCCGTCTTTAGTTCCCTGACAGACGATACTTCTGCCCTGTTCTGTCAGATTTGCTGTTTTAATGCCTTTTGTTCCCTCAAGATAATAACTGGAATTTTCCTGCATCATTGCATTAGAATGCGTCCAGATCCATTCATCCATTTTATGCCGATCGGCATTCTGAGTTTCCGGCGCATAGGAAACAGCCGAAGCAAATGGCATGAATTTGCTGATATTCATTGCATATTGTGTGATTTTTATCAGATCTCTTGCAGTAGTTTTCTGTGCAGAATCAGCAATGCCGGTTACGTTTGTAAAATTTGTCTGTGTACAGCCCAGTTCCTGAGCCTTGGCATTCATCATATCCACAAAAGAGGCAACACTGCCGTTTCCGAACTGATTGGCAAGCATAACGGCGGCTTCACAGGAAGAAGTCAGCATCATGGCATACAGCAGTTCTTCAACTGTAAGAATATCGCCGTCATAGATATCAGCATAGCGAAGATCATCAGCATGTTCAGTATTCTGGTATCTCTTGACGAGTTCTGCATCACAGGTGATCTGCATTTTCAGATCGGTACATTTTTCCAGAACCAGAGCCGCTTCCATGATCTGTACAAGAGATCCGGGCATATACTGTGTATCTGCATTTTTTTCATACAAGATGTCGCCTGTATCTGTATTGATCAAGACACATGCCGCACTGTTGATTTCAAAATTAGGCGTAAAAGAGATCGCTTGTCCTGTCAGCGAGGTACAGAAACAGCAGATAATCAGCACAGACATGAAAACAGAAAAAATTTTTTTGATTTTTTTCATGAAATATCCTCCTGTCATGAATATCTTTTTTATTCTCTTACATTTTAACATAAATATGCATATTTGTCAACAGGATTTTTCCTTTATGAAAAACCGGAAAACTACTTGACAAATTCTGAAAAATATGCTAAGATATAATATATCCCGAAACGCTGTGAAAGAAAAAAGTAAGAAATCCCGCTGTTTACAGAGAAGTGCCGGTTGGTGCAAGGCATGAAACAGAGCTTTCTGAAATACATTCCGGAGCGGATTTCCTGAAATGCTTCAATTAGGGAAATACGGCGTGATGCCCGTTATCGCATTCCAAAGGTCTGATTCTGATTCAGATAAACTGAGGTGGTACAGCGGTATATAATCGCCCTCTGCATTCGTGCAGAGGGCGTTTCTGTCATTGACAGAATTATTATTTATTATTTATAAGGAGTATTTATCATGACTGTTTTTGAAGAACTCGAAAGACGCGGTCTGCTTGCTCAGCTGACCGACAGAAAAGAAATCGAAGAATTAATCAATGCCGGAAAAGCTACTTTCTATATCGGCTTCGATCCGACTGCCGATTCTCTGCATGTAGGACATTTTATGGCTCTGTGCCTGATGAAACGGCTTCAGATGGCCGGTAATAAGCCGATTGTTCTGCTTGGCGGCGGTACTGGTATGATCGGCGATCCGTCCGGTAAAACCGATATGAGAAAAATGCTCACTCCTGAAACAATCGCTCATAATATCGAATGCTTCAAAAAGCAGATGAGCAGATTTATTGATTTTTCTGATAATAAGGCAATCGCTGTCAATAATGCTGATTGGCTCATGAATCTGAATTATGTCGAATTATTAAGAGAAGTCGGAGCAAATTTCACTGTCAACAGAATGCTCGCCGCTGAATGCTATAAACAAAGATGGGAAAAAGGTCTGACTTTCTTGGAATTTAATTATATGATCATGCAGAGCTATGATTTCTATAGATTATATCAAGATTATGGCTGTAATATGCAGTTCGGCGGCGATGATCAGTGGTCAAACATGCTCGGCGGTACGGAACTGATCAGAAGAAAACTCGGAAAAGATGCCTATGCTATGACAATCACGCTCCTGCTGAATTCTGAGGGCAAGAAAATGGGCAAGACTGAAAAGGGTGCTGTGTGGCTCGACCCCGAAAAGACAAGTCCTTATGAATTCTTCCAGTACTGGAGAAATGTTGCTGATGCTGATGTTATCAAATGCCTCAAAATGCTGACATTCGAGCCGATCGAAGAAATTGAAGAAATGGAACAGAATCTTGAGGGTGCCGGCTTTAACAAAGCAAAAGAATTACTGGCTTACAGTCTGACAGAACTCGTTCACGGCAAGGAAGAAGCAGATAAGGCCCTCGAAGCCGCTAAGGCAGTATTCAGCGGCAGCGGAAATTCCGACAATATGCCCTCTACTGCGATTCCTGCTGAGAAACTCACAGACGGCAAGATCAATATTCTGAATCTTCTCGTAGAATGCAAACTCGTGCCGACAAAATCTGAGGGCAGAAGAAACGTTCAGCAAGGCGGTATCAGCATCAACGGCGAAAAAATTACTGATCCGAATGCAGAAATTGCACTCGATAGCGAAGTCATCATCAGGAAAGGCAAGAAAGTATTTCATAAAGCAATTCTTGCATAAAAATTTTAATCAGTTCCGTACAATCTGTGCGGAACTGATTTTTTATCAGGATTTTGAAAAAAATTAAGATTATTTTAAGATTTTAATTATATAATGACAAATTAGATAAAAAATACAGGAGGATATTTCATGTCAAATTATAAGCTTATCAGTATCTTATGCTGTGCCGTCTGCATGATGACAGCAGTATCTGCAATTCCAGTCGATACTCAGAATTTCTCTGTTCTTTCTGCTCATGCCGAAGAGATTCAGACAGAAATTACAGCCTCTTTCACAAATACTTCCATACAAGCCGGAAAGCCCCTGACAGTCACTCTGAATAACTCAACTGCTGAAATTACTTCTTATCGCTGGACAATTGACGGTAAGGAAATCAATCACAATTCCGCAAGCTATACCCCTACAGAAGATGATTATGAAAAAATGATTTCCGTTACTGTCACTGCTGCCGGAAAAGATTATACCTGTTCAGCATATTGCAGTATTCTGCCCGTTGTCTATTTAAATACTGATACAGAAATCACCAGCAAAACAGAATATATTGATGGTACCTGCTCCATTCAGGGCAATGCGGAATATTCTGATGAAACTCAGCTCTATTCCGGAGCGATGCAGATTCGGGGCAGAGGCAATTATACATGGGTGCATGATAAAAAACCCTATAAAATCAAACTCGATACAAAAACTGATGTACTCGGCATGGGAACAAGCAAACACTGGGTTCTCCTTGCGGAATATTTAGACCCTACCCATCTCAGAAATGAAATTATGCCGGAAATCTCCCGTATTGTCGATATGGAGTATACTGCTGACAGCAAGGCCGTTGCTGTTGTCCTGAACGGCGAATATAACGGCGTGTATCATCTGAGCGAAAATGTCCGGATTGAAAATGATCGTGTCAATATCTACGACTGGGAAGGTACTGCCGAAGATATTGCAAAAGCTCTCTATAAAGAGAAAAAAGCCTCCGGTATGACAAAAACTGATCGTGATGATCTCGAAGATCAGCTCGTACAGAATCTGGACTGGATTACTTCCGGAGTCTTCACATGGAATAATATTTCTTATCAGGTCAGTGATTATGTTCAGCTTCCTGATCGTATTGATGGCGGTTATCTCTTGGAATTAGATACTTATGATGCTTATCATACTGAACAGGTTTCTGATTTCAATACTGATGCTGATCAGCCGATTCAGTTCAAGAGTCCCGAATATGCTGTGACTAATTCAGAATTATATAATTATGCAAAAAATTATATCCAGAGTTTTGAAAATGCCGTCAGTGCTGATGATTATTATGCAGATAATACTCATTACAGTCAGCTTTTTGATATGGATTCTCTTGTCAAATACTGGATGATTCTGGAATTATCTTCCAATTGTGATGGTATGCGTTACAGCAATTACATGTATAAAGATTTCGATACGCTGTTCAAAATGGGGCCTGCATGGGATTTCGACTGGACTTGGAATGCAAGCTATATCGTACCTGTTAACGAATGGTGGACAGATCAGAATTATTATAACGAATCCGTTCATTGGTATAAACATCTTGTCAAAGATCCGTATTTTATCACAAAGGCATATGAATTATATCAGGCTCATAAAGACGAATTCAATGCGATCAGCAAAGACGGAGGTTTATTCGATACGCTCGGCGAAACTTATGCACTCTCTTCCAAAGCTGATCTCGCAAAATGGCATTCTGATCAGAATTATGAATCTGAATTAGAAAAAACAAAAGAATATATTACCCAGCGTTTCTCATGGCTCGGACAGCAGTTCGATTCTGTAGAATCTCTTGCAGAATCGCTCGGCTATGAAGCATCTGATAAATTAGCAATTACTGATATTTCCGGCAATAACGGAACTGTTCTCGTGAAAGCCTCTGTTTCTGATGATTCGGCCGAAACAGTTACATTCCATATCAATGGCATTTTCGCCGGAGAAGCTGAGATTCAAAACGGAACTGCAAGTCTGAATATCAGTTCTTCCCTGCTGAATCAGGACAGTACTGCTCTGAATACAATTCAGATCAGAATGAAAAATGCTCAGGGCGAATATCTCGCACAGGAAGCAGATTCTTCCGGATGGGGCGGCCGTGGCGGCTGGAATCCGTGGGAACAGCAGAATACAAATTCTGAAAGAACAGTTTATTCCAATTTCAGGACTTTCTCTGCGGATGAACTCGGCATATCTCCGGCAGTTTCAGGAGATGTCAATTGTGACGGCATTGTTAATATTTTTGATTTCGTTCTTCTGAAACAGCATTTTCTGAAATCCGGAACGCTTTCCGGACAGGGTCTCGCAAATGCTGACTGCAATGCGGATGGCTTAGTTTCTCTGACAGATATTATCAAATTACAGAAATTTCTTCTCAGACAAAAAGCATGAGAATTAAAAAATATCAGCTCCGTGTGAATCGCACGGAGCTGTTTTTTAAACAATTTTCTGCAATAAATCGATTAAGCTAAACTTTACAGAATATTCACAATTTGTTTATCATTTTTTTTTGCATGATATACTTGATTTATTAATTAAAAATTTATGAATGGAGAATATTACCATGAAAAAAACTTATTGTTATATTCTTGCAGTTATCATAGCAATGCAACTGACGGCTTGCGGAAATAATACAAGCCAAAATGCAGAATCTTCCGTTGTTTCCTCAGTCGAAGAAATAACGGAAACTGAACCCCAGACAGAAACAGAAACTATTGCAGAAACTACTATTGTTGATACTATGACTGATGAGGAACAGGAAATGTACAAAATGCTGATTGATTTTTCCAAAAAGATGGGAGATCCGTCATCACTTCGGCTTACAAAATGGTTTTCGGGAGAAAAAAATGACACTGACTTTAACAGTATAGTCGATACAGGAAAAATACAATTTGCTAAAGGCGATAAAATTCAAATTGTAGAAATTACAGGTGGAAACAAACTAGGTGGAACAGTAGGTGGTTATGCATATGTTAAGAGAGGTGAATTGGTTATCTTTGATGATTCTTCAGATATATATTTTGCTACTTCAGACCTTCTTGCACCATCTTCTTTTGATAACTATACTGTCTACGAAGATACCTCTGTCAATAAAATTAATATTGCACTGAAAGAATATTTTGAAAGTATCGGCTATTAAAAACAGCTCCGTGTAAATCGCACGGAGCTGTTTTTTATTATACAGCATTCTCAGCAGTCTGAGGCATTTCATTTCTCCGGAATACTAACTTGAATACCGTCCGGATCAGAGGCTGAATGAAAAATAACTGACTGAAAAATGCAAACGGAAAATTATAGCAGACTAATTTGATCCAGTTCGCTAAGAGCGTGATCAGATTAAAATCCATATACTGATAAGGATAATATAACACAGAAGCGATCAGACTCATCGCCGGACACATCAGACCGACAGTCGCACAGATAATTGCCGTTTCAAATAATACAGGATGTGTCTCTTCGGGATTGAATACTTTACAGGCGAGTCTGAAAGAACAGGGGCTTCCCATAGTGACTTCAAGCGTATAAGCAAGAACAAATTCAATCAAGACAACTGCCCAGATCGGAACAGCATGACCTAACACTGAAACACCACCCATCGCTCGGACTGCATCAAGAACATGCATTTCTCCGGTCATACTGGTGAATGTTTCTCCGTTGATCACATACAGACTGTAGAATACATATGCATGTACTGTCACAATCACAGTAAACAGAGCGAACATCATACGTTCAAATTGATTTCTCGGCATAGAAAAAATTTCTCCTTTCAGGCAAAAAGAGACACATGCATCCGGAAAGACTGCATTCAGGAGGCTGTCCCGTAATCAGTCTTATGCACCGGAGTGCTGCATGTGTCGTTGCCATTTCGTATTGATTTTTAATATCTGAATTATAGCATATTTTATGCTTTCTGTCAAGAGTCTGAACTGCCGGAATTTTTCAACAAATAGGCACTCTTCATTTTAATAAATTCACCCTCGTTAAGTGTGATTTTATCATAAACACCCAAAGAGAGAGAAACAGCATCTAAAAGATTCATATCTTTATCATAGACAGCATATCGGCTGCCGGCTTCAGAAACTACACCTTCGATCGTATATTCTCCGGCAGGAAGATCATGACCAACCCAGTACATGCCGTCATTACCGAACGGATCAGGTACATGACGGGTATATTCTGCATTATAAAGCGTTGCATTCTGTAAATTGACAGTATCTCCGTCTTTCAGATTTACATAGCGACATTTATGAGAATTCCCTCCGACAAGAGCTTCTCCGTTCTGATCATATACTTCGAGCAGAAAATCATCTCCGAATGTCGTTTTCGGAAGATAGACTGCTACATAGAGTCCGGCCGGAAGATCTTCTCCGACTGTGTATGTTCCCTCCGGATAAGATTCTTCTATGATATGACAGAATTTTGTCATTAAATACTGTTCTTCCTCGAGAGTGACTTCTACAGTTTCTCCCTTTTTATTTCCAAAATATCCTGAACTGAGGACAGGTTGTGCATCCGGAGTAATATCATGATAAACAGCATACTGACCGGCATAATCAGCATCAGCAATAAGCGTATAAGTTCCGGCAGTAAGATGATCATGATATACTCTGAACATACCGCTGTAGGCATACGGATCGAGTTCCGGAGCGGATTCCCTTACCGGATATAAATTCGCATGAAAGAAATGGGTATACTGTCCATCTTCGAGCTGAACATAGCAGTTATTCTGATAAACATTTTCCATCAGAGGGAGCGTTTCACCAAAATCTTCCACATAAGGTCTGTCATAGACACTGAATGTAAATTCATTATTATGGGTATAGCCATCGCTGACGGCGATATAGAGTCCTGCCGGAATATCCTCACCGACATGATAATTTCCGCCTGAAACGCCGGAATACTGTCCGGAGAAATTCTGATATAATTCATGAGGCATTTTTATTTCCTGTTTCTGATCTGTAGTTTCCATCGGATGCAAATCCGCCCATGAATAACTGATATACTGTCCGTCTTCGAGTTCGATTTCAAAACTTCCGTCCTGCCATCCGCCTATGACGGGCTGTATATCTTCCCCTTCCTGATAAGGCTGATCATAAACACCAAAATAGAAACTTGTTTCAGGATTATCCCGACTCGGTACAGCTATATACCATCCGGCAGGAATATCCTTACCGACTTCGTAATCACCAGAGACATAATAACTCCCTGCAATATCCAGATCAACAAGATATTCTTTCAGATCTTTCAGATCAGGATTATTTAAAATTTCCTCTTCCGGATATAATTTCGAGTGTGAAAAATGCAGATACTGTCCGTCAGAAATCTGTATATAATAATAATTTTTCTGCCATCCTCCGGCGATCTGCGGAGTATTTCCAGATTCGACATAAGGTTCACTGTACACGCCGAAATAAAAATCTCCTCCGGTATAGTCATTTGCGACAGCAAGATATTTTCCGGCCGGAATATCTTTTCCGACTTCATATTCATCGCCTTCGTAGAATTCCTGATACGAAGAACCGCCGGAAGCCTTTCCGGTTCTGTAGGATTCTGTTTCAGTGACTTCCGGAGGAAAGAAAATTGTTTCTGCGATCTCTTCGATCAGTGCTTGTTCTGAATCAGAAGATTCCGGAATATTCGGAGTATTTAGAACTTTTCCGATCAGAAATGCTCCTGCGAGAAAGATACCTGCTCCGGCAACGAGTGCCAATGCCATAAAGAATGCTGATTGATTTGTTGTTTCATTTTTCAGTTCAGGATTAAATTCTTCTGATGAAAATTCCAGTTCGATCAGTTTGACTTCTCCAGTGCCGGAATAGACTAAATATAATGGAAAAGTACCATGCAGTTCCGGCAGAACGGCAGAAGCCTCCGTCCATGTTTCATGCGGACTGACCGGAATCTGAGCGAGCATTTTCTCCTGAGAAATATCTGTAAAAATCTGAAAGTTTCCCTCTCCGGTTGACTGATACAGGATTTTTAATTTATGATTTTTCTGATTTTCTTCAAATCTGAAATATTTATAACCTATCAGCGTATGATCAGAAATTTCTGCAATAAATCTGTTGTTTTCTTCATGTGTCACATGAGGAAAATCCTCCTGATACTGAGAGTTTGAACCATGAGGCATATGCCCATTGGTAATATTGCAGGCAATCACTGCCGGATATGCTCCGGATGCAAGCAGAGGCGCGCCGTTGAGTCCGCATGAAGTAATTTCTACCTGAGGAATACTGCCATCCGGAAGAATCTGAATTGCTTCGGCACAGGCCTGACGGCTGTAATCAGATTTATGTGTTAATCTGTGATAAAATACATACCATTGATTCTGAATCTGAATAATACTGCCATGAGTTGTACCAGTCATATTCAAACGGTCTTCGGATTTTCTTCCCTGATAGCCAATATCGCCGTTAGATACAATCGTACCGCCGAATTCAAATTCTTTATCCGGATAGTCACTGACAGCATAGCATAATTCATGATTCTGCTGTGATGAATAAATAAAATAATATTTTCTGCCGATTTTTCTCATAGAAGAGGCTTCAAAAAACGGATGTTCTTCAAAACTTGTGTTCCTGACAGCATACGGAATAATATGCTTGGGCGGTTCTTTGACTGTCAGCATATCATCTTCCAGAATACACATAGAAGCCCCCATGACGCTTTCAGGCGTATTTAAAATTTCCTCTTCGGATTTTCCGAACATTTCGCATTCCTGACGGATCAGATCTTGATTTTCTCTGAAATCAGGCTGTTCTTCATAGGGGTACTGTGTACCGTAATAGAGTCTGATCACACCATTATCATTCATGACAGCAGGATCAAAACAGACATAAGTTTTCATAGGCGAGCCATCCGAATTTTTAACAAAGCCCAGATACTGATACTGTCCGGCAGGTCTGTCACAGACGGCCACGCTGATCGGCCCATGATACCCGC
>Ga0326511_10001576_pt1 | contig 18848 bp, 14 predicted proteins | sample 0_2496_0518_D_FD_203701 | JGI IMG/M metagenome (GOLD analysis project Ga0326511, IMG submission 203701) | Bovine rumen microbial communities from UC Davis, California, United States - 0_2496_0518 | ecosystem: Host-associated > Mammals > Digestive system > Stomach > Rumen | place: USA... | reverse complement strand
GCCCCAGCCGTGAAGCAGAACAACCAAGTCCCCATCACCTTTCTGCTCGTAGTTTATCTTGATGTTATTTACTGTTTTATACATTAGTTATCTCCATATATTTTATATTTTACTGCATATTTATAAATATGCAGAAATTATGGGTTTGCATACATATTTATTATATCACGCTGTCAAATCAATGTCAATTGCTTAATATGAAGAAAATAGGTAAGATTGGAGCGTAATATGTGGGAATATTTCATTGAAACAAGAACAGGCGGTTAGTGAAACCGCCCTGACTGTGTACAAATATTTAATTGAGTAATATATATATGGTAAATACTCATGAAAAATTTTAAAAAAGGACTTTTTTTTTATTCTGAAAGATGTTATAATAACATATAAACCATGAATGAGCGTAATTATTAAATTTCAGGAAACAAAGTATCTTGCAGGGGCGACCTTTGGCCGCCCGCAAGCGAAAAAAGTACATGACGGAACAGCGGAACACCGTTTCATACAATAATCACAATCATTCTTAAACTATGGAACACAGTCTTTCAGACGAAAAGTTACTCCTCACTGCTGTACTTTGCACGAGTTCTGGCGATACTTTCCTCACTTCTTTTTATGAGGTTAAGGAGAGACGAGGAGTACTGAGCGTAGTCTTTTTGGAGTGTAGCGGTAGTAATGTAGAGTGTATCGAAGTTATCAACGCAGTCATAGCCATCAAGAGCGATACCGCTTGAAGCAGCCTTTATATTGGCTTCACTCATTGACACTATGGCATTTGCACTGTCATTGGCGATTACCTTTGGAATACGGAAAAGTTTCTGGTCATTGTGAGGATTAGCATTGTAAACGATTCTGAACAGCTTGTAGACTGAAAGCATAAGGTAAGAGGAAACTTCCTTAATGAGGGTTATACTGTTAGCTTTCTGAGCAAGGCTGAAAAGCAGGCTTATTGAGTTATTGATGATACGTCTGTTGAAGTTAATTATCTCAGGCGAAGGCATTTTGAGCTTATTATTGCCGTCATCGTCAGGAATATCCTCAATAGAGATAGTTTTTCCCTCAGGTTCGGGAGTTCTTCCGAGCAGGTAGTCACATGACACATTATAGTAATCTGCAATTTTCACCAGAAAATTAAGACCGCACTCACGGATACCCTTTTCGTAGTGTGAGAGAAGTGCCTGAGAGATACCGAGGTCAGTAGCTGCCTGTTTCTGACTTATATGGCGTTCTTTTCTTTGCAGAGTAATAATTCTTGCAAAATCTGAGTTCATTTTTTTGTCCTCCTATTGTAATAATACTATTATTATAATACAAAATGTATAATATGTAAATATGGAGAAATATGAAATAATTTGTTTTATTTTGATGAGTTTTTTGTAACATTTATCAATAGCTACAAAATTGCGAATCATTTTTATTAAAAATACACAAAGGAGCTGAATTTTTACATGAAAGGTTACAGAATAAGTGTACTTCGTCACGGAATGACAAGTGCGAACGAAAACGGGGTATACATCGGAAAGACAGACCTGCCTCTTTCACCGAAAGGACTTGCAGAGCTTGCATCGAAACTGGACAGTTTCTGCTATCCTGCGGTACAGAAGGTGTACAGTTCACCGCTGAAAAGGTGTACCGAAACAGCAGACATACTTTTTCCGAACATTGAGCTTTGTACAGTAGATGACCTGAGAGAGCTTGACTTAGGTGACTTTGAAAACAAAAGTGTTGACCAACTTGTGAATAAGCCTGAGTACAAGGAATGGCTGAAAGGAGGCAAAGGGACTCACGCACCGAACGGGGAAACACTTGAAGAAATGACAGCGAGAACGTACAAGGCACTGCATGAAATCATAATGGACATGATGAACGAGGGAGTAACACACAGTGCAATGATTACCCACGCAGGAATAATATCGAATATGCTGTCGTGTTTTGGACTTCCTAAGTACAATCCGCAGGACCTCATTACAAAAGCGGGAGAGGGATTTGACATAATAGTAACGGCACAGATGTGGCTTAACTCACAGGCTTTTGAGATTTTAGGCTACTGTCCTTATGAAAGAATAGCCGACCCTGATGACGAGTAAAGAGAGGGCATAAAACATGAAAAAAACAATTACAGTATTAACGGCACTTCTTACTGTTGTTGCATCACTTTCAGGCTGTGGAAAAAAAGACGATACTCCGCAGTTCATTGATACTAATACCGCCAAAAAATCTGTATATACACAGACTGCAACGGTACAAGGCAGTACAGAGACAGCAACAGAGGCAGTAACGGAGCATATAAGTCCGATTGAAACGGTAACGGCAAGGCAGGGTACTCAGATAGACGTTGACAAGACTATACAGCGTAGCGAAGGGAGCAATACGCTTAAACTCGGTCTTGGGGACTTCATTGAGGAGGGTGACAGAATATCGTCATTTACCTTTATAATTTACTCTGCTGACGGAAACAACATAGGGACATTCAAAGGGGGTTGCGGAATATCCGTAAGTGACCGGTGCAGTAGTGCAACGAGTGAGGGGTGGTATCAGTCTGACGACTTTACGGCTTCTACTCAGGGAACTTATGCTGAAATAAAGTGGGAAGTACCTGAAAACATAAAAGACTTCGTTTCGGCAGGAGGAGAGGTACTTTTTGGCTACTGGTGGGGAAATGCAGAAAGTATAAGAATAGAGAGTGCAGTATGTTCTTACGAACGCACAAGAGATATTTCAGTAGACGGGACTATTGAGCATGATGTAGGGAAATCGGCGGACTATGATTCTTCGGACAATATGATAGCAGTTCCACTTGACTTTCTGCCTGAAAACTCAGTACCGCAGACGGTAACATTCAACATAAGCAGTAGCGGTAAATTCGGAAAGTTTACAGGAGCTTTTGCCTGCAAAGAGGGTGACAGCTACAAGCAGTCTGCTGACGTAGCAATATTTACTGATGACTCGTCACTTTCTCTTACGTGGTTTTTACCGGAGAAAGCAAAAAATTTTTTAAATGAGGACGGTGAAGTAATGCTTGGCTACTGGTGGGGCAAGCAGAAAAGTATGAGTATTGATTCAATAGAAGTAAAATACAGTGAGGGAAGCGGTACAAGCAAATACCAGCCGATTGAGCAGACAGCAGAGCAGAAAACGGAAAATCCTGCTGAGAGTGCGGAAACAGGTAGTAAATTCAGAACAGCGTCACAGATAACAGGAGAGATAAAAGCTGGGTGGAATTTAGGAAATACGCTTGAATGTTACGACTACACAGACTGGACAAAAGATGCAGAAACAGCGTGGGGAAACATGAAGACTACACCTGAAATGATAGAAGCGGTAAAGGAAGCAGGATTCAATGCAGTAAGAATACCGGTAACTTGGGGGGAACACCTTGACGGTGACACCATAAACAAGGAGTGGCTTGACAGGGTACAGGAAGTAGTTGACTACGCTTACAGTGAGGGACTTTTTGTAATACTGAATATGCACCATGATGACTATATATGGTTTAATCCTACTGACGAGGAGTATCCAGAGGACAGCAGGAAGTACAAGAAAATATGGGAACAGATTTCTGAAAGGTTCAGGGACTACGGTGATACGCTTATATTTGAGGGTATGAATGAACCCCGTACCATAGACAGTCCGGCTGAGTGGTCAGGCGGTACACATGACGAAAGAGAAGTAATAAACAGGTACGCACAGGACTTTGTAAGTACAGTAAGGAGTACAGGAGGAAACAACAGTGAGAGAAGTCTTGTAGTTACTACTTACTCTGCGAGTGCAGAAACGTCAGCAATTAACGATATAGAAGTACCTGACGATAAAAATATAATAGTTTCAGTACACTACTATGCTCCGTGGAAATTTTCGGAGGGTACTGAAACGGTATTCGGGGATTCACAGAAAAGGGAGCTTGACGGTAAATTTGACGAGCTGAGGACTAAATTTATTGACAAAGGTATTCCGCTTATAATAGGGGAATTTGGGTGTGTAAATTCTGCTGACGAAAAGACCAGAAGTGAGTACTACGAATACTATGTATCATCAGCAAAGAAGCACGGAATAAAGTGTTTTGTATGGGATAACGGAGTAGCCACAGAAAAGTCAAGTTACGGAATATTCAACAGAGCAAATCTTTCATGGAATACGAGTATACTTGACGGTATAATGAGGGGTACGGAGTAAAAACTTTTGTACTCGACAAATTATAAATTTACAGGCGAACACTGTTCGCCCCTGCAAAAATCACGCAAATTATTTTAAAATTGGGTTTTCAAGGGGCAACGTTCCCTAATATTAAAAGTAAAAGCGTTTCAGTCAGGAAAGACCGAAACGCTTTTTATACACTTTATACTGCTGTTGCATTTTCACTTTTTACCGTAGCAGTAGTTTTGGGTTCTTCCGATGAATCGGAAATTTTATCGGGAAAACTGACCTTTTCAATATCAGCACCGAGCTGACGGAGTTTAACTTCCATGCAGTCGTAACCACGTTCAATATGGTATATGTCCTCAATTTCAGTTATACCGCTTGCAGCAAGACCTGCAATTATAAGTGCAGCACCTGCTCTGAGGTCAGAAGCCTTTACAGGCGCACCCATAAGTTTTCCGGTACCCTCAATAAGTGCGATTTTTCCGTTTACCGTAATATCAGCCCCCATACGTCTTAACTCATCGACGTAAGCGAAACGCTGTTCCCATATGCCCTCAGTAACAACACTTGTACCCTTAGCGAGAGTAAGGAGTGTAGCAATCTGAGACTGCATATCAGTGGGGAAACCGGGGTGAGGAGCAGTTTTGACGTTAGTTTTTACAAGCGGACCGTCAACCCATACTCTTACGCTGTCATCGAACTGTTCGATATTTACTCCGATTTTTTCGAGTTTTTTAGTAATTGATTCGAGGTGTTTAGGGATTACATTTTTTATTATGGCATCGCCCTTAGTAGCAGCAACAGCGACCATAAAAGTACCCGCCTCAATCTGGTCAGGGATTACGGCATAAGTAGTACCGTGAAGGTGCTGAACGCCTCTTATCTTGATTACGTCAGTACCTGCACCCATAATATTAGCACCCATAGAATTGAGGAAGTTAGCGAGGTCTACTATATGAGGTTCTTTTGCAGCATTTTCTATTATAGTAAGGCCCTCAGCCTTTACTGATGCGAGCATAGCGTTCATAGTAGCACCGACCGTAACGACATCAAAGAAAATCTGACAGCCTTTGAGTTTTTCGGCAGTGAGGTCAATCATGCCCTGACTTAGTGAGGACTTTGCACCGAGAGCATTAAAAGCCTTGATGTGCTGGTCAATAGGTCTGTCACCGAGTGGACAGCCACCGGGCATAGAAACTCTTGCCTTTTTGAATTTTCCGAGCAGAGAGCCGAGGAAATAGTAAGAAGCCCTCATTTTTCTTGCTCTCTCGTAAGGGACGCAGTATTTAGTAATTGAAGTGGGGTCGATTTTATAGGTATTCTCACCGATTTTCAGGACTTCGGCACCCATTTCTTCAAGTATTTTAAGACTTATTTTCACATCGCTGATAGACGGAACATTTTCGATAACACACGGTTCATCTGACAGAATAACGGCAGGAAGAATAGCAACCGCAGCGTTTTTAGCTCCGCTTATTGAAACTTCTCCTGTAAGTCGTCTTCCACCCTTTATGACAAATTTATCCAAATAGACTCTCTCCTTAATGTTAGGGAAATTTGTTTTATCCAACTCAAAAACAGTAATTCTGTCTTAGGGATTATTCACTTAATTCTTCACTTGCAGAAGTTTCTTCTGTATTCTGGTCAGAAGCATCATCAGTACTTTCGGAGGAAGAATCCTGAGTACTTTCGGAAGATGAATCATCTGACAGTTCATCTTGTGATTCTTCGGAATCAGAAAGCTGTTCGGACTGTTCTTCACCGTCTGATGTTTCTGAGTCAGTTTCAGAATCGTTTTCACTGTCACTTGTATCGTAATCGGAAATGTACCATTTAAGTTCAGAGCCGTCGTACTTTTCTACTGTAACGGACTCTATAATAACGTCATCTTTGGGCTTGTCGTTTTCTCCGGTAGGAACCTGCTGTATTTTAAAGATTATGTCAAGACCGTCAATAACCTGACCGAAAACGGTGTAACTGCCGTCAAGCCAGGGAGTACCGCCCTGAGAGGTATATATTTCCTTAGCGGAATCAGAGAACTTGTAACCTCTTTCAGCGAGCATTTCCATATCTTCCTTTGAGTAGACCTCACCGGTTACGATATAGAACTGACTGCCGTTAGTAGCGGTAGAACCGCTGTTAGCGTAAGCCAGAGCACCTGCGGCGTGGATAAGGTGGGGGTCAGTACCGCCGTCGAACTTATCGCCCCATATGGACTCACCGCCCATACCGGTACCTTCGGGGTCACCGCCCTGAATCATGAAGTTATTGATTACACGGTGGAAGGTAAGACCATCATAGTAACCCTTTTTAGCAAGGCCCACGAAATTTTCAACGCCTTTTTCTGCATATTCAGGGAAAAGTCTTATTTTAACCGTTCCGTAGTCTTTTATTTTCATTACTATTATATCGTCGCCCTCATTTGGGGGAGTAAAGTTGACAGCCTCGACATTTACGTCCTGTACAGATGCCTCGGTAGTTTCCTCAGTTGACATGACTGTCTCCTGAGAAGTTGTACTTTCTGATGAAGAAGAAGACTTGCTGTTGGAGGAAGTATTACTTGTATTTATTTCCTTTCCGCACGAAGCAAGCACTGCAACGAGAGCCATAACACAGGCTATAACTGATATTCTCCTGTTCTTTCTCATGGATTTCACTCCTTAATTTAATAAGGGAATATATTCCCTGTAATTTGCTGAATAAATATACATATAATTCGACTAAACCATTATACTACAAAAAAATGAATTTGTAAATAGTTTCCGTATAAATTTGTAACAATGCAGGAATACGCAATTCAAATGAGGTGTTATTTACTTCAAAATGCCGTATAATATGTGAAAAGTGTGTGAAGAAAATTATTCACTGTCAATGAGCAATGCAAATTCAACGATACAACTTGAATTAAATACAAACTGACCGGTGAGCAAAAAATCTCCCTATGCCAACTTACTGTATTATTGAATATATCAGTTTATATTTTCAAAATCGTGATTTCAAAGGGTGCTTGTCCCTTTTGCAGGGGGACAGTTTCCCCAAATAACCGGTATTTACAATGCACAAGGTGACAGCACTGTCCAAAAAATACAGTCTGCCGAACTCATGCGTTATTATTATTTTTCATTATTTTCTGAATATTCGCTTATTGTGACAGAAATAATCTTTACCTCCTCATCGGGTACTTTGTACTTTCCGTTGTCTGTGGCTTTAAGAGAGGAAAGTTTTTCGGCAACGTCCATACCCTGATAAACCTGACCTATTACGGTCATCTGCTGAGAGAAGTTAGGGATACCGCCGTTTTGGATAAAAGCATCAGTAATTTTTGAATTTTGGGAATACTGATTCATTTGCTGTTTAATTTCGTCAGTAAATTCTATGGTATTTATTATACTGAAACGGCTTCCGTTGAAGTAGTCGCCACCGCCGAGAAGTTTTTCTTTGAATGTGCGTTCATAAGAAGTATTCATCATACATACTGCACCCTTGAAGGTCCAGAGGTTCTGATGGAGTTCACGCTGAATATGTTCATGTGGGTCACTTTGGGAGAAATTGCCGTAGGGGTCTTTTGAGCCTGCTGAACAGTAGACACCGCTTTCGGAATTAAAAACGTAAGTATCGTCATAGTATCCACTTTGAGCGAGTTCAATGAAATTAGCAACTGCGGAGGGTGAATACTGGGGATATAGGACAAAACGCAGTTCACCGAGGGAGGTCTGTACTATTGCAATGGGGTCACTTTGAGCAGGTGGCTCAAACTGTACAAATTCCACGGAATCGGGGTCAACAGCAATGTACATATTATTACTTTCCCTAAGACCCGACATAACGAGGAGAATAATAGTAACAATACACATTACAAGAGAAATGGTAAGGATTACTTTTATAAATTTTCTGGTATCACTTTTCATTATTTTACTAACCTCACAGTATGTATTATACTAATTATACATAAAATAGAAAAGAATGTCAATATTACAGAATGAACAAACATGGAAATTAATTTCTAAAAATATACATATTAAAGTACATAATTTTTTGCAAGAATATTTTTATAAATTATGAGAGTTAATAATTTCTGTTGCAAAAATTACTTGAAATGTAATGAAAATATGTAAAAAACAGGGATTCCAAAGGGAACTTGTTCCCTTTGCCCTAAGTACGCAACGCACTTGACACAAACGAACGAAAAAATCTTTGATTTTTGAGTGAGTGTGTCGAGGCTTAATGCGATGCGTACTTGAAGTTTAAATAAAGGTTCGGGGGACAGCGTCCCCCGACAACGCCCCCAATAAAATTAAAAATTGATTTTCATGATAATTGTGAATTAATACTTGACATTTGTGGTTTTTTATTTTAGAATATAATAAGCAATATATAATTTAAGTGAGGTAAATAGAATGCTTAAAAATACTGAAAAATCAATGGACAAGATTGTTGAGCTCTGCAAGTCGAAAGGCTACGTTTATCCGGGTTCGGAAATTTACGGCGGACTTGCTAATACATGGGATTACGGTCCTTTGGGTGTTGAACTGAAAAATAACATCAAAAGAGCGTGGATAAAGAAATTCGTACAGGAAAACAAGTACAATGTAGGACTTGACTCTGCTATACTCATGAATCCTCAGACATGGGTAGCATCAGGTCATATCGGCGGATTTTCCGACCCCCTTATTGACTGTAAGGAGTGCAATACCCGTCATCGTGCGGACAATCTGATAGAAGAATTTGACGGTACTAATGTTGCAGGCTGGACGAATCAGCAGTTAATCGACTACATAAGAGAGAAGAACATTCCGTGTCCGAACTGTTTAAAATCAAACTTTACAGATATAAGGCAGTTTAACCTTATGTTCAAGACATTTCAGGGTGTTACCGAGGATACAAAGTCTGAACTTTACCTCAGACCTGAAACTGCACAGGGAATATTTGTAAACTTTGCAAACATTCAGCGTACTACGAGGAAGAAAGTACCATTTGGAGTTGCACAGGTAGGAAAGTCATTCAGAAACGAGATAACACCAAAGAACTTTATATTCCGTGTACGAGAGTTTGAACAGATGGAACTTGAATTTTTCTGCAAGCCGGGTACTGACCTTGAATGGTTCAGCTATTGGAGGGAGTACTGTAAGAATTTCCTGCTTTCACTGGGACTTAAAGAGGAAAATATAAGACTTCGTGACCACTCGCCGGAGGAACTTTGTTTCTACTCAAAAGCAACGACTGACTTTGAATATATGTTCCCGTTTGGCTGGGGAGAACTGTGGGGAGTAGCTGACAGAACTGACTACGACCTTACTCAGCACATAAAGACAAGCGGTAAGTCACTTGAATACTTTGACCCTGAAACAAATGAGAAGTACATTCCATACGTTATTGAGCCGTCACTTGGTGTTGAAAGACTTTTCCTTTCAATTATTACCGAGGCATATGACGAGGAGGAAATTGTTTCTGTTGACAAAAACGGCAATGAGAAGAAAGAAGTGCGTACTGTTATGCACCTTCACCCTGCTCTTGCACCGTTTAAGTGTGCAGTTCTTCCTTTGGTAAAGAAACTTACACCAAAGGCTGAGGAAGTATACGAAATGCTTGCCAAGAAATTCATGGTAGACTTTGACGAAACGGGTACTATCGGCAAGAGATACCGCAGATATGATGAAATAGGCGTACCGTTCTGTGTTACCTATGACTTTGACACTCTTGAAAAAGACAACTGTGTAACAGTACGTGACCGAGATACAATGTCGCAGGAAAGAGTAAATATCAATGACCTTGTTGCGTATCTTGAAAAGAAAACTGAGTTCTGATTAACAGAAAATATTTATTAACACCGAATTAACAGATGATTAATAAAATTTTTACGCATATTTTATGTAAATAATGTCTTATTCTATTGACTGTTCAGGCGATTTTATGTTATAATTATATAAATTCAGTTTTCATATTTATGTATTTGTCTGCTTTGTCTTTCCCCTTTTTAAAAGGGGAAAGATATAATTTCCTGATTTTTATTTCTTACTGTAACGGGAGGTTTTTTACTATGACACTTTATGACTACCTTAACGTAGTTGACGAAGAAGCTGACGGTATAAACGACTATGAATCAGATGAGCTTTGGGAAATCGTCAACATATGGAGCAGTGAATTTGCCAAGGATTTTTCCGAAAATGACGCTGTTTTTATAATTGAGCTTCTGAAAAGGAGTATAAATGAAATCATAAGTACAAGAAATGATGACTATGATATGTACAAAAGCTACAAGATTTACGCCCGTGCTTACGTTTTCACCAATCACCCGACTGATGAGGGAAATGAACTCTTTACAAAGTGTCAGAGGCTTGTAAGTGAAAAAATATTCCTTGCGTGCGAGGGAGTTACCAAAGATGAGAGAAACGGTGAACATAAAGATATGACTGAAATTTCACTTGATGATGTGAACAGTATTGACATTAACGAAAATTTTATAGGACTTTGAATACTAACTGCTGTGAATTTTCACGGCAGTTTTTATTTAACGGGTAAAAAAATTTCAGGGGGACACAGTCCCCCAACAAAATTAAAAATTGATTTGTGTGATTTATAGTTATATCCACTTGTTTCTGACCGTTTGTTTTTCGTTTACCCTCTCCCCTACCTTTTCACCCATTTTTACTGCTGTTTCAAAGCCGTGTTTAGTATTTTTGAGTATATCTGCGTCAGGAGTTACACGGTTTTTTTCAAAAAGCAATACTATGGTAGAGCCACCGAACTCAAACTTACCTTTTTCCTCACCTCTGAATATAACTTTTTCACCGTGTCTGTTGCAAATTCTTCCAACCATCATAGCACCGACTTCAACCTGTACAACATCACCGAAGTGAAGGGTGTGCATTATAGTGTACTCACGGGAGTTTCTCTTGTAAATATTGTACTTTTCAAGAGCAATGGGGTTTACGGTATGCAGTTCACCGTTAATGAAAGTATTTGATGTTTTTACGCCGTCATCTATGTAGCAGTAGCGGTGATAGTCGTCCACTTCGAGTCTGAAAATCATGCACCAGCCACCATCAAAGCGTCTTGCGAGGAAGTCATTTTTAAGAAGGTCAGAAACTCTGTAATAAGAATTTTTTATTTTAAATACGCTTTTAGAGTTTATTCTGTAAACACTGAGTTTTGAGTCACAAGGGCTTATAAGGTGGTTAGCTTTGCAGTCTATGGGTCTGCACTCAGGTTTTACTCTCCTTGTAAAGAAGTCGTTGTAGGAGTGAAAACCGTCCATTATGTACTGAGAAGTATCAATATTATTATTTTTCACAAATTTTTTTATCAGTGGCTTTGACATAGGTGAATCCATAAATTCACCTGCCATGTAGGAAATAAAAGGGTGAGTAAGGAATTTGAGTAAAATTCTTCCGCCGATTGTTCGGTAAAGAATTTTAAGAACTTTATTTTGTTTTTGATTAGTTTTTATAATTCTGCCCTGTCTGTCCTTTATCATAACTGCACCGCCTTTTTATTATTTTTTGGGGACTTATCGGGAGGTATTTCCTGAACTGTCGGGGGACTCTGTCCCCCGAACCCCCTGCCAAAGGGAGCAAGCTCCCTTTGGAAACCCAATTTTTATAAAAATATTTTAAATTCCGATTTACAATTATAAATCAGAATTTACAGCACTATTTCACCAGAAATAATTTTACAAATGAATATATTAAAATCTTCTGCTATCACTGTTGAAACTTCGTATTCAGGTTCATACCCATATACAACATTTCCGTTTTCTGTATTGATAGCATAATAAGAATAATCTCCATCAACACACATAATGATTGGCAAATGCTTATCCCAGTATGAAATGATACTGCTGTCATTATCAGTACATTCAAGGCTTTGGATTTCAAACTCATTCCACTTAAAGCCATTATCGTGTGGCAAATAGTCATTTGGTGTTAAAAACCATTTTGTAGCTGATTGATTTTCGCAGACTTGAAGTTTACAAATAAAGCTATTCCATTGGACAGGTATATCATATCTTGTTTCAATGACATCAGGCAAATCTGTTTTTTCTTGATTTAATATGATATTCCAACCATTTGTTTTTGCCCATTTTATAAATTCATTCAGCATACTTTTTCTCCATAAATTCCGATTTACAATTATAAATCAAAATTTATTTGATAATCATTCCTGCGTATCTTTTTTAATTACAGTGATACCATTATTTTCGAGAGTTTTTATATTCTCCTCTGAAATGCACTCCTGTGATACTGTTAAAGTTTCCAGTGAATCCATTTCCAGAAAGCCCGAAATATCCTCTATGTCAATCTGACAAACGGTCAGGTCTATGATATTGTCAAGGCATGAAAAATCGGAACTGTCTTTCAGGCAATATTTTTGATTCAAAATATGTGTACCCTCTGTAACAACGATTTTGTCATCTATTGCTGTGCTGGTTATCCACAGGCACTTCAATGAACGGCAGTTGGCAAGTCCTGTGAGATTGGAAATTTCACTGTTTAAAAGTGCTGTTTCTGTAATGGAATCATTTTGAATTTTACCAAAGTCAATGCGTGAATTAAGGATAAATATATAATTCAGATTTGGAAACATATTGACTTTTGATATTCCCTCGTCAAATATATTACAGTCAATAATATAGAGACTTTTGAGGTGCTGAAAAGTTTTTATTTCTGTCAGGAAATCATCATTTACTCCCCATATTTTAAGAGATTCAAGCTCACTGCATTTATTAAGTTCGTCAACGTCAACACCCTGATAGTTTAAAGACAGTTCTTTAACATCTTTTTTGTAGACTGTATTTCTTAGAAAAATATGCTGTGTTCTGAATATGATACCGCCGATGATACCTGAAATTGCTATTAATATAGACATAATGCGGATAAACTTTTTCATTTTTCCTCTTTTCTTTATTTACAAATTCTGATTTATAATTGTAAAATTGTAGGGGCGACGTTTCGTCGCCCGAAATACACATTTTTTATTCACGGTCGCACATATGGATTGGGACCATGCAACGTATCATTTGAAACAGTTACGCATTATTTTCTTGCATTTGCGAGCATAAGTTTTATTCTGTTTTCCTGATTTACCCTTGTAGCCCCGGGGTCGTAGTCAATAGCTACTATATTAGCATTAGGATTATCTTCCTTTATGGGTCTTGACATACCTTTTGCAACTATGTGGTTAGGCAAACAGCCGAAAGGCTGTGCAGATATTATATTTTCAGTACCCGACTTTGCGAGTGCCCCCATTTCAGCGGGTATCAGCCACCCCTCTCCCATTACTACGCCCTGACTTATGTACTTGTCAGCGAGTTTTCTGAGGTACTCAAAGTCGTGAGGGGGTTCAAAGTTACCGTTCTGACGCATTACCTCAATAAGTTCTTTTTGTTTTGAGTAAATAAGGTCGTAACCTACTTTATTGAAAACAGAGGACTTTGTTAAGTGGTCATAGATTTTTGCGTCATTAGCAGTACCGCAGGCGCAGTACATTACAAATTCGAGGAGTGAGGGTACAACTGGTTCACAGCCCTCAGAAATGAGGAAATCTTCAAGGTGATTGTTTGCAAGCGGGGAGTACTTAACGTATATTTCGCCTACTATGCCTACTTTTATTTTCTTTTCTTTTGTAAGTGGTATTGAAGAGAAGTCATTGAGTATATCGTTGTATACTTTTTTAGTTTTCAGATAAAGAGTACTGCCTTTTCTGAAAATATTGCCGATTCTTCTGACCCACTTTTGAAGTACCCTGTCAGCCTCGCCCTTATTGACCTCATAAGCTCTGCACTTATTGTGGCAAATCATCATAAGGTCGCCGTAGAGAACAGCATATATCATTTTGAGGAACATAGGAGCAGTTATTTTGAAAGCACTGTCTTTTTCGAGTCCGCTGAAATTAAGAGAAACGACAGGGACTTGGGGGAAATTTCTGTCAACAGCTTTTCTGAGGAGGTGAATGTAGTTAGAAGCTCTGCACCCTCCGCCCGTCTGAGTAATGAGAAGGGCAGTTTTATCGGGGTCAAACTTACCGCTTTTAAGAGCGTCCATAAACTGACCTATTACGAGCAGAGCAGGGTAGCAGGCATCATTGTGGACATTTTTGAGACCCTCGTCAACTACTGCTCTGGAATCGTTTTGCAGGAGTTTCATTTTGTATCCGCTGTGTTCAAATATGCTTATGAGGAGTTTAAAGTGTATAGGTAACATATTGGGAACAAGAATGGTATGAGTTTTTACCATATCCTGAGTAAATTTTGCGTATTCTGCCATTTAATGCCTCCGTTCAGTTTTCCATTGCGACAGCAAGGCTTCTGAGTCTTATTTTTACTGCACCAAGATTATTTATTTCGTCAATTTTAAGCTGAGTATAGAGTTTACCCTTACTTTCGAGTATTGACCTTACCTCATCACTTGTTACTGCGTCTATTCCGCATCCGAATGATACGAGCTGTACTAACTGCATATCTTTCTGGGTAGTTACGTACTTTGCGGAGCGGTACAGTCTTGAATGATAGGTCCACTGGTTGAGTACATTAAGTTCAGGAGTTCTTGAAAGGTGAGCAATGCTGTCCTCAGTTATTACAGCCATTCCAAGACTTGTAATGAGCTTATGTATACCGTGGTTTATTTCCTTGTCTATATGGTAGGGTCTGCCTGCGAGTACTATTATCTTTCGTTTTTCTTTTCTCGCCTGAGCGATTATTTCCCTTGCCTTTGCGGATACATCTCTCCTATACTGTTCCATTGCACTGTATGCCTTTTCTACTGCGTCGGGTACTTTGCCCTTTATATTGAAGTCTTTTACTGTTTCGCCTATTACCTTTATTACATTTTTTCTGATATTGATGTCTATATAGGGGTGACGGAAATTCCTGTCATTGAGTCTGGGGTTATTTGCGTGGAGGAGTTCGGGGTAGTAAGCCACTACCGGGCAGTTGAAGTGATTGTCACTGTGACCCTCATCAATATTGAAACTCATGCAAGGGTAGAAAATAAAGTCAACACCTTTTTCAAGGAGGTTTTCGATATGTCCGTGAGTGAGTTTTGCAGGGTAGCACACTGTATCTGACGGTATAGTATGCTGTCCGAGGTAGTACATACCCCTTGAACTCTCGTCAGATATTACTGTTTTGAATCCAAGCTGAGTAAAGAGTGTATGCCAGAACGGGAGAAGCTCATAAAAGCTGAGTGACAAAGGCAGACCGACTGTTCCTATGGGTTTATCGGGCTGACCCTCCTTTACCGTGTTTACTATACTGTTGTACTTGTACTCATAAAGGTTAGGGATTCTGTTTTTTATTACTGCTCCACCGCCTTTTTCACAGCGGTTTCCTGATATAAATTTTCTTCCGCCTCCGAAGTTTATTATATTAAGCTGGCAGTGAGCGGTACAGCCGTTGCACTGTGCGTTTTTGGAGGTATAGCTGAAATTATCGAGTTCTTCCTTAGATATAAGGGAGGACTTTTCTTTTTTAGACTTTTCCTTTGCGTACAAAGCACAGCCAAAAGCACCCATAAGCCCCGAAATTGCAGGTCTTATTACATTTCTTCCCATTTCCTTTTCAAAAGAACGGAGTACGGCATCATTCAGGAAAGTACCGCCCTGTACTACTATATTTTTTCCGAGGTCATCGGGAGAATTTGCTCTTATTACCTTATAAATTGCATTTTTGATTATTGACATTGAAAGACCTGCGGAAATATCTTCAACTGTTGCACCATCTTTCTGAGCCTGTTTTACTGAGCTGTTCATAAATACGGTACAGCGTGAACCGAGGTCAACAGGGTGTTCAGCAAAAAGACCGAGCTGTGAAAACTCACCTATATCGTATCCGAGAGCTTTTGCAAAAGTCTGTATAAAAGAGCCACAGCCTGAGGAACAAGCCTCATTAAGCATTATACTGTCAATAGTACCGTTTTTTATTTTAAAGCACTTTATATCCTGACCGCCTATATCTATTATGAAGTCCACATCAGGGCAGAAGTAAGAAGCGGACTTAAAGTGAGCTACTGTTTCAACTATTCCGTAGTCAGCAGAAAGACCTGACTTTATCAAGTCCTCACCGTAGCCGGTTACTGCTGAACCCTTTATAGTTATCTCAGGATTCATTACAGCATATATTTTTTTAACTTGTTCTGCTATTTTGTCAAGAGGCTGTCCCATATTTGAGGAGTAGTGGTGATAGAGGATTTTTCCCTCATCAGTAATGAGTACGAGTTTAGTAGTAGTAGAGCCTGAGTCTATACCGAGGTAGGCATTTCCTTTGTACTTTCTTATATCAGCATAACCGAGGTCAAATTTTTTATGTCTGTCTATAAACTCATCATATTGTGCCTGAGATTTGAAAAGAGGCTCACTTGTTACTATTTTATCCTTAGAGGAAGAATTTCTTATTTTGCTGATGAGTTCATCTACTGAAAAGCCGTCATTCAGGTCAATTGCCGACAATGCACAGCCATAAGCGACGAATATAGGGGCTTCATCGGGAAATACTGCATTTTTGGGGTCAAGTCCAAGAGTATTTACAAAAGCCTTTTTGAGTCCTTTGAGGAAGTGGAGAGGGCCTCCAAGAAAGAGAACTTTTCCCTGTATTGTACGACCCTGAGCGAGTCCTGAAACGGTCTGGTCAACTACTGCCTGAAATATACTTGCAGATACGTCCTCACGCCTTGCCCCCTGATTAAGCAAGGGCTGAATATCAGACTTTGCAAATACTCCGCACCTTGATGCAATGGGGTATACTTTCTGTGAACGGAGTGAAAGCTCATCGAGTTCATCAGCACTTACACCGAGGAGGGTTGCCATTTGGTCTATGAAAGCACCTGTACCGCCTGCACATGAGCCGTTCATTCTCTGTTCCACACCGCCTGTGAGAAATATTATTTTTGCGTCCTCACCGCCAAGTTCAATTACTGCATCAGCATCGGGGTACTTTTTCTTTACTGCAAGGAAAGCAGAGTGTACTTCCTGTACGAAAGGTATTTCAGCGGATTCTGCAAGACCAAGACCTGCGGAACCGGTAATACACACAGAAAAGCGGTCATCAGGGAAGTCAGCTTTTATTATTTTAAGCTGGTCTGTTACTGTTTCCTTTATTTTTGAAAGGTGACGCTGATATTTTGAGTAAAGAATTTTTCCGTCAGCATCAGCTATTACTGTCTTTACTGTTGTTGAACCCACATCAATTCCAAGAGAATACTTATTTTCCATTTTACACCTCTTTATTGCATATAAATCCTTATATACAGTATTATACTACAAATTTAAGCGAATGTAAAGAAGCAAATTATTCAGGGCAAGGAAATCAAATTTTAACCTTATTGGGGGACAGCGCACCTCAACATTAAATATCATTGAACTCACGTTTAAAAAGGGGGAAAGCCGTTAAAATGGCTTTCCCCGTTTCAATCAGAGTTTTTTCTTTTCTTTTTCTATCATGCTCAGGAGGTCATCAATTGACATATCTGATGCACTTTTTTTCTTTTCAGCGTCTTTTTCGAGTATATCCGATATATCAGGTGAACTGTTTTGACGTGAGGGGGTATACTGTTTACTTTCTTTTTCTTTTTCGAGATTATTTTTTATCTCCTGAACTACATTAGTTTTTTCAGGGGTATCGAACTTGCTTTCCTCAGGTCTTACGTCTGATTCGTCTTTAAGGTGAGCGCCGTTGTACCCTGCATTGCTTATAGTTTTAAGGCTGTCAGCACCAATTCTTTCGGCTTCGGCAGTTTTTCTGAGCATTTCCTCTTTTATGAGGTCTGCCGATGAAATTCTTCCGGTAGCAGATGCAATTTTGTCAGCGTGGAGTGTTTTAAACTGCATTGTACGTTCTTTTTCTTTCTGGTAGGGTGAGTCAGGGTTTACTTTTTTCTGACTGAAATTCTCTGCTATTGACTGTTTTTTCATTTCAAGCTCATCACTTGAAGGTATTTCAGGAGTAGCCTCAAAAAGAGGGGTTACAGGCTTTTCAGGAGACTTATTTTTCTTTTTCTCACCGTCATCATCATAGTCATAGAAGTCAAATTCCTCATCATCATCGTCTTTTGCGGAGGCAAGACCTGCAATGAAAAATATTACCAGTATTATGCAGGGAAGTGCAAGTTCAGCGAGTATTCCGGGCACACTTCTTGTAAACGTGATGAACGAACCGAGTTCAGGGCTTTCAGAGTAGCCTGTGCAGACTGCTACTATTTTATCTTTTGAAATAAGTTCGGTATTGTCCTCTCTGCCGTCAAAGTATGTCTGATACTTTTCAGTTCCGTCGTCAGAGGATACAATATTGTATATACCGCACAGTCTGAGGTTGTCAGGGTCTCCGGCAGGGTAACAGAGGACAATATCCTTTACCGCAATACTTATATTTTCTGCACTCATTGCGAGTATTGCGGACCCTGGGGTAACGTCACTTACACCGTTGGTATCCTCCTCCTTGACTATATAAACATATCTGCCCAGAATATTGGGAGTTTTCCCACCGGAAAACGCAAAATTGACTCCTATTGAAACGATTATTGAAATTGCACACAGAAGTCCGATGATAAATTTAAGTATTGAAAAGCTTTTCTTTTTCTTCATGGTATCAAATCCTTTTCTATTGTTCTTTATTTCCCCGTTCATTAGACCTCATGCGAAATTAAAATTACATGAGTCCGATAAATTGTAAATTTATATGAATTTGTGGGTCACCCCTGTAATGCACCATCGAATTAGACTCT
>Ga0326511_10001574_pt1 | contig 18864 bp, 17 predicted proteins | sample 0_2496_0518_D_FD_203701 | JGI IMG/M metagenome (GOLD analysis project Ga0326511, IMG submission 203701) | Bovine rumen microbial communities from UC Davis, California, United States - 0_2496_0518 | ecosystem: Host-associated > Mammals > Digestive system > Stomach > Rumen | place: USA... | reverse complement strand
ACCCTGATTAAGAGTCAGGTGCTCTACCAACTGAGCTACGGGTGCATCATTTCTGAATTGCGGGTGCAAAGGTACGTAGTAATTTTGAATCCACCAAACTTTTTCGAGACTTTTTTCGAAAAAAAATAGAAAAAGGCTCATTTCCCGATGAAAAGAGCCTTTTTATGGTAGGATAGGAGAGGATTTAGATGAAGAGGACGGTAAGTCCTGCCATCACAATGCTGACCATAGACATCAGTTTGATGAGGATGTTAAGCGACGGACCAGAGGTATCCTTGAAGGGATCGCCTACGGTATCACCAACGATAGTAGCCTTGTGGGCAAAGGAGCCCTTTCCACCGAAGTTGCCTTCCTCAACCATTTTCTTTGCATTGTCCCATGCACCACCGGCATTAGCCATGAAGACTGCCAGCGTGAAGCCGCCTGCAAGTCCGCCAACGAGCAAGCCAAGCACACCAGCAACGCCAAGGACACAACCTACGACGATGGGGATAGCGATGGCGAGTAGCGATGGGAATATCATCTCGCGCTGGGCAGCACGGGTAGAGATTTCAACGCAAGAACCGTAGTCGGGAGTACCTGTGCCTTCGAGAATGCCCGGAATCTCACGGAACTGGCGACGAACCTCTTCAACCATCTTCTGAGCTGCACGCCCTACAGCCTCCATTGTCAAACCGCAGAACAGGAAGGCTGCCATTGCGCCAATGAAAGCACCGACGAGCACCTTAGGGTTCATGAGGTTGACCTGGAAGTAGTTCATGAAGTCGAGGATAGTAGCGTCGGCAGCAGAGATAACCTCTCCCTTGACGTTCTGCATCATCATGCCTGCACGATCCATAGCAATCTTGATTTCCTCGATATAAGAAGCCAGCAGAGCGAGGGCGGTGAGGGCAGCAGAACCTATAGCAAAGCCCTTACCGGTAGCGGCTGTAGTGTTGCCCAGAGCGTCGAGCGCATCAGTACGATGGCGTACCTCTTCACCGAGTTCAGACATCTCAGCATTACCACCAGCATTGTCAGCAATGGGTCCGTAGGCGTCGGTAGCCAGCGTGATGCCCAGTGTAGAGAGCATACCCACAGCGGCGATACCAATGCCATAGAGTCCGTGAGCCAGACTCTCGCTTGACATCGAGAGGTCGAAGCCATTGGCAAAGCCGAAGCTGAGGATGATAGCCACACCAATGGTGATGACGGGGATGCAGGTGGAAATCATGCCGGTTCCTATACCTTTAATAATAACGGTAGCAGAACCCGTCAGTCCAGCCTCTGAAATTTTCTGGGTGGGCTTGTAGCTATGAGAGGTATAATACTCGGTAGCCTGTCCGATGATGACGCCAGCAGCAAGTCCGCTGATGACAGAGAAAGAGAGGCCAAGCCAGTTTTCGATGCCAAGGAAATAGAGGATGGCGAAGGTGGCAATAGCAATGAGGATAGCGCTGGCATTAGTACCTATCGACAAAGAGCGCAGGAGATCCTTCATAGTAGCGCCTTCCTTGGTACGAACGAGGAAAATGCCAAACAGCGACAGGAATACACCAACTGCAGCAATCAGCATGGGAGCAATGACGGCCTTCAGCTGAACATCGAGGCCTGCAACACCAAAGGCTGCAGCACCAAGAGCGGCCGTAGAGAGTACGGAGCCACAGTAAGACTCGTAGAGGTCGGCACCCATACCGGCTACGTCGCCTACGTTATCGCCTACATTATCGGCAATGGTAGCAGGGTTGCGCGGATCGTCCTCAGGGATATCGGCTTCCACCTTACCTACAATGTCGGCACCTACGTCGGCTGCCTTGGTGTAGATACCACCTCCGACACGTGCGAAGAGCGCCTGTGTAGAAGCACCCATACCGAAAGTCAGCATGGTTGTGGTGATGGTGATGAGCGAGTCATTGGTAAGCCAATTCAGGGCGACAAACCAAAGGGCAATGTCGAGCAGGCCAAGACCAACAACGGTGAGACCCATCACAGCACCCGAACGGAAAGCAACCTTCAGTCCAGCATTCAGACTGTTGCGGGCAGCATTAGCGGTACGGGCAGAGGCGTAGGTGGCTGTCTTCATACCGAAGAAACCGGCCAGACCCGAGAAGAGACCTCCCGTCAGGAAGGCAAACGGCACCCAGGGGTTCTGCACATTCAGACCATAGGCCATGAAGGCGAACAGGGCACAGAGCACTACAAACACGATGCCTACGACCTTGTACTGTTGCCACAGATAGGCCATAGCTCCTTTTCTCACATAGAGGGCAATCTCACGCATACGCGGAGTACCCTCATCTTCTCCAATCATCTGACGGAAAAAGAAAAAGGCCATGCCCAGCGCTACAACAGAAGCAATGGGCACGAGCCAGAATACCATAGGAATGTTCATTTTTTAAGTTTTGAGTTTAGAGTTTAGGGGTTAAGGGGTAGAGAAGCCTACTCGTCGGCGATGAAGTCGGAGAGACTTTCGGCATCTTCATCAGGATCATCCTCGATGGCAAAGGTGGTGCGATAGTTGTTTTCGTTAATTTCGTCATCGTTGGGGTCATCTATCTCCATGTCGTCATCTTCATCGGGACTATTGTAATCGTCGATGGGCAGATCGCCATCTTCATCGTCATCATCGCCATCCTTGGCATCGTCAAACTTCAGCTTAGGCTTTATGGTCTCAGGCTTCAATTTGGCAAAAATAGCTTCCACCCATGTGCCTTTTTCGATTTCAAGGACGTCGAAGCCGTCGGCAACCTTCTTATCATACATGCCGCCCTTCTTGTGAAGACGATCCTTGGGAAGGGTTGTCGTTGAGATGTCAAAACCGCTCTCAATAATATCCTGAATAGACTGTGATAGCGAATCCCAACCTCCACCGAAGTTGCGATCCAAAACCTCGATGAGCTTGGCAGCCGTGATGTGACGGATATTCTCATATGTCAAGTCGGTAACACGAACAATCGGGCGCTTCTTGATGGCCCATACAACCTTTGAATCCTCACCGAGTCTAATAGTACCAACCTTATATCCTAACTTGGTGTATTTCTCTTTGATTGTTTTGTCATCCTTTATCTCCTCGATAGTAAAGGCACTCCTGATGATATCAGCATAGTGACGCAAGTTGTCTTTAACTTCGCCATCCTTATCACCTGATTCAAGCATGCGGAAAATGTCATTTTCCTGCACGTCCCAAACTGAGCTCTTGCTCAAGGCCTTTAAGCCAAGTACCTTACCAGTTGTTGTTTCTTTCGCCATAATTATTTCTTGCTTTAATTCGTTATTTTTCTGCAAATGTACATACTTTATTTCCGATTTACAAGTTTTTAGCCGATTTTTTTGTAGTTTTCAGCAAAATACCGTAACTTTGTTGCCACTTATGTCAGAACCATTAGCAGAAAGACTACGTCCAAGGTCGCTCGATGACTATATCGGGCAGAAGCACTTGGTAGGCGAAGGGGCAGTATTGCGCAAGATGATTGACGCAGGACGCATCTCTTCGTTTATATTGTGGGGACCGCCAGGAGTAGGGAAGACCACGCTAGCACAAATCATAGCTCACAAGCTAGACACGCATTTTTTCACACTTTCAGCTGTCACAAGTGGTGTGAAAGATGTACGCGACGTCATAGAGAGGGCTCAGAAAGGACGTTTTTTCAACGAGGCATCACCTATTTTATTTATAGACGAAATACACCGTTTTTCAAAATCACAACAGGACTCGCTACTAGGTGCCGTTGAAAAGGGCATCGTGACTCTCATTGGTGCTACTACGGAGAATCCTTCGTTCGAAGTCATCAGACCATTGCTCTCACGCTGTCAGCTGTATGTGTTGAAATCGCTGGAAAAAGACGATTTGCTGGAGTTGCTGAACAGGGCCATCACGCAGGACGTTTATCTCAAAGAGAAGAAAATCGAGTTAAAGGAAACATCTGCTATTTTGAGATATAGTGGAGGAGATGCGCGTAAACTCCTGAATATCCTCGAGTTATCGGTTGAAGCTTCGCAAGACGAGCCTGTTGTTATAACCGATGAATTCGTTGAAAATTGTATGCAACAGAATCCGTTGGCTTACGATAAAGACGGCGAAATGCACTACGACATCATCTCTGCTTTCATTAAGTCGATTCGAGGCTCCGATCCTGATGCCGCCCTCTATTGGATGGCACGTATGATAGAGGGTGGGGAAGACCCTCAGTTTATTGCGCGGCGACTAGTCGTTTCGGCTGCCGAAGACATAGGATTGGCTAATCCCAACGCTCTTTTGTTGGCCAATGCGGCATTTGATACCGTCATGAAGATAGGATGGCCCGAAGGCAGAATCCCCTTAGCAGAATGTGCGGTATATTTGGCCACATCGCCTAAGAGCAACTCTGCTTATTTGGGCATAGACTCTGCATTAGGACTAGTAAAAAAAACTGGCAATCAGCCTGTTCCGCTACACCTACGTAATGCACCTACGTCACTGATGAAAGAATTAGGGTATAGCGACGGATATCGCTATCCACATGATTTTCCAGGTCATTTCACCACACAGCAGTATATGCCGGACGCTCTTCTAGGGGAACGACTGTGGCATGCGCAACACTCACCGTCTGAGCAGAAATTATACGAGCGGATGATCAGCTACTGGGGAAAACGATTTGAGGAGAAATAACAAAAATGGGATACGAAGATATCATTCAACAAATTATTGAATTCCTAGGCACCTTTGCCTTCGCTATATCGGGCATTCGCCATGCTGCGGCTAAGCATTTCGACTGGTTTGGGGGCTACGTGTGTGGCATAGCGGTGGCCATAGGAGGTGGAACGATACGCGACGTCATGCTGGGCGCTACACCATTTTGGATGACGAATCCCTTTTACATGATTTGCACTGCATTGGCTTTGGTTTTCGTCATCGTATTCGCAAAACACATGGAGGGGCTACGCAACACTTGGTTTGTGTTCGACACACTTGGCTTGGCTTTGTTTACAATAGCAGGAATTCAGAAGTCGCTATTGTTTGGACAGCCTTATTGGGTAGCAATCATCATGGGTTGCATAACTGGTTCGGCAGGGGGCGTCATACGTGACGTGCTGCTGAATAACGAACCTGTAATATTCCAAAGGGAGATTTACGCTATCGCTGCCGTTCTTGGCGGTATAACCTATTGGTTCTCAGATTATATCAATCTTCCGATTGAAGCAACAGTTATAACATCTTTTATGGTTACATGCATCATGAGATTCCTGGCTGTACGCTACCATCTATCACTGCCAACACTGAAAAATGAATAGGGGAGTGCCCCCTATTCTTTATTTCGCCATATTGTAGATGTTACGCATGTCGTTGGCATCAATTACTTCCATAGCACCTAGTGTTATCGTACCACCACGCGAACACTTATCCACTAATATCTCGATTTCATCAGCAGTAATCTCACGACCCAGCAATTCATGGATATTGGTGGGCATACCTATTTTACGATAAAAGTCCTCGATGGCCACGATTCCTTTTTCTGCGGTTTCATCGGGGTGAGAGAAATCGTTCTCAACACCCATCACATTGACAGCAAACTGGACGAAACGGTTCAGATGTTTTCCCTTGACATATCGAGCCCAAGAAGGCCATAGGGCAGCCAATCCAGCACCATGAGTCACACCGAATAGGGCACTTAGCTCGTGCTCCAGTCGATGGGTGGCAAAATCCTTTTCTGTACCACATTCCGTCAAGTCATTGTGAGCCAAAGAGCCTGCCCACATAATCTGAGCACGATGGCGATAGTCCTCAGGATGCTGCATGACTATCAAAGCGGCATCTTTTACGGTACGCAGTAGGGCTTCGCTAATAGCGTCAGTCAGCGTCATATCCTCGTATTTTGAGAAATAGCGCTCCATTGTGTGCATCATGATATCAGTAGCACCAGCAGCAGTCTGGTAAGGTGGTAAAGTGTAGGTGCGCTCGGGATTCATCACAGCAAACTTACATCGACACAAATCGCTGTTAACACCACGCTTGAGAAGCCCTTCGTCCTTGGTAATTACACAACTTGAAGACATTTCAGAACCAGCAGCGGGAATGGTGAGAATTGCACCGATAGGCAGACATTGCTGAGGAACTTTGCCACACCAGAAATCCCATACATCACCGTCGTAATGAACACCATATCCAATAGCTTTTGACGAGTCGATAACGCTACCACCACCAACAGCTAGAATAAAGTCGACGTTTTCCTGGCGACAGAGCGAAATGCCTTCATAAACCTTCGATAAAAGCGGATTGGGCACGACGCCACCGAGTTCTACGAAAGAAATTCCAGCGTCGATGAGCTGCTGGCGGACAACGGAGAGTAAACCGGAACGTTCTGCTGATCCGCCTCCATAATGAACCAAAACACGAGAACCACCATAGGATTTTACCAATTCAGCAATTTTGGATTCGGAGTCTCTTCCGAACACTACACGTGTTGGTGCGTAAAAATTAAAATCTTTCAGCATAAATTATTTCTTGTTTTTGATTAGTTTTATATTCTGGCTACAAAGATACGATATATTTTCTGGAATACCATATTTTATTTCCTAATTTTATTTCCAATAATGTCTCCATTTAAAATATTCTACTTATCATAATGCGTATTATTTTAGAATTAAAAAATCAATGTAAAATACAAAAAGGCCCTATTATTTGCAATTTTCCTTAGAAAATTTGTATAATCTATAAAAAATGAGTATCTTTGCACGTCTTTATATAAAGTTGAACACACTTACGCGTAAACAAGAATAATAAAAATGAAACCAACAGCAATTTTACTTCTGCATTGTCCTGATCAGAAAGGCATCATTTCAGAAGTCACTAGATTTATCACGGATAACCAAGGCAATATCGTATACCTTGACCAATATGTAGACAAACAAGACGGCATGTTTTTTATGCGAATTGAATGGGAATTGGAGAAATTCCTGATTCCGCGTGAAAAAATCCAGGAATACATCAATACGCTTTATGCCCAGCGATACCAGATGACATGTAAGCTGTATTTCGGCGACAAACGTCCAAGAATGGCGATTTTCGTGTCGAAAATGAGCCATTGTCTTTACGACCTGCTGGCACGATGGAAAGCTGGTGAATGGGACATCGATATTCCTTGTATTGTCAGCAATCATGAGGATTTGCGCTATGTAGCCGAACAATTCGGTATTCCATATTACGTATGGAAAATAAAGAAAGACCATTCCAACAAGGAAGAAGTTGAAAAGGCTGAGATGGAACTGCTTAGAAAAGAGAAAGTTACATTCATTGTGCTGGCCCGATACATGCAGATTATCTCAGACGAGATGATTGCTGCCTATCCGAATCATATTATCAATATCCACCACTCGTTCCTGCCCGCTTTCGTCGGTGCGAAGCCCTATCATCAGGCTTGGGAACGCGGTGTGAAGATTATCGGAGCTACCAGCCATTACGTGACGGCTGAGCTGGATGCCGGTCCTATCATCGAACAAGACGTGACGCGCATCTCGCACAAGGATACGCCTGAGAGTCTGGTGCTGAAAGGCAAAGATTTGGAGAAAATTGTGCTGTCGCATGCTGTCAGCAAGCATATTCAGCGCAAGATTCTGACTTATAAGAACAAAACGATTATTTTCAGCTAAATGCGAGTAGCTATCGTAAAATATAACGCCGGAAACATTTACAGCGTAGTCAATGCCTTACGCCGCTTAGGTGTGGAACCGCTGCTGACGGATGACCCCGAGCAGTTGGCGAAGGCTGACCGCGTGTTGTTTCCTGGTCAGGGAGAAGCCCGTGGCACTATGGAATATCTGAAGGCTCACAGGCTTGACGAGGTAATCCGATCGCTCCGACAGCCCGTTTTTGGCATCTGTGTGGGACAGCAACTGCTGTGTCGCCATTCTGAGGAAGGCGATGTGGATTGTATCGGCATCTTCGACGCAGAAGTGAAGCGCTTCTCCCCTATCCGTCATGAGGACAAGGTACCCTGTATGGGATGGAACAAGTTGCGCATTGCGCAAAATGAGAAATTATTCGAAGGACTCAACGAGCCTTACGTATATTTCGTCCATTCGTACTACGTTCCCCTCTGTGATTATACAGCAGCTGAGGCCGACTATATACTGCCCTACTCTGCAGCTATGCACAAAGACAATTTTTATGCCTGCCAATTCCACCCCGAAAAGAGCGGAATTGCCGGTGAGCGTATCATTAAGAATTTTCTCGAACTATGATAGAACTGATTCCTGCCATAGATATTATTGATGGACAATGCGTACGCTTGACGAAAGGAGACTATGCACAGAAGACGGTCTATTCCAGTTCACCTGCTGAAGTGGCTCGTGATTTTGAGAAGATTGGTTTCCAACGTCTGCACGTAGTCGATCTTGACGGTGCAAAATCACGTCATATCGTCAATGACAAGGTGCTTCGACAGATTACGGAGAAAACAGCGCTAAAAGTAGACTTTGGCGGAGGCATCAAAACAGACGATGATCTCCGTATAGCCTTCGAAAACGGGGCTGCAATGGTGACTGTCGGTTCGATTGCCATCACAGAGCCTGAGCGTTTCCTGACATGGGCTGAACAATATGGTGCTGAGCGACTAATACTGGGTGCTGACGTGCGCAACGGCAAGATTAGCATCAACGGATGGAAAGAAGACTCCAGCGAGGATCTGCTACCCTTCTTACGCCGCTTTGTGAATGCAGGCATCCGTAATGTGCTCTGCACGGAGATTTCAAAGGACGGTACGCTGCAAGGTCCAGCCATCGACCTCTACAAAGAAATCATGGCCGAATATCCACAGCTGCACTTGATAGCCAGCGGAGGTGTTTCGTCTATTGACGACATCAAAGCGCTCGACGCTGCGGGTATTCCTGCTGTTGTCTTTGGGAAGGCCATCTATGAAGGTAAAATTAATCTAAAAGAACTATGGGACTGGCAAAACGCATAATACCTTGTCTGGATGTAAAGGACGGAGAGACCGTGAAAGGTACTAACTTCGTCAACCTGCGATCTGCAGGCGATCCTGTAGAACTGGGAAAGGCCTATTCCGAACAAGGAGCTGACGAACTGGTATTCCTTGACATCACCGCTTCGTTCGAAGGTCGCAAGACTTTTACCGACATGGTGACCCGAGTGGCAGAGACGCTGAATATCCCATTTACTGTGGGAGGTGGCATCAACGAACTGGCTGATGTCGAGCGCCTGCTGTACGCGGGCGCTGACAAGGTGAGTGTCAACTCGGCAGCTATCCGTCGCCCAGAGCTGATCAGCGAGATTACCAACCGTTTCGGTTCGCAAGTATGTGTGGTAGCTATTGATGCGCGCCATGATGAGGACGGATGGCATTGTTATCTGAAAGGCGGTCGTGAGCGTACGGAGCTCGACTTGTTCGAATGGGCTCACGAGGCTCAAGAGCGTGGTGCAGGCGAAATCCTCTTCACCTCGATGAATCACGATGGTACGAAGCAAGGCTTTGCCAACGAGGCCTTACGCAAACTTTCCGACTTGCTGTGCATTCCCATTATCGCCAGTGGTGGTGCTGGGTGTAAGGAGCATTTCCGCGATGTCTTTCTGGAAGGTCATGCTGATGCCGCACTTGCCGCGTCGGTGTTCCATTTTGGCGAGATTCCCGTACCTGAACTGAAACAATATTTACACAACGAAGGAATAAACATAAGACTATGACGATAGATTTTGAAAAAATGGGCGGTCTGGTGCCTGCTATCATACAAGATGCTATGACTCGCAAAGTGCTGATGTTAGGATTCATGAATGAAGAAGCCTATCAAAAGACGCAGGAAACGAAGCATGTCACCTTCTGGAGCCGTTCGCGTAACACGCTTTGGACTAAGGGCGAGACATCAGGAAACTTCCTGAACCTGGTAGACATCAAGATAGACTGCGACAACGATACGCTGCTCGTCCAGGCACATCCCGACGGTCCAACCTGTCATACGGGAACGGATACCTGCTGGGGTGAAGAGAACGATGCCAACCCCCTACTCTTCCTGACCGAGCTGCAGGACTTCATCAACAAGCGCAAGAAGGAGATGCCCGAGGGTTCGTATACCACCAGCCTGTTCAATAAAGGTATTAACAAGATAGCCCAGAAAGTAGGCGAAGAAGCGCTGGAGACAGTCATCGAAGCTACCAATGGTACGAACGACCATCTGGTATACGAGGCCTCTGACCTGTTGTATCACCTGTTGGTCATGCTGACAGAGAAAGGGCTGCGTATTGAGGATGTGGCTGCAGAGTTGCAAAAGCGTCACGATCCCAACTGGGACAAAAAACGACGTGAGGCTAAGGCTAAGGGTGAAATGAAATAAAAAAATCGTTTGAAACTATGCTTATAGATTACAAAAAAGCTAATATCTATCAAAACGATGGTATTCTGGTGCTCGAGAATGTTGACTTTCATGTCGATGAAGGTGAGTTTATCTATATCATCGGACGTGTAGGCGCTGGAAAGAGCTCATTGTTAAAGACGCTGTACTTTGAACTGGATGTCGATGAAGCCGAGACAGCTGTCGTTCTGAACCATGACATCAAGGAAATGAAGCGCAAATACATTCCCGCTCTTCGTCGTCAGATGGGTGTCATTTTCCAGGATTTTCAACTTCTGGGCGACCGTACCATCCACGACAACCTCAAATTCGTGCTTCGCGCTACAGGCTGGAGAAAAAAAGATGAGATAGAAGAGCGCATCAAAGATGTTTTAGAGGATGTCGAGATGGAAGACTTTGCCGACCGTTATCCTCATGAACTCTCTGGTGGCGAGCAACAACGTATAGCCATAGCCCGTGCCATTCTCAATAAGCCGAAAGTCATCATAGCCGATGAGCCTACTGGCAATTTAGACCCAGAGACAGCGGCTAGCATCCTACAGCTACTGCGTCAGGTTACTCATACGGGTACTGCCGTTGTCATGACGACACATAACATTCCACTGCTTACTCAGTATCCTGGCATCGTATATCGTTGTGCCGACCACCATTTGGAAGAGATTACCAACGACTATAATAAGATAGCCAGCTATCAAGAAGAGGCCGATGCGGAAGAGATCAACAGAGTTGACTATTCTGCACGTGAAGATTTATTAATGTAAGTTAAAGACAAAAGAAAAATATAGCGTATGAAAGTAATGAAATTTGGCGGAACATCGGTGGGTACACCGGCCCGCATGAAAGATGTAACCAAGTTAGTAACCAAGTCTGGCGAGCCCGTTTTCGTAGTACTCTCAGCCATGTCTGGTACAACCAATTCGCTCGTTGAGATTTCCGACTATCTCTACAAGAAGAACCCTGATGGTGCCAATGAGGTTATCAACCAGTTGGAACGTAAGTACATGAAGCACGTCGACGAGCTCTACTCTACTGACGAGATAAAGGCTCAGACCCGCGAGTTCCTCGCTCAGGAGATGAATTTCCTGCGTTCGTTTACCAAGGAGCTGTTTACCTCATTTGAGGAGAAGAGCATCGTAGCACAAGGTGAGATGATGTCAACCAACATGGTCGTCAACTACATGCAGGAACAGGGAATCAAGGCTGTTCTTCTGAATGCGCTTGATTTCATGCGTACGGACAAGAACTCAGAGCCCGATCCCGTATATATCAAGGAGAAGCTGACGGCCCTGATGGAACAGAACGACGGCTACCAGGTATATATCACTCAGGGCTTCATCTGTCGCAATGCCTATGGCGAGGTTGACAATCTGCAGCGCGGTGGTAGCGACTATACTGCCTCTCTGATTGGTGCTGCGCTGAATGCTGAGGAAATTCAGATTTGGACTGATATTGATGGCATGCACAACAACGATCCACGTGTCGTTGACAAGACTGCCCCTGTTCATCAGCTCCACTTCGAGGAAGCTGCTGAGTTGGCTTATTTCGGAGCCAAGATTCTGCACCCCACCTGTGTTCAGCCTGCCAAGTATGCTGGCATTCCCGTTCGTCTGCTGAATACTATGCAGCCCGATGCCGAAGGTACCACCATCTCCAACAAAACGGAGTACGGCAAGATCAAGGCTGTAGCTGCCAAAGACAACATCATCGCCATCAAGATCAAGTCGAGCCGTATGCTGTTGGCCACAGGTTTCCTGCGCAAGGTATTCGAGATCTTCGAGTCGTACCAGACGCCAATCGATATGGTATGTACCTCAGAGGTTGGTGTTTCGATGAGCATCGATAACTCAGCACATCTGGGCGAGATTGTTGACGAATTGAAGAAGTATGGTACCGTGACAGTTGATACCGGAATGTGTGTCATCTGCGTCGTTGGTGACCTTGACTGGTCAAACATCGGCTTCGAGACCATGGTGATGGACGCCATGAAGAACATTCCCGTACGTATGATTTCGTATGGTGGTTCTAACTACAACATCTCCTTCCTTGTGAAGGAAGAAGATAAGAAGCGCGCATTGCAGTCTTTGAGCGACCATCTGTTCAACAATTAACACAACACACAAACACAAAACTAAGACATGAAGGGTATATTTCCTATCGATAAATTTGAACGGATACAGACACCGTTCTACTATTATGACACGGAGTTGTTGAGAGCAACGCTCCGTGCCATCAATACGGAGGTATTGAAACACGAGGGCTTCGTAGTGCATTATGCCGTCAAGGCCAACGCCAATCCTAAGGTGCTTCGCGTCATCCGTGAAGCAGGACTGGGAGCTGATTGTGTCAGTGGTGGTGAGATAGAAGCCGCTTTAAAAGCAGGTTTTCCTGCCAACAAAATCGTTTATGCAGGCGTAGGCAAGAGCGACTGGGAGATTGAGCTGGGACTTGACAACGATATCTTCGCATTCAATGTGGAGAGTATTCCTGAGTTGGAGGTGATTAACGAGTTAGCAGGCCAGAAAGGCAAAATAGCCCGTATCGCCTTACGAATCAATCCTAACGTAGGAGCCCACACCCATGCCAACATCACCACAGGATTAGCCGAGAATAAGTTTGGTATTGCTATGCGTGATATGGAGACCGTTATAGAACGGGCAGCTGAAATGCAGCATGTCAAGTTTGTAGGTCTGCATTTCCATATTGGTTCTCAGATTCTTGACATGGGCGATTTCGAAGCCCTTTGCAATCGTGTCAACGAATTGCAGACACAGCTCGAGAATCATCGCATCCGTGTGGAGAACATCAACGTTGGTGGTGGTCTGGGTATAGACTATCAACATCCTAATCGTGTGTCAATACCTGATTTCAAGGCCTACTTCGATACCTATGCCAAGAAATTGAAGCTTCGTCCAGAACAAACCCTTCATTTCGAACTTGGTCGTGCCGTTGTGGCTCAGTGCGGTTCGCTGATATCGCGTACCTTATATATAAAGGAAGGAGCCGTCAAAAAGTTCTGTATCATTGATGCAGGTATGACAGATCTAATTCGCCCGGCCCTTTATCAGGCATACCATAAGATTGAGAACATATCCAGCGAATTGCCTATGGAGTCTTACGATGTTGTAGGTCCCATCTGCGAGTCGAGCGATGTGTTTGCTAAACAGATAGACCTGAACGCAACTCGTCGTGGTGACCTTATTGCCATCCGTTCTGCAGGAGCCTATGGTGAAATTATGGCGTCACAATACAACTGTCGAAAGTTGCCTCAGGGATATGCTAGTGATGAATTATAAGATGAAATGACAACAGGAAGTCCAAAGATATCCGTCATCTTGGCAGTGCATGATCAGTCACATGCCTTAGAACAGAATTTACCGCGATTTCTGTCTCCACAGGGAGAAATTCCCTATGAAGTTATTGTGGTCGACGATGCTTCTACTGATGAAACACCTGATATTCTGAAGCGTTTCAAGAAAGACTATCCACAATTGTACACGACGTTCCTACCTAAGTCGCAAGTACCTAATCCATCCCGTGTACGATTGGCTTTGACTGTAGGTGCCAAGGCGGCTCATGGTGAGCTGATATTGATTTCTGATATCACTCGCCCACCCCTGTCGGACCAGTGGCTTGATACACTGGTTAGTAATATCGACGAAAGTGCAGACGTGACGCTAATCTATCATGACAAGTCGAACATTTTCCAGTCATGGGATAATTTAGACGAGGCTGCGCCCTATGTACTCAAAGCTGAACGTAAGTCGAAACGTGGACATCGAGGTCATTACTTCCTATTTCATCGTGGACTATACAGCGATGTAATGGTCAAAAGGTCTATTATCCACGAAACAATAAGACTTTTCGATCAGTCTGTTGGTGGACTTCGTTTAGAAGGCTTGCGTTTAAAGGTGATGTGGAGTAACATCTCAAATCGATAATCTATGATTCGTATACTGCATTTCTATCCCAACAACAATGTCATGATCTCTGACTATGTGACCATGCTCAATGAGAATATGGGATTGGAGTGCAGCAATGAGATGTTGTCAGAACAAGGACTTGCTCAGCAAAGGCTTCAATCTTCACATTACGACATTCTCCACTTACACGGGTGCTGGAATGCATCTTCTTATCCTATTGTTAAACAAGCGATTAAAAGCGGGACGCGCATCGTTCTGTCTTCCCATGGACAGTTTTCGCCTTGGATGATGACTGATAACTATTGGACTGAGAAGTTGCCCAAGCGTCTACTCTATCAGAAACACATCATTCAGAAGTCCTATGCTTTGATGATTCAAGGCAAGATGGAAGAAGATTGTTTAAAACAGCTGGGATGGAACCAACGCTTGGTCATCATTCGCAACCCGCTCATCACGCATACTATCTCTAAGAAAGAGGCTGTAAGTCAGGTATTCCAGACTTATTGCAAGGTCATGAATTCCAACCCGTTAGAGCTCATGGATTCGGATATGCGTAACTTGCTTCAGCAACTCATCATCGTAGGTATTACGGGCGACAAGCGATGGCTTATCGAAAAGCCCATGCCGCAACCTGACACTTTGGAGAAATGGCAATATCTGCTAAGTTTTGCCTATTATGAACACATCCACGAGGTTATCCTACGTGGTCTTAACGTTTTGGGCTATGAAGCTCCTGACACCGATGTTGAAAAGATGCCCTGTTTCTTTCCGGACCAATACGAATCGCCTGTTTCCATTTCAGACAGTATAGGTTTCAGCTTCGTCACCCAAGTTGACCGTCTTCTAGCAACCTTCCGCTATCTGCGAAAATTGGAGAATAAAAAACATCTGGCCGTTTCGCATTTGGTGGAGTTAGACAGGGAACTTCGTGAACATGAGTGCGACGAAGATTTACTCTCTGAGAAGCTGAAGAACCAGCATCTCTACAAGCTGGCATGTCGCCTCATGTATGTGACACAGCAGACTACGGGACTTACAGAAGGGTTTATGCCTGTTCCCCCACTCTGCGATCGTGCCAGCCAACAATTATACCAGCAAGTAGAAAACCACCTAAAGATATAAAACTATGAATAAGACAAGCATTAACCGCGACATGCACTATCTTCAGTTGCTTTCCACCTCATTCCCCACTATCGCGACAGCAGCTACGGAGATTATCAATCTGGAAGCCATCCTCAACCTGCCCAAAGGTACTGAGCACTTCCTGGCTGACCTACATGGTGAGAGTCAGGCATTCCAACATGTGCTCAAGAATGCTTCAGGTAATATCCGTCGTAAGGTCAGTGAGTTGTTCAAGGGCGATATCCGTGAGACGGAGCGTCGCGAGCTCTGTACCTTGATATACTATCCCGAACAAAAACTGGAGCTGATTAAAGCTTCTGAAGATGATATCGACGACTGGTATCATATCACAATACACCGTCTGGTCAGCGTATGTCGCGATGTATCTTCCAAATACACCCGCTCTAAGGTGCGTAAGTCCTTGCCTGAGGAGTTTGCCTACATCATTGAGGAGCTGCTCCACGAGCGTTCTGATGATATTGACAAGGCCGACTATGTAAAAGTGATTGTCGATACTATCATCTCTACAGGACGAGCTGATGATTTTATTGTGGCGCTTTGTAATGTCATCCAACGCCTGTCTATTGACCAGCTTCATATCTTGGGCGACATCTTCGATCGTGGGCCTGGTGCACATATCATTCTCGACACGCTACGCCAATACCATTCATGGGATATCCAGTGGGGCAATCATGACATGCTATGGATGGGCGCAGCAGCTGGTAATGACGCATGTATCTGCAATGTGTTACGCCTTTCACTTCGATATGCCAATCTGACTACCATTGAGGAAGGCTATGGCATCAACCTCGTACCACTGGCTACTTTTGCTATGGAGACCTATGGCGATGACCCCTGTGAAGAATTCATTCCGAAACTACTGACAGGCAATGAGTTAGACGAAAAGACGATGCGTCTTACAGCTCAAATGCACAAGGCCATAGCCATTATCCAATTCAAGACAGAGTCGCAGATCTTCAAGCGTCGGAAGTCTTGGCAGATGGAAGACCGTTGTCTGCTCGACCATATTGACTACAATCGGGGTGTTTGCACCATCGCAGGTAAGGAGTATGCCATGAAGTCGTGCCACTTCCCCACCGTTGATCCTCATGACCCCTGCCGCCTTACCCCTGAAGAGCAGTTGCTGATGGATAAGCTGCACCACTCCTTCCGCGTATGTGAGAAGCTGCGTAAGCACATCAAGATGCTGCTCTCGCATGGCTGTATGTATAACATCTGCAACCAGAACCTGCTCTTCCACGCCTCTTGTCCGCTTAATGCTGATGGCAGCCTGAAGGAGGTAGAGCTCTTTGAAGGCGAGCGATATAGTGGCATGGAGCTGATGCATAATATCGGCATGATGGTACGTACTGCGTTCAATAGTGACTCAGACCAAGAGCAACGCCTCTATGCCCGCGACTATTTCTTGTATCTGTGGTGTGGTAAAGACTCACCACTCTTCGATAAGTCCAAGATGGCCACTTTCGAACGCTATTTCCTCATGGATAAGGATATCTTTAAGGAAGAGAAAGGCTATTATTTCCAGTTACGCAACAACGAAGAAATCTGCGATCGTATTCTTGATGCCTTTGGTGTCAATGGACCTAATCGTCACATCATCAACGGCCATGTTCCCGTACATGCCTCAAAGGGTGAGAACCCCATCAAGGCAAACGGTAAATTGATGGTGATTGATGGTGGATTCTCTGAGGCTTACCACAAGGAAACAGGTATTGCGGGATACACGCTGGTTTACCATAGCCGTGGTTTCCAATTAGTTCAGCATGAACCATTTATGAGCGCCCGAGACGCCATAGAACGTGGTCTTGACATTAAGTCGACTACCCAATTGGTAGAGCTCTCGGCTCACCGTATGTTGGTGGCCGACACAGACAAGGGGCTTGAGCTGCGTTCCCAGATTGAAGATTTGCGTCAGTTGCTCTATGCCTACCGTCATGGCATCCTAAAAGAAAAGAACAAAGTCTGATGACAGGCCACCGTGTATTGATAGCCCTGGGGTCTAATTATCGCCAAGCTGTTCATCTACAGTGGGCAGCACAGCGTTTATCAGCCTTCATTTCCGACCTCCATTTCAGTTGTACCCTATGGACGGAAGACGTCAAAGGCAGTGGCTTGATGTATATGAATCAGCTGGCCATAGGCACTACCACGTTATCCATTGACGAAGTGGAACAACTGTTGAAAGAAGCAGAAATAGCCTCTGGACGCACCAAGCAACAGGTGACCATCGACCTCGACTTAATGCTATATGATGACGAACGGTACCATCTGCGCGACTGGCCTCGCCCTTATATTCAACAACTGATCAATGATATCATATGAAACGATTATTTTTTGTCCTTTTAGCCTTCATCTGCAGCATACCGCTGTCTGCCCAGCAGTTCACCAAGCATTTCTGCGACTCTACCCTGCGTCTTGATTATATCTTTGCAGGCGATACCGCCCACCAATATATCTTCGTCGACGAACTCTCCCTCACTCCTCGCTGGTATGGTCGTCGCCACCGTCTTCGTGAATTGCCCTTAAAGGGTAACGGACAGATTACCGTCACCGATCCTTCTACTGGCGACACTCTGTATCGTCACTCCTTCTCTACCCTTTTCCAAGAATGGCTGGCCACTGCAGAGGCTAAGCAGACATCCAAATCGTTTGAGAATGTGTTCCTCATCCCCTTTCCCAAACATCCTGTCAGTGTCCATATCCAGCTGTCCGACTATCATGATCGCATGGTGGCCTCGCTTACCCATCAGGTTGACCCCTCCGATTGTCTGATACGCCAGTATCCCAAGCGTACGCCTTATGTCACCCTCCAACAGGCTGAAGACACGATGTCATGTATCCATATAGCCTATGTGGCTGAGGGCTATACCGAAGATCAGATGGAGCAATATCTTCAGGATTGTCGCGATGCTATCGAAGCACTATTCCGTCATGAGCCTTTCCGTGCCATGCGCCAGCGTTTTAACATCATTGCCCTGATGTCGCCATCAGCTGATACCGATGTAAGCCAACCAGGGAAAGGCATCTGGCGTAATACTGCCCTCGACTCCCATTTCGACACATTCTATACCGAGCGTTATCTCACTACGCTGCATCTCAAACAGCTGCATAATCTGCTCAACGGTACTCCCTACGAACATATCATTGTGCTGGCCAACACCAGCCATTACGGTGGTGGAGGCATCTACAACTCTTATAACCTGTCGTACACTCGAGGCAAGAATTTCCTGCCCGTTGTCGTCCATGAGTTTGGACATAGCTTCGGAGGTTTGGGCGATGAGTATCCCTATGGCGACAGCGATCCCATGTATTTTGCTGATACTGAGCCTTGGGAGCCCAATCTTACTACCCATCCTGATCATCCTAAGTGGCAGCCGCTGATTGATTCAGGAAAGGCAGGTATCGTCGAAGGTGGAGGCTATCTGTCGAAAGGCATATGGCGCGGACAGGAGAATTGTCGTATGCGTACCAACGAGCACCCTGA
>Ga0326511_10001573_pt1 | contig 18870 bp, 22 predicted proteins | sample 0_2496_0518_D_FD_203701 | JGI IMG/M metagenome (GOLD analysis project Ga0326511, IMG submission 203701) | Bovine rumen microbial communities from UC Davis, California, United States - 0_2496_0518 | ecosystem: Host-associated > Mammals > Digestive system > Stomach > Rumen | place: USA... | reverse complement strand
GCGGTTCGGCTCTTCATCGTCAAAGAGGATATCATTTTCAGACTTTGCAAACTGGGCTTTGTTGGTTCCATACTTTACAATGTTGACTTCATTAAACTTCACAGAACCAAGATGCTTTTTCAGCCAAGCTTTTTTGGTTTCGGTCACAGCCTTGTTATAATTTTCAGAACCGCACTTGCTTAACCAAGAGATGACTACGATTTCATGGCCTGCGCGCTGGAGCTTGTTAAGCCGTCTTGCAAGAACGTTCATGTTCAAAAGAACTTTAGCTTCACGATAAGGCCGCACGTCCTCATTGATCAGGTTTTCAAGCCATCCCTCAACGCCGTAAAGATTAGCGATTGTTCCATCCATGTCGAAGCAGATTCTCATTTCTTTATCTCCTTTTCTCTCTTTCTGGTATTATAATATCATACAATCGGGAAAATGTCAATAATTTTTTATTCGTCAAATTGCACAAAAAAAATGCTGAGTTAGATAAGACTAACTGACAACGACCTCATGCGGCCGCACCCGGTCACAGAAAAAGCAGCTGCCATTATTCGAAGAAATAGCAGCCGCCGCCAATCTTGTATGCAATTCTTTGAGCTTGTGCAAAGGTTTTGTAAGCTCCATAGAAATATCTTTTCTTTTCTATCTTAACAAATACAACAAACTTTCCTTTGCAATAGTTTTCGTTAATCCCTTCAATCGGCATTGTTTGTCACCATTCCTTTCCTTCAAGATCATTCAACCAACCTGTGAACCTTTGCCATCCTGTATAGTAGTACAGAATTTTTTCAGCTGTTTCTTTTGAACAACCATTAATTCCAAAAGCTAAATCAAGTGCTTCTTTACTAACACCAACAGCATCATGAAGCAAATCATACATCTCTTGCCAATCCATTTTTTTATCTCCTTTGTTTCTTTCTATTGATATTGTATCACATTTTGATTTATTTGTCAATAGCTTTTGTAGATCTTTTTTAGTTCGTTTAGTTTGTCTATCTCTTGTTCAAGTTCTTTATTAAGCTGTTCAAGTTCTTGTTTTTTTCTTTCAACTACTTTCTTTTGTAAGAGATAATTAAGCTCCGCTTGTTTGCGTGGTGTCCGCTCTTCTAATGAGCTATAGATTAATCTTTTCATGGTTCACTCCTTTGTAATAGTTCCAATCAGTTCCCAACCATCAAATTTTGGCAGGAAGTCAATAGGTGCTTCGACAACGTGACCAGTGTAAATAGATCTCCAAAGATTAACCTGCTTCATTTGTTTTATCTCCTTTTCTTTTTCTTTCTGATTGTATTGTATCACGTCCGGATGCATTTGTCAAGAGTTTTTTTATCTCTTTTTATTATTTTTTTTGACATCCTCAAACAACATGGCAAAGTATGAAATTGCCACAGCAGGAACCGCAATTAATACCAAGATACCACAGAACAGTTGCATGGGTAGACCTCCTACTCCCTTAGACTAGTATCATTATAACATGTTTACATAACTTTGTCAATAATTATTTTATTAATAATATTATTTTATTTATTATTATTTATTTATTTGTTTGTGTTGTGATTGGTTTGTCTCTTGTTCAAGCTCTTGGTGAGCTTAGCCTAACTGAAAGAGGCAGGTTAAGCGAGCCCTTTGGTTAATGTCATTTAATTCTTATTAATTATGATGTAGTTAACAATTATTAATTAGTCTTAGCTAATATTTTTATTTAATAGTGTTAATTAAATAATGTATTTGATCAAATATAAATTATGATAGTTAGATACAACTAATTATTGTGGCCTTAATAAGCTCAATAGAGTTGTTACAAGTCGTTATTATTTGTGACCCTTTTGTTACTATTTATGGGATTATGTACTACATTTAGCTGGTAACAAAAGGGTTACAAAATTTTATTGACGCCTTCCTATAGTACAAAGCTCGGCGCGTTTTGGTTGTCAACGCGCCGAGCAATTACTGTTTTTTATTTCAGATTTATGTAAAAAATTTTATTGATGTAATAAAAATATTTAATTAATTGTCGGCCTGTTGAATTAATCGTGCATTATTTGCCTACCCCTATGTACGTGACAGTGTTGGAAAATTTTTTGGCTTGCTACGCAGCGTACTTTGAACAAAACCCGGGGCTATAATTATGGGAAAAAATTTTTTAAAATTTTGAAATGAATAGCGCCTCGGCATTCCCGCATCCAAAAAATTTTTTCAAATTAAAAAGCGACAAAAAATTTTTTCAAATCAAAAGACGATAAAAATTAGACTTACTCATTTGCCGGTATAATAGCTGGTGCATTACGTATATCTCTTGACATTACTACTGCATAAGCATCATCGTCGTGAACAAACTCTTTTTCACGCAGCTTATCTCTCTCTATCAAATCCCCATGCGGCGGGACAGAGATGGCTTTTTGTTCTCCATCTTGCCAGGCTCCTTTAATGTTATAAGTAAATGAACCATCTTTTTGCACGGCTATCACCATCGGCTGGCAATCTCACATTAGGAATATAAACACCCATATCTACTCTTCCTGTTCCTTATCGTCATCAGAGGATACCATCTGATACATAATTTCCCTACAAAACTGCCTAAAATCAGGATCTCTCCAGCATAGCCACTTATAATAAGCATCAAAGGCGCGCTTCGCATCTTCCTTCCGCCATTTAGGTACTTTGATAAAAAAGATCCCATACTTATTACTATCAGAGATACTCCAATAGCTCCCAGGATATTTTAACCAAGGAATATTAAAAGCTTCAAATTTATCTTCAAGCCTATTTTGTTCCTCTGTGTCGCTGGTCAAGTCAGCGACGTCCGCAATCACCATAAATTCTCTACTAAACAGATGCCAATTCGTACATTCAATATAGTTATGGTCGCGGGTCTCCAATATTTCTAGAATAGCGCGGCGGAGGTCTTCTGCGGGCGGCATTTCTACTCCTTCTACGCTCTCTACATCAAGAGTAAAGTCAGGACAAGCTAACAAATGCAACTGTTCTTCTTCACTCATATCATCTATACAGGATTGCGCGAATCTTTTAATCTCTTCTTCTGTCATACTACGCCCCCTGAGCCTACAGTTTCAAGCATACAATTTTCACAATTAGGCTGTTCACAGTAGTGTCCATCGCGCGGGCATAGCATATTTTTTACTGCGGGGCGCTGCTTTTTCACGGGCTTAGGCCGCTGCTCATGTCCCTGAGTTTCAGGATTTAAATATTTACTCATATCGTCCCATCATTCCTTCCTCTGGTTCAGCTATTTCAATATCTGCTTCATAGTTAGCAAATACTAAAATACTAATAGCTTCTTCATCTTTATTCTGGGAAATAGACAAATTATTCATATCTACCCCAGGCCAATATTCTTCATGATGATTAATAATATCTAATGCATCATTAATAGTTGGCGTAGTTAAAGTAATAATATAATCTGCTTTGATATGCGGCGGCAGCTGCGTCGGCTCGGGCTGAGAGAGGCTCATTAGACTCGCACCTTCGCCAGGCTCCCGCGCGTCAAAATATTCTATAGTAATATCAACAGTATCATCTTCAGTATTAAGAACTTCTTTTATTTTAAAATTTGAAATTAAATGACTGTCAATAAGAGGCTGATAAACAGAATCATAAATTTTCTGCCAATCCTCAAAATGCCAATATCTTTGCTCTTCTTTTACAATTCTCATTATATTATTCTCCCTTTTGATTTTACTAAATATATTATAATATAAATTTTCAATTTTGTCAATTGGTCATTTTTAGCTAACTTTGACAAAACAAAAATTTTGGTATATAATATAGTCAGAGTTCAAACAAAAGGAGAACAAATAATGACAGAAAAAACGAATGGGTCTGAACACCAAGAGGATGGATTAAAATTAGATTATACAATTCAATCTCCACAGGCCCGCAATGAATTAGTAAAAAAGATTATTGATCAAACTCCTGAAGATAAACTCACTCCCAAATATTTAGAAATGCTTTCTAATTATCTCATCTTTGCGATGGATAAAGAAGAACGAAAACAAAAACACATTCTTACAGATAATAGAATGGTTACTGTTAATAAGCGCGAGACCTCATTTGAAGGTTTAGTTGCTAAATTTGAAAATGGAGAAGATGGTATTTATGGTTTAATTACAAATGATAAAAATATTATCTTCACTCCAAAAATTTCAATTACAGATGCGGATATAGAAGAAGTTCCTGGGTTGCGCGAGTTGCGCGAATCTATTGAACAATTAGAAGAAGCTTTTAAGGTTGCAACAGGTAAGCAGAAGTTCCTTTTGAAAAAGACAATTATTGAACAGCGGAAGCAGCAATATATGTTAAAAGGCTCCTTCTATCAACCTATTACTCCTATGAATATTACGCGCGGGATGAATACTGTTTCTCTTGATGAAGAGATTAGGTTAACTGATGACGGGGAGATAGATATTAAAGGATTTTCATTTTTAAATCCCGATCACGTTTCCGCAGCTTTATGTAGTTATTCAAAAATAAAAGAAGAAGTTTGGGATAAGTTTACTTGTGATGCATATTATATGATTATAGATTTAGAAAATTTGGTCGATGAAGTTTTAGAATATGATTATCCAATGTATTATGATCTAATTATTTATAAAATTGATGGTAAAACAAATGAAGAAATTCAGGAATTAATTTTAAGAGACTATGGAGTAAAACATTCCCCAGAATATTTAAGTTCATTATGGCGGAAGAAAATTCCTAAAATCTTGGCGGAAGCTGCGCAAAAGAAATGGTTATATTGGCATTACACTTTTGAAGTAAAAGGTAAATGGAAAAAATGTTCTAGATGTGGACAAATTAAGCCAGCTCATAACATGTTCTTTTCTAAAAATAGTACAAGCAAAGATCATTTTTACTCTATTTGTAAAGATTGTCGTAATGCAAAAGCCAAGAAAACAAAGGAGTGATTAAATGCAGGGGCAGTTACCAAATGAAAAAGGTCAATGCTTTTGTGAAAAAGAACAAAAATGGGGACGAGAAATAAATTTTTATACTTATAAAGATGGCAGTAAAGGTAAGATATGCAAACAATGTATGACTATGCATATTGATAATTATGATCCCCAAACATTTTTATGGCTATTAAAAGATTTTGATGTTCCTTATATTCCAGAAGAGTGGAATAGTTTGCGGGATAAAGCATTTGCAAAAGATCCTAAAAAAATGAATGGTATGTCAGTGTTTGGCAAGTATATTTCAAAGATGAAATTAAAACAATGGATGAATTATACTTGGGCGGACACTGAGAGATTGGCGGCGGAGCGGGCCCAGCGCAGGTCTGAGGCAGATGAAGAGGCTGCGGCCGCAGCAGAAAAAACCGAAGCTGAATTAAAAGAAAAATTGGCTTCAGGTGAAATTAATGAAGCACAGTATAAAACTTTAATGCCAACACCTATTCAATACAATGATATGGCGGCAACCTCCTCGGAGGAACTTTATGCAGGTGGGCATTATCAAGAACAAAATTATGTAAAGGCAAATTTACCCAACCCCGCTCTAGAATTAACAGATGATGATAAAACATATCTAGTGATGAAATGGGGACGGTTATATACAGCCGAAGAATTATTAGCTCTTGAACAAGATTATAATAATATGTTAGGTTCTTTTGATATTCAAGATGCTGATACTAAAAATGCTTTAACAATTATTTGTAAATTAAATCTTAAAGCTAATCAAGCTCTTGATTCAGGTGATTATGATGGTTTTACAAAATTAAGTCGTGAACTTGGTAATCAGCGGAAGTTGGCTAATTTTGCGGCGGCCCAGCGTAAAAAGGATCAAAAGGCTAGCGATTTTGTAGATTCTGTCGGGGAGCTTGTTGCTTATTGTGAAAAGAATGGCGGACAAATACCTAGATTTGAAGTCAATGAGCCTCTAGATCGAGTTGATATTATTATTAATGATATGAAAGAATATACTCGTGAACTTATTTATCAAGATACTGCATTGGCTAGTCAAATTGAAGAGTATCTTAAAAAGCGTGAAATTCTTGAACAACAAAAGAAAGATAAGGAAGCTGCGAAAGCTCAAGGGTATGACGAATATCAGCTTACTGATCAAGATCTGGCTGATTATGAAGAATCTGTGCGGCAGCAGCGCGCGCAAGATGCTGAACTTTCTGTGCAGGAGAGTGATGAATAATGGCTCTTGCGGACTTACTAGCCCTTTCTGAGGAACGTAATACTAAGCAAGGAATTTCTGAAGAGCGTATTGTTGCGCAAATGGATAACATACGCACTATGATTGCTTTCTTTAGAGAATATCCAGATTTATTTGTTGATTTCATAAAAGGTGAAAATAGTACATTTCATTTTTATTTTTATCAAAGAATTTTTCTAAGAATAGTTATGCGGCATAGGTTTGTTTATGCAACTTATCCGCGTGCTTATTCTAAATCATTTCTTACAATGATGGCGCAAATGATTCGCTGTATTCTGTATCCTGGCGCGGAAATGTTTGTAACTACAGGTGGTAAAGAGCAAGCGGCTAGTATTACAATTGCAAAAATAGATGAAATTTGTCGATTAATTCCAGCTCTTGAGCATGAAATTAACTGGGACCGCGGCAAGACTAAGAAAACAAAAGATGATGTTGAATATTTATTTAAAAATGGTTCTAAAATCAACATCTTAGCGGCGCGTGAGTCTTCTCGTGGACAGCGTCGTACTGGTGGCGTCATGGAGGAATGTGTTTTAATTGATGGGGATATTCTTAATGAAGTTATTATTCCCACAACTAACGTTGATAGATTGCTCCCAGATGGTAGCCGCCATCCTGAAGAAGTCATTAACAAATCCCAAGTTTATATTACGACAGCTGGTTGGAAAAACTCATTTGCTTTTGATAAATTAATTGAATTATTAGTACAGAGTATTCTTGAGCCTAATTTAACAATGATTATGGGCGGGACCTTTGAGACGCCTGTTGCAGAAGGTCTGTTAAATGAAGACTTTGTAGATCAATTAAAAATGAGCGGAACATTTAATGAAGAATCATTTGATCGAGAATATCGTTCAGTGTGGTCTGGAGATGCTCAAAATGCTTTCTTCTCCGCAGAAAAATTTGATAAACATAGAATTTTAAATCTTCCTGAATATGAACCTACGGGGCGCGGTATTAAAGGCGCTTTTTATGTTTTAGGCGTTGACGTTGGTCGTTTAGGATGCACAACAGAAGTAAGTGTGTTTAAAGTAGCGCCGCAGCCAAAAGGTGCTATGCTTAAAAACTTAGTGAATCTTTATACATATGATGCAGAAGATTTTGAAATGCAAGCTATTCATTTAAAAAAGTTATTTTATAAATATAAAGCCAGAATCCTAGCTATTGATGCTAATGGTTTAGGTATTGGACTTATTGACTTTATGACAAAAGCTCAGGTTGATCCTGACACAGGTGATATCTTACCTCCTTTTGGAGTGGCGGGTGGAACCACTGAAGATGTTATGGAAGTATATAAAAAGGTTAAAGGCGAAAATATTGAAGAAGATGGAATGTATTTAATCAAAGCTACTGCGCCTATTAATACTGAAATGTACAGTTATGCTCAAACTCAAATGTCTAGTGGTAAGGTTCAATTTTTAATTGATGAAGCTACTGCAAAAACTAAATTAATGTCTACTAAAAAAGGTCAAAATATGACGCCAGAGCAACGTAATGATGAACTTAGACCTTTTGTATTAACAACAGCATTAAAGGCGCAAATGTTAAACCTGGTTGAAGAAAATGAAGGTGTAAATATTATTTTAAAGCAAGATAGTCGTAGCATTAAAAAAGATAAATTTTCTGCTTTTATTTATGGTTTATACTGGATTAAAAAAGAAGAAGAACGTTTGCGGAAACGCAAAAAGAAAGGTTCTATTGCGGATCTGATGCTTTTTTCAAGCACCTAAAAAATTTTTACTGCATTGGGCATTTTTAACAAAATGCCCTTAGTAGTTTTTAAAATATAAATAGCGAATAAAAAGGAGAAGTAATATGCGGGCTTCAAGAGGCGAAATAAAAATTGAAGATATCTTGCGCGCGGCGGGTCTCCCCTTTGCGGAAGAGTATAGTTTTGATGATTTAATTAGTTCTACTGGCAGGCCCCTACGCTTTGACTTTTGTGTTTTCGATGATAATGGTGATATTGATTTTCTTATTGAATATCAAGGTATCCAACATTACGAACCTAAGTCTAAATTTGGTGGATGGGATGGTTTGCGGAAACAGCAGTTTAATGATATGAAGAAACGTGAATACTGCCAAAAGCATGGATATAAATTAATTGCTATTCCATATACAGATGAAGGTCGTATTAATTATGATTATATAATGAAATTGGCTTACGGTTGGTAAATTTGACGAAGCGAAATTTTTATGTTATAATAATCTAAGAATAAAAGAGGTGTTATCTTGGTAAATAGAATGGAAGAAATCAAGCGCAAGGGTTTTAATATGACCGTTGCGGATAGCACCCCTGATGTATTTGACCTGAGAGAGGTTCATGATTTCTCTAAAATAAAAGTTGGCATTAAACAATTAACTGATGCAGTTATTGATGTTGGCTCTTATAAGAAAATCAATCCTAGATGTGGAGATAAAGAGACTGTTTTAAAAGCAGTTAGTAGTTGTGATTTAGCAGCTTTAAGAGAAATTTCTAATTTCTTTTATAAAACTAGTGGTATTTATAATAGATTATGCCGCTATATGGCTTATTTATATAGATACGACTGGTTTATTACTCCATATATAAATGGCGGTATTGATGTAGCAAATAGAGAAGAGGAAGAAACTTTAACTCCAACTCAAAGAGATAAAATTTTAACGCACTTTTTTGGTTTGTTAAAATTTCTTGATGAATTTGAAGTTAAACGATTTTGTGGTGAAGTTGCTTTAAAAGTGATTAAAAATGGTTGTTATTATGGATATATTATTCCTAATAGTACAACTGTGGCTGTGCAAGAACTTCCCCCTGCTTATTGCAGATCCCGCTTCTCTGTGAACAATCGTCCTGCTGTAGAATTTAATATGTCATTTTTTGATAAAATGTATCCTGATTCAGAGATGAGGGCAAAAGTATTAAATCTTTTCCCTTCAGAATTTAAAAAAGGATATAAGGCATATAAGGATGGTAAATTAAAACCTACATTTTCAGGTGATACATCTGGATGGTATCTTTTAGATACTAGAAGTGTTATAAAATTTAACCTAAATGGAGAAGATTTTCCACCACTTATTTCGGTCATTCCTGCAATTATTGATTTAGATGAGGCCCAGGATTTGGATCGAAGAAGAATGGCTCAAAAGTTACTTAGAATTATTATTCAGAAAATGCCCATTGATAAAAATGGGGATTTAGTTTTTGATATTGATGAAGCACAGGCTTTACATAATAATGCTGTGAGGATGCTAAGCCGCGCAATTGGTATTGATGTTCTTACTACTTTTGCTGACGTTGATGTTGCAGATATGTCAGATAAAAGTAATACGACTCAGACTGATGATTTAGTGCGTGTAGAGCGTCAGGTATATAATGAAGCTGGTATTTCACAAATGCAGTTTAATAGTGATAGCAATACTGCATTGAATAATTCTATTTTAAATGATGAAGCTACATTATATAATTTAATACAACAATTTGAGTCATTTTTAAATCTTTTAATTGAACCTTATAATAAGTCACCTAAAAAGTGCTATTATAAAGCTCAAATATTAACTACTACTATTTATAATTACAAAGAGATGGCTAAACTCTATAAAGAGCAAACACAGATGGGTTACGCAAAGATTTTACCCCAGATTGCATTAGGCCAATCTCAGAGTTCGATCTTAGCTAATGCATACTTTGAAAATGATGTTCTTGATCTTGTCAGCGTATTTGTTCCTCCTCTTACATCAAATACTATGAACGCTGATGCGCTTGCCATGAGAAATGGTAACAAGCATGGAACTACGGCTAAGTCTGCGGGCGCGGAGTCAGACACGTCCGAGGGAGCAGGCCGCCCCGAGAAAGAGGATAATCAGAAATCAGATAAAACCTTAGCTAATAGAGAATCAATGTAATAAGGGAGAAAGAAAATGAGTTTACCACATAAATCCATTGCTACTATTGATTCTCCCGAATTTATTAATCTTCAACCTTTAGATATTAATCCTTTAATGTCTAAATGTGAGATTAAAGTCTTTTATATAGGCGAGAATCGTAATCAAAGCTATATTTCTAAGGAAGTTGCTTTGGAAATGGCAAAAACTTTACGCGGCGCTCCAATTGTGGGGTACTTTAAAGACAATAAAGAAGATTTTGCCGATCATGGAAATAGGATGACTATTGATGATGAGGGTATCCATTTTGACTGTTTAACAAAGCCTTATGGATTTGTTGCTCCCGATGCACAAGTTTGGTTTCAAAAATTCTCTGAAACAGATGAATTTGGTAATGAACTTGAGAGAGAATATCTTATGACAACTGGGTATCTTTGGACTGGGCAGTTTGAAGAAGCTCAAAGTGTTATAGATGAAGGAAAGCCACAATCAATGGAACTTGATGACGAGACTCTTCAAGGTCATTGGGCAAAAAATACTAAAACAGGAATGGAGTTTTTCATCATTAATGACGCAATAGTGTCAAAACTTTGTATTCTTGGTGATGATGTTGAACCTTGTTTTGAGGGCGCGGCGATCACTGGAGAGAGTACAACTCCTTCCAAATTTACTCTTGATGATGATTTTAAAAAGAGTTTATTTACTATGATGAAAGAATTAGAATTTGCATTGAAAGGAGACAATACAGTGGAACAACTTGAAAATCAAAATGTTGAAACTACAGAGGTTGTAGAGTCTGAATTTGTTGAGCAGGCTGAGGACAATTCTGTTGAAACTGTAGAGGTCGAAAATCAAGAAAATATAGAAGATGCATCTAATTCGGAAGAATCTACTGAATTTGTAAAGAAGGATGAAGAAGAGGAAGAAGAAGCTTCTGAGGAAGAAGCAGATGATTCTGATGAAGATCCTGAAGATTCAGAAGATGATAAAGAAAAGAAAGTTAATCATAGTCTCCATACCGATGAAGAGTATGCTGAATTAGAGACTAAATTCCAAGCTCTCCAAGAGAGCTATTCTGCTCTTGAAGCTGAAAAAGAAGAGCTTGTGAATTTTAAAAATAATGTTGAAGATAAGCAGAAAGATGAACTTATTGCAAAATTCTTTATGCTTTCTGATGAAGATAAGCAAGATGTGATTGCTAACAAGCGTCAGTATTCTTTAGAAGATATTGAAAGTAAATTAGCAGTTATCTGCTATCGTAAGAAGATTAACTTCGTTGAAGATGCTTCGGATTCAACTTCTCAAGAAGTTGTAGTTACGTTTGATATGAATGATGCTTCTGATGATTCAACTCCCGAATGGGTTAAATTAGTTGAAGCTAATCAGAATAAACTTTAATAGGAGGATTGTCTAATGGCGGCAACAGCTATTAATAGAAAAGGCTACGGCCAAGTTGAGCCTAATCACCTTTCTGCTCAAAAGACTGGTCAAATTTATGCACAGCTTCCTGCTATGGTCGATGCTGATACTCCCATTGCTCAGCTTGAGCAGGGCCAGTTCTTAAAATATAATTATGCTGGCGGGCGCGCTTCTCTCGATGGAGATGGCGAATGGATGCTCGTTTACTGTGAGGAAAAGCTTTATGATCCTCGCGCTCAGATGCACAAAGACTTTGTTCTGAGAGCTTCTGATTTTACTGATGGTAAGATTTATCCACGTCTTTTCAAGACCAATATTGGTGATATCTATACCACAAATACTTTCGGTGCTGCAGCTTCTGGCCCAGATGCTAATGTCACTTCTGGTGTTTCCCTTGATGTGGGTAATATTGTTGAAGTTGATGCTTCTACTGGTTTCTTAAAGGCTGCACAAACTCTCGCAGCAGCTTCTGAGCCTGCTTTCCAAGTGGTTAAGGTTTATACCATGCCTGATGGTCAGCCTGGCGTCAAGCTTCAGCGTGTGAAATAATTTAAGGAGGATATAGTAATGGCTTTAAATAGACAACAGTTAGTCGAGCTGGCTCGCGCAACTGCAAAGGCTTCATTAAATCCTTCTGCTTCTTTTGCGTTTGGTGAGAAGAATCTTACCTTTACAGCTCTTAATGATACTTTCCGCGATGAACTGAATGGTCTCGCAAAAACTTATAGAGATTATGAGAATAACAAGAATCTCATTTTTGAACTGATCGAAGTCGGTCTTGATGAAGTTCTTCCTCCTCGTGTGATGGAAGCTTATGGTCAGTTCGCAGATGTGCGTACCTTTGCTCAAGGTGATAAGCCTGTGTTTACTGTACGTATTACTGAAGCTTCCCGCAAGCGTGCAAAGTCCTTTGTGACTCGTGTTGGTCTTGCTGGTCGTTATGAAGTGTTCAAACTTGATGGACGTAGCCTTGAGGTTCCTACCTCTGCTTTCGGCGGCGCTGCTCAGATTGGTCTTGAGGAATTCCTCGATGGCCGCATTACCATGAGCGACGTTTATGATATCGTTCTTGAAGGTATGGACGAAGTTGTGTACAAAGAGATTGCTAATGCTCTTGCAACACTCGCAACTTCTCAAGACATTAGTCAACATAATAAGTACACTAACAACACATTCAATGAGCAAGAAATGGATCGTTTAATTGCTACAGCTGATGCTTATGGCCGCGCAACCATTTATTGCACTTTTGAATTTGCCACTCATATGATCCCTGTTGATCGTTGGGCTTCCAATGAAATGAAACAACAGAGATGGGATGTTGGTTATTACACCCAGTATAAGGGACATAACGTTGTGATTCTTCCTCAATCTTTTGAGGATACCACAAATGCAGTCAAGGTTATTGATCCTTCTCTTGCTTACATCCTTCCAACTGGCTCTGAAAAGCCTGTTAAGGTTGCTTTTGAAGGTCAGACACTTGTTCGTGAAGTCCCATTTAAGGGTAATGAAGATTGGTCACAGGAAATTCAGACCTATCGTAAGCTCGGCGTTGCTCTGTTCAACGTAAATCCTGGTACTTGCGTGTATAAGATTTCTGGTCTTAGCACAAGCAATGCTACTGGTTCATGGGTGAAGCCTGTTAACGGCTAATAGATGACTTTAACTGGGAGATAATTGAATAATTATCTCCCATTTTTTTATTATGAGATAAAAGGAGTTTTTAAATTATGATTGATAAAAATCTTGAAGTGGAAGTAATTAACCGCGGCCAAGGTGGAGTAGGATATAGTTTACCAGAAATGAATGGATTACAAAGATCTTTTCAGCCTGGTGAATCTAAGATGCTAACTTTTGAAGAGCTAGAAAAATTATCTTGGGCGCCTGGCGGCCGCTATCTTCTTGAAAATGAATTAATTGTTAATAACAAAGAAGTAATTGATTATCTTCTTAATGGTGTAGAGCCGGAATATTATTATAGTGATGATGAAGTTAAGTTTCTTTTAACTGAAGGAACTTTAGAACAACTATTAGATTGTTTAGATTTTGCTCCTGATGGAGTGATTCAATTAATTAAGCATTATGCAGTATCACTTCCCTGTAATGATGTTGCAAAGCGTAAAGCTATTTTAGATAAAACAGGTTTTGATGTTACTAATGCTCTTAGAATTTTAGCTGAGAGCGAAGAAGATCCTTCTGCACAAATCACTAGCGGACGTCGAGCTGCTCCTGTGGTTGAAAAGGGAGAAATAAAAACAGAAGAGCCTGCACGGAGATCTAAATATATAGTAAAAAAGTAAAAAACTAGGAGGGGCTTATGAGTGATAACGCAACTAATAATGTTATAAATTATACCCCTTTTTCTGATATATATGAAAGTTTCTATGGAAAAATCACTGATGATATGTACATGGAGTTTACAAAAGAAGATACTGCAGCGATGGCGCAGGATCTTCTTTTAACAGCAGTACATAAATTTGAGTTTCCTAGAAAGCCTTTAGATTATCAACTAGATTATCATGAACTAGAAGATGACGAAGGAAATAAATATAAGGTTGGAGCGTTTCGTGCGCAATTAGACCCAGAAGAAATTAATATTTTAGCTACTTATATGATTGTAGAATGGCTTGGGCAACAACTTGCTTCTGTTGAAAATACACGAATGAAGTATAGCGGGTCTGATTTTAAGTTTACTTCTCAAGCTAATCATATGCAAAAGTTGTTGCAGATGAAAAAAGATTATGAAAGAGAAGGTTTTCATTTACAAAGATTATATAAGCGTAGATTTAAAGATATTAATGGAGTATTCCATACCAATATGACTAAAATTATGGCTCCAATGCGGAGGCTACCAACTCAAAAAGCAGCAGACGATCCTTGGTTTGATGATGATAATATGAATTGGGAAGATTTTGAAAATTGGAATGATGGTCCTGGGGTTAACTGGTACGGAGTTTAAGGGGGCGTCTTACAGTGTATATAAAAAATGGTTTAGAAATTTCCTGTGAAGACGTACAGACTAATTTAAAAAGAATTATTAATCAAGTTTATAAACTCCTTCCAACAAGAGAAGAAGAAGGCGATTGGATTAAGCCTTTAGAAACTGTTGTGGAAGAATTATATGGTATGGATAGATTGCTTATCGGCCAGCATCAAATCTTCTTTACTATTTTATGTAAATTAGAGGGGCTATTTTTACTTACTTCAGATAGAGATTTTGGTCTTTATCGTAGAACGATTTTTGAAGTTCTAAGTTTGTTAAATAGTTTAAAAGAATGTCTAGTTTAGATAATATGCGGAAACGTAATGGTTACTGGGGCGTGGTTAAAAGGGTCGATGAAAATCGCGAAGAAGTAACTACTGGCAAAGGAAAATATAAACAGATTACAAAAGTGCATGATCAATGGACTCGTATGCGTGAAGATAAATTAAGAAGTTTGAGACATGCACTTTATTATTCTTATCAGGCGGCGGTTGTACAAAAATATGATGTTGGTGCGGATAGTGAAGCTAGATGGTTAATTTCAGTTGCTACTAGAATGGAAAAGTATGCTACTTTAAGTCCGACTGAAAAAGCGGCGGTAGCTACAGAGGCTGCGGCGGCTGAAGAAAAATATCCTGAATTAGCGGAACTCACTAGATATAGTGCAGAGTATATTAAAGCACTACAAGATATAGCGTCCGCGCAAACAGAAGCGTCGCCATATTTTAGATGTTTGATTAATCATGATAAACTTAAAGTTGACTATGAAGACAAAATTATTTCTATTCCTTTTGAAGAAAATAGTGTAGAAATTGATCCTGTTTTAGATAATGATGATTGGTTACAAACAGAATTTCATAATGGCACTGTATTCAAATGGGTTCATGGAAATAAAGAAGAGTGGACTCCTGATACATATTGGATTGTTTATATGCAGTATTCAGAAGAGACTGCTTATTTTAGAGCTGAAATTCGTAAAGCTGATCAAGAGATTGAGATTATTGTTATTGATGATGATGGTAATGCTCAAACTAAAGTTTATCGTGGGTGGATGACTGGTCCTAATGAAACTACAACTCTTTGGAATGTAAAGCATGGTATTGTTTGGAATGATTTAAACTATACTAAACAACTATATATTACAAAAGATGAAGATACTGCTGTATTTTTTGAAAGATTTGATAGGGTTATTATTAATGGTCAGCCATGGGAAATTCAAGCATATAATGAAAATTATGGTACTAATTCAAGTAATCCTAACACTGGTATTATTCGTGTAGCTTTAAAAGAAACTTATACTAAAACCGATGAAATTCTTAAAGAGCGGCAGCAGGCTCAAGCAGAACGTGCGGAAGCTAGCGAAGCAGCAATTATTGGTCCTAGTGAAGTTGCTCCATATGATTTAGGTGTTTATACTGTAGAAAATACTAGCGAAGGTCAGTGGGAGGTAGCTGCGTCCGCTAACTCTACTAAGGCTATTGATGAATTAGTAAAATATAATATTGATGATGATAATAAATTACATATTGAAGTCGTTATAGGTAAGTCTTATAAAGCTGGCTTTGATATTAAATATGGTGATTTAATAAAACATGTAGTTATTAAATCCCTTTAAGAGATAAAAGGAGTTAGCATGAGAAAAGATTTAATTAAGTTACAACCTCTTCGTTCCTCTTTTTTGTCATGCGATAAAGATACCGAAGCAATATTAAAAGCTTTATTTGTGGATTCTAAGCCATATAGTGACCATTTAAAAAGATTATTATTAATTAATAATCCAGACTGTCTAGATATGTCTAATGAAGAGTATCAAAAATATATAGATGAGTATTCATTAGGCAGATTAATCAAAGAGGGTTATGTTAGGCTTGATCCTAAAATTCAGAGAGCTACTTTTGAGAATGTGAAATCATATATTTATATTTATTTTGATGATTTTGCTCCTAGTAAAAATCCTGAATTTAGAGATGCTACTATTTATATTATGGCTGTTTGTTATTTAGATGAATGGGTATTAGATGACTATGCAGTTCGTCCGCTTAAAATTTGTGGTTATATTGATGGCATTTTAAATAGTGTCACTGATAAAAATAAGCAAATTTGGAATAGTAAGGGCAATAATATAAAATTATCAGGTTTTGGTAGTTATGATTTTATGGCTTGTGTACAAGGAATCAATAATGAAGATCTTTCTCTGTACACTATTGCTTATAGAGGAACGCATTTTACTGAAGATAATCAGGAGTTAGGTTCAGTAGTTAAAAATGATTGATGGTTTGTTATTATTAACAAAAAATGATATTCCTTTTATTTCTGCTGAATTATCAATCCATCAACCAACATTAAAAGAAATTGGATTAATTGGTGAAGATGCTTTTTTTACAGGAGTTCAATTTCTTACTATTGATAAATCTAGTTTACAAGATTTGTCTCCAGAGGATGCTAAAAAAATTAATAATTTTGATATTATAATGCAATTAATAAAAGATTCTGCGCCAGAAGCTAAATTTAATAAGACTTGCGCAGAGTCTTTATTAGCATTAATGTTTCCTGAATATCAAGTGCGTTTTTTACCTAGGATGATTGCTTTTGTTAGAGATGGACAAAACTGTATTATTAATGAAAAAAATTTTGATGAATTTCAAAGTATTGTTAAAAAGATGTTTTGTTTAGATGAATTAGGCGGCGGCCCTCAAAAGCAGAATTATGATCCATTAAATGCACAAGCTGCGCGCATTGTAAATAAAATTATGCAAGGTAGAGAAAAATTAGCACAGCAAAAAGCTCAACAGAATGGTGGGCAAAAAATAACAATCTTGTCGCGTTATATTTCAATATTAGCTGTAGGGGAACAAAAAGACATTAATGCTTTGTTGCAATATAGTGTCTATCAATTATTTGATGAATTTAACCGCTATAGTTTGAAAGAACAATCTGACTTTTATCTTCAAGCTAAAATGGCGGGTGCAAAAGATTTACAAGAAGTAGATAATTGGATGAAAGACATTCATTCAAGTTCCTAATAGAAATAAGGAGGAAAATTTGCTATGAAGTTTGGTGTCCGCGAGTGCGCGAATATCGTTTTCCGTGCAAAACAAAATGTTACAATTGGTAGCCAGACATTCAAAGTTGGCCAACCAGTTCTTTATATTGATACAGCAACAACTTCTTCAATGGAGCAGGCTTCTACTACTTCCTATGCCCAAGGCGGCCGTGGTAACACTCGTCTGATCGCATGGGAAGGTGATAAGACTTTAACCTTTACTTTTACCGATGCTCTGCTTTCTCCTATTGGTTTCCACGTGCTTTCTGGCGCTGGTTTATTCAAGAAGGGTGATGGCAACCAAGGAACTGAAACTGATGATATGGTTCACTTCCATATGACAACTTATGCTAGCTCTGATAGCACTGGTTTAATTAATCTGGCCGATGCTATTTCTGAGTTTGGTGCTAAGGCAAAAGTCTGTGCTGAGGATGCTCCTCTCTTTGTTCTTGGTATTGATGATGATGGTTCTTTAACTGGTGAAGTTATTGAAGGTGCTTCCGTCGTTGCTGAAGGCGACAATGCTGGCAAAGCAGTCCAGCTTGATGTTACTGGTAATAAAGCTGGTAATAAGAACAAGAACTTTATGATCGACTACTACATTGATCTGCCTGGTGCAGAAGTGTGGGAAGCTGACATTACTCCTGATACTTTTGCTGGTTATTACTATGTTGAAGCTGACACTCTGTTCCGTAGACAGTCTGATGGTAAAGATATGCCTGCTAACCTCACATTTCCTAATGTTAAGATTCAGTCTAACTTCACCATTACAATGGCTGGTACTGGTGATCCTTCCAGCTTTGACTTCACAATGGACGCCTTCCCTGGATATACTTATTTCGATAAGTCCAAGAAGGTTCTTTGCGTGCTTCAAATCGCCGGTGACGTTGCTAATGCAGAAGCTGCAGTTGGCGAGAATCCTGTGATGCCTCACAATAATATTGTTGAGCATGCTGATCCTCTAACTAACGACTCTGTTGCGGGGAATAGCTCGGGGGAATAATTGACGGTGGTGGTGACGACGATTCTGGCGGCACTACCCCAGATCAAGGAGACGATGTAGACCCTGATCCTACAAAAGTAGGAACGGTTAGCGTTGTTCCTGTGTCTATCTCACGAATGACTCCTGGAGAGAATCGTGAAATCACCGTCAGACTCGACGGCGTTAGGAGTTTAGATCCCGCTTCTGACGGAGTTACCTTCTCATCTGCTGATATTAGTATTGCTGCTGTTTCTGCGGCAGGTATTATTACTGCTGTGGCAACTGGTAATACCACTATTACCGTCGCTCATGGGGATTCAAGCGCAACAATCTCTGTTGCAATTCAATAAAAATACAATGCGGGAGCCCATAGGCTCCCGCATTTTTGCTATATAAGAGGGTATGTTTTATGGC
>Ga0326511_10001572_pt1 | contig 18874 bp, 12 predicted proteins | sample 0_2496_0518_D_FD_203701 | JGI IMG/M metagenome (GOLD analysis project Ga0326511, IMG submission 203701) | Bovine rumen microbial communities from UC Davis, California, United States - 0_2496_0518 | ecosystem: Host-associated > Mammals > Digestive system > Stomach > Rumen | place: USA... | reverse complement strand
ATATTGAAAGGCATGCTGAAGGTCTCCTGTAGGTGTATAACTCGCTCCGTATATATGGTCATTATTGTATTGATCCGTATATTTATCCGTAGGATCTGACATGCTCATGTTTCCACCCATCAATTCTATTTTAACGTTGTTGCCTTTAGAACTCGTTAATCCTACCAGCACCTGAAAGAACTCGTCCTTCTGCGAAGTAGGCACTTCTACAGGATAGAAGCCTGCATAGAAATAGTCACTATTTGTAGGATCATCTACCCATTGCACTACCTGCCAGCCATCGCCATTTGCACGGTGAAGGTAACGGGTATCGCCTGTTGCGCTCTCTTTCTGCAGAGTGATGGACGTAATGGTGCCTGAAGGACTATCATTACGTACCTTGATAGAATTCAGATGAACGTAAGGGAGATCGGACAGGTCAATGATGACCTTACCGTCTGAACCGATGGTAGCCAATCTCTCAAGAGGAGGTGCACCGTTGCCGTCACCCCCGTCACCGTCAACATGCTCCTGACGGTTCATGAGTATGCGCAGAATCATACCAGCCGTACCTTCGATAGTCATCTTCTTAGTGCCAGACAAGTCGGCGTATGTAAGGTAGTACACCGATCCCGTTCCAACAACCAGATTATCAGAGGGCGAAATAGTATGGTCATCATTTACATGGAAGTTCACATCAGATGGACTGGCTGTATTAATGCTCACAGCATTCAAGTCATTCCAATAGTGGAACTGGCTTTGGGCCAGTGAGACTGTTTCGAGCTTATTTCCGATGATTTCAATAGACTTTACAGTACCAGGACCTGCCCAGTTCTTGATAGCATTGATATGAACGTACGACAGGTCGGAAAGGTTAAGCTCACCCACGCCGTATTCGTCAATCACGCAATACCTTTCAGTGAAAGAACTGCCATGGGAGTCATAGCTAGGATCTGTCGTATCACTAATAGGAGCCTGACGGTTCATAAGAATGCGCAGCACCATACCTGGCGTACCTTGGAACAACAACTTCTTGCAGCCTGTCAAGTCTGCGTATGTGTTATACATCACTTCAGCTTTTCCAGCAACCGTACCGCCATTGGCAACTTCCTCATTCACATGGAAACCCCATGAACCACCTGGAATCGTGTACGAACCAGGCTCGGCTCCGCTCCATTGGTAGAACATATCGGAAGTCATCGCGGTATTATCGAACTGCTTTACGTTCTGGATACGCGAGTAGCGGTTGGCCGTAGGGGTCTCAAGTTTATATTTGCCAAACTCGTTATCCTTTGTTCCCAAGACACTCAGCGTGCCATTGGGATTCAGATATTCATCTGTGGAGCCATGTCTCTTAATAAAGAATTCCCCGTCTGTGCCTGATTCCTCCAGTGTCCAAAGACCGTCCTGATGATAGACGGCCGCTGTCGGAAGTGTCCAAAGCGACTTGTCTTTCGGAATAATAGACTTTCTTGTTGAAACCGCTGACGATCTGAAATTCCCGTCAGTAATGTCATCGTCAGTACTAGAATAAGTCATATAATGACGGGTGGTTTCAGCTTGGGGATCAGTATTATCAATTCCTTCACCACGGTAATATATGATATGGGCAGCAGTAGGCTTTAGCTTGGCAAAGCGGACGCAATTAACATCATTATAACCTTGTGGATTAATTATTCCTGCCCACTCAGAACGAGCCCAACGCCCAAAACGAATATCATTACTAATCATTATTTCCTTAAAGCCTGTTCGGTAGCTGCCTCGGTCAGTGATTGTAAACTCTGATGCTTTGGTTTCATCGGCAGTAGTGTAATATCTATTATTTTCATAATAGACGAAAAAGCCTCTCTTGCTCTTCAGCTTGAACTTATTTTCATTACCTGTACCAGAAACAGCCACTAATGTCCACAGTCTGTTGGCGGCAAAGGGCAGATAGTCCATCGCCTGAAGCCGATTGACATCATTTCCCCCTTGATATCCTCCTTCACCCAGCTCGCCCAAGAACGACTGATACAAATACGGAGGATTGTCCTCTTCCTTATAGAACTGGATATAATAATATTCTCCGTTACCGATGCCAGGATTCGTTATCGTCGTAAAAGCATCGGGCATGTCTGCTGTCAGTGATACTGGCTGCGCCTCCGTCCGTTGTACGTTCACAAAAGCCAAGGCTCCGAGCAGCAGCGCCGTGCGGAGCATTAGTGTGGTATATCTGAAAAGCATTTTTATCGTCATTGCTTTATATCGTTTTTTATCTATTCTGTTTCCTGTCCAGTAGGTCTTTAGCGGCGAAAAGTGCCTCTTTAGCATCAAGAGGTGCCTCTTTAGCGGCGAGAGGTGGCTCTTTAGCGGCGTAAAGTGCCACTTTAGCGGCGCGAGGAGGCTCTTTTTGCAAAAAGACCTCCCATCCTACCTATTCCCTCCGAAACCCCTGTGTTTATCGGGGGTTCCGTGAGGTAGGTCTGTCTCAGACACCTACCTCAGAGGTACCTCACACCTACCTCAGACTTACCTCTACTCCACCCGACCTTTCACGGAAAGAGGTAGGTATGAGGTACCTCTCAGGTAGGTCTCAGGTAGGTATTCCAACTATACCTACCTTGCCGCAAACCCTTTGCACATCGGCGTTTCAGCCGATTAAGGGTAGATGTGAGGTTAATTCTTTCAAAGAACGTTTTTTATTTACTTCTGCAGCACGACGTTGAACGTGAAGCTGTAGTCGAACTGGCTGCCTGTGGGGCCGAGCTTCGTGTTGACGGTGACCGTGGTCATGTATTTGCCGCCGGTGAGGCTGTTGTTCAGCACGCCGAGGATGCGGCCGCTGGCGGCATCGTAGGTGGGTGCAGTCTCGAATATCTTGCCAGTGCCAGAGACGTTGGTACCGTCGCTGTTCTTCCAGGTGAGCGACACGAAGGTCACCTCTTTGTCGGTGAAGTCGCGCCACGTGCCGTCGTTGTTCTTCTGTGCGAAGGGCTGCAGGATGATGTAACCGCCAGTAGAGAAGGTGGCTGTCAGAGCATCGCTGCTGAGCATCGTGGCGGGGTAGCCGCCGATGGGCACGAAGGCCAGCGGCTCCACGCGGAACTGCCAGTCGGTCAAGTGTATGGGAATGTGTATCCAGTCGTTGCGGCGGATGACGTTGAAGCCGTTGCCGCCCGTCGTTCCGTCGATATAGGGCGTGGTCATGCCGTAACGCAGTTCCTCGGTGTGGCTGCCCCGCCTAATCTTCAGGCGAATGGAGAACTGGTTGTTCGTCGTGGTGAACGAGGCGTCGGTCTCGTTGACGTAGAAGAAGAGGGTGCCCGTGGCGTTGCTGCTGCCATTAGCGCCAAGCGTCAGGGCCGTAGCGGGGGCGTAGCTCACAGGCCCCACGTCGGTCAGGGCTCCCGTGGGCAGCGAGATATGCTCTTGCAGTGCTGTGCCGGTGTTGTTGGTGACATCACCGGAAATCACTATGTCGCGGAAGGCATACTCTTTCGCGCTCAGGTTGTAAAGGTAAATCTTTACCGTGTATTCGGCGGTGGTGGCCGTGCCGCTGATGGCGTAGCTGTACTCCTCGAAGAACGGCGGCTCGTAGTTGCTGCCCGCGCCGTTGTATCGCGGCGGGGTGACTTCTGCTGCCAACGTCGTGCCCCCAGCCTCCACGTCGAACTTGCCGCCGTCGGTACCTACTCTGCAGGCTTTGAAGGAGATGTTCTTCGGTGTGAAGCTCATACCCGCAGCTGGGGTCACTTTGAGGGTGATGACGGCGTCGTTGTCCTTGCTTGATATGTTCTCAGTGGTCTTAAACTTCTGCAGCTTATACGCATTGTCGTATGTCGTGGCTTCTCCTGTGGCATCTAGCTTGCTGCCCCACGACAATGCCGTAGACGCAAACACGCCACCCAACGACACCGTTGCTGCGCCACCCTGCGTGGGGACATCATCCAGCGCCCATGTCGCCGAGACGGTTTTCGTGGTGTTTGCTGGGAACAAGGGGACGAGGTTGGCCTCCGACGCCAAGTTATCCTTGCTGAAGAGGTAGATACCAGGTCCGGAAGCCGAGGCTTGGTTGATAGGCTCCACCTCGATACCGAGAATCTGCACCTGCTCACTGGTCTCGTTGGTGAACTCGAACGACAGCTTGCCCATGACACGCCAGACAGTAATGATGCCGGCATCGGTCTCCTTGGCATTGACGACGGTGACGGTGCCATCCAGCTGTCCCGTCATGGGGATATTTGCCTCGCTGTAGCCATTGGCAAACTTCTCCGTTCTGTCCAAATTGATGACGTCGCCCACACTATAGCCGTCGGCAAAATTGGCGGTGGCATAGATCTTATAGGTTCCGGCAGGCAAAGGATCAGACAGGAGATTGACGGACTGTTTATAGGTGCTCGTCGTGCCGCTCACCAGAGACATCTGCGTCTTGTCGCCTTCGATAATCTGTACGATTTGGTTGTTTGACGACTTGCAGATAAAGACGCGGAAGGTCTGCAGACGCTCCCACTCGTGGTCAGGATCCTCCCAGGGGTTGACATTCACGGCACGCGTCAGGTTTGGATTATCCTCAGGCGTGCAGAGGGTAATGCGCAGACGTCCCATGCCTTCGGGCAGGGGTTCGTCCGCGATAGTGGCATCATTGTCCGAGCAGGCTGTCAGCAGCACGGCGGCCACCAGAGTCATATAGTAGAACAGGCGTCTCACCATTTTCAGTCTTCAATTATCGATTTATATGTAGATGACGGGGTTGTCAACGTGCCGCCACTTCTTCTCCTCTATCTTGAGTTTGAGGGTTCCCTTCATCACATCAACGCCCGAGATGCGTACACGGTAGATGTTGTTGCGCACGATGCCGAAGTTCATCACCGTCGAGGCATCCTGCAGGGCGTTCACATCGCTGGTGGCGTTGACCTCATACGACGTGGCCGTGCCCTCGCCATGATGGCGCAGATAGCCGTAGAACACCATGCGCTTGGGGCTGGCGTCGGTCAGTCCGCCAGCATAGTACCAGCCTTCGATGGCGATACCCGTGGCGTTATAGTACAGGGGCGACTCCGGCAGCAGGGTGTTCTCCATCGGATAGGCCACGATGACATCCTCGCCCGTCAAGGCTCCGTCCGTCAGCGAGGCATAGCCGCCACTCGATGCAATCGAACTGTGCATGTCGGCGATACTCTTGCGATAGCTGCTATTAGCGAAGGCAGTCTCTGACAGGTCCTTCACGCTTTCGAGCGAATTGACCAGGGAGGGATATGCTGACGTCGTCAACTTGGTCATCGTCTTCGGGTCGAGCACATAATAATAGGTAGGAGCCGTGTCGTATGGTCCCTCAGAGACGAGCCACTGGTTCGTCACCGAACTGACGCTGGGGGTGAGCCGCTTCAGCAGGTACTCGTTGCCATAGACGTTGGCGGGGTCGCTGGCGGTATGCTTGTTCGTCAGGTTGAACGGCATGATAGACTTCACGACGAACTTGTCGGAGCTGCTGCCCGTCACGTCGTAGACATAGCCGGCCTTGCTGTCGTTGTAGATGCCGTCCACCGCCCAGAAGTCGATGCGGGCGGCCATGCGCTCGATGACCAGCGGTTGGTCCGTCAGGTTGTAATAGTAGTCGCCGGCGGCATCGCGGGTGCTGTTGCCGCTGAAGGTGAGCGTCTGGTCCTGCTCTGACGACATGACAAAGTTGTTGCAGGCAGCAGCCGCCTTCGTCTCGTCGCCGTTATAAATGGTGTTGAGCGTCATGTCGCGCAGGTCGTTCAGATGTGACGAGCCGGCGGTGATGGTGGACGTCAGGTTGGCGTTGGCCACGACGATGGCGCGGTAGGTCTTCGTGAAGTCGATGGTATTGTGGGGCACCAGCTGGTTACCCGTCTCGTAGGTAGCTTCGATGCGTTCATTGGCGTCCTTCGTCGTACGGGTTACGGGATAGAAGGCCACAAAGTCGATGACAGGGTTCGAGGCGGTGTTGATACCGTTGGCATCCTGATAGAGCATCAGCGTAATGCCCGTGATGGTGTTCTCACGGTCGAAGCCTGCCTCGCGGCCGTTGCCATCTTCGCCGCCGAGCGGCGTACCACGGGTGATGCCGCGGTTGTTAGTAACGGCAATAGTCAGATTGACATAGCTGTTACTCACCTCCGGCACGACTTCCTCGTCGTAGCCGTCGGTCACAGCCGTACAACCTGCCAACAGCAAAGCCGTCAGCACAGTCATTATCAATCTGTTATATCTCAACCGTAGCATTATCTCAACTATTTCAAAAGAACTTTAATTCTTAAATTCTTCAATTTTATTCCAACTCGACGTTCTGTATTCTCTTGGCCCACGACAGGACGTTGATGCGCACCTCGGCATACTGCCACTTCTCGTTGCGGATGAAGAAATCCATGTAGAAGTCGTAGCCGCGGTCCAGGTACTCCTGGCGCGAGTAGGCAAACAGGTCGTAGGCGTTACGGCCCTGTGCCAGGAAGTAGGCCAGGTCGATGGCGCATACCTCCTTGCCCGTCTGGCGGTTGCGGATGATGAGCAGGGCGTTGTCGTCGCTCTTCTCGTGCCATATCAGGCGGTTGAACGTCAGGCAGGCGTGTGCCGTGCGCTCCGTCGCCGTGCCGTTGTTCAGGTCGGCGTTGTCCGTGTCCCACTTATAGAACGGTGTGTACACCAGATCGTCGTCCTTCAATAGCGTGTTGTTATAAGCCAGACGGCCGTTGCGGTCGACGATGAAGTAGTCGAATTCTTCCGTCGTGATACCCGCAGGATCATCCAGGTTATGCAGTCCGATGGTCAACATCTTCGTGTCGCGCACCATTGAAATCTCGGCCACCGTCTTGTCGGCGTCCTTTACCTCGACGAGCTCAGCGCCCGTCATGCCGTGCCACAGCGTGTCCAGCGGAGCCTCGTCGCTCACGTAGGAGGGATTCTCGACGGGAACGCCATCCACACTACCGGCCTCGCGGTCCAGGGTGACCGTCAGAAGCTCATTGTCGTCGCCTTTCTGCAGCGTGCTGCGGCGGTACTTGGCGCCAGGGGTGGCGAGTGTCGCTTCATAGCTCTTCTGGTTTGCCAGTGCTATGAGGCGATACTTGCCTGCGGGCAGATCGAGGATCTGCATGGCGTGGGTGTACTTGCCGTCGAGCATACGGCCCATGCTGGGGATGTTGTTGTTCTCGTAGGTACGTACAAAGCGTCCGTCGCTGTCGAATACATACAGCGTCACTCCTCCGACGTGGTCGCCGAACATATCGGAGCGCTGCAGGTTATAGTCGTACTTGAAGGTGACGAAGAGACCGCAGTTCGTGGTGTCCTCATCCTCCGTCATCATGTCGCAACTGTTGAGAGTGGCGACCGATGCGAGTGCTACAAGTGCTACAAGAAATTTCTTCAGTTTCATAATTTTATTATTCGTCAGCGATAAACTGTTGCGATGGCTTTCTTTCAGTTTTTTGTATATTGTGTGGCTGCCGCCATCGGGCAGCCACACAATAAAACAGAGAGTTTTCAGATTACTTCAGGTTCCAGCTCTGAGGACGCTTTGCCCAAGAGAGGATGTTGATGCGAGCCTTGATGTAGAGATCCTCCAACTCATCGTCGGGATGAGTGGTCAACTCAGGAATAGTAGAGCTACCAATCCTCATAATCTCACCAACCTGCAGGTCGTACCAGTTGTTGCGAACTACGCTGTAACGGCCGAGATAGTTGGGAATCTGGCGATGGTCGTCAGCATCAGGATAGATGGTTGCAATAGTGCTCTCAGCGGGAGCAGAACCTTCCTTGTACTCGCCATTGTTCCACGGAGTCAGGTCGTCACCGAAGTGCTTAATGCGGATAGCATAATAAGAGATACCGCCCTTGAAGCGCTCCACATTGCTCAACTGTGTGTTGAGGGTTGAGATAACACCACTCAAGTCGTGACCTTCAACATCTGTAGAACCTGTTGTAATTGTAATAGCACTTCCAGCATCTGTATTTGCAGCAGGAATAGTAACACCTGTAACTGTCAGCTTACCAGCTTCATCATCATCCAGATTAAAAGCAATGGTCAGGTCATTACCTGTGAGTGTTCCCTTACCACCCTTGTCGGCAGCAGCATCATTGAACCATGCAATGAATGCAGGCTGTGACAGGATGTAGTCCTTAATTTTATTCTGAACATCACCAAAGGTGTAGAGGGTCTTGCGGTCAGCACCCATGACATAGAAGTCACCGCTAGTAGTCAACCTCACAGCCAGCACGGCACGTGTCGTATTCTCGAAGGTCTGATGAGCCACATCGAAAGTATTCTCAAGGCAGTAGAGAGGATTCTCATCACCAACAGCGGTATTCGTCAGAGCAGTAGCCTCAACATTAGAGAAGTTGGCTGCAGCATGTGCAATATTATAGTTGGGATCTTCTGCCCAATATGTTCTGTAGAGAGCAACAGAAGGATCAACAGGGTTACCACCAACGAAACGATACTTATCAACTCCAGCCAGTGCACTCTTGCTAACCAGATCCCAAGAGAAATAGGCGTCATTATACTCTGAAGTAGAGACAGCAGGCACCTGGCGGATGATGTAAGAAGTCTTGTTCGTATTGTCAAGAGACCAACCTTTCAACGAAGCGCTAATAGTAATACCGGTTGAAGCTGACAGATTGTCGGTCTTCAAATAGTTAGCCCCCGCAGCCGTAGTGTTAAGAGTCACCTTAGCAACTGCGCGCTCAACGTAAATATCAGTAGCCGCATGACCTTCCTGAGCCTTTGCCTCTGTGTCGTATATAAATGACTTGTCAACAGGAGCAAGGGTCTGAAGGGCAATTGTTGATGCAGGTCGCGTCGTTCCACCAATTGTATTGCTCAGCACGGCATTGGTCATAAAGAAATACTTGTTTTCACCATCAACTTTGACAAAATCATTCGTCGAGACATCAGCAGAATGAGCTAATTTTGCCTTAATAGCTGCCAAGTTCGGAGCTTCCAACTCTTCCGTTCCAGTTAGGGTTTTAACCGTCAACTTGTTGTCTGCCGAACCAGCTGCAACCACTCCATTAGGATTCACCACAGCCAGAGCATACAGGTTGCCTGAAGGAGTATTCTTCAACTGTGCAATATAATCATCTTTGCGCGTGGTAATTTGGTTAGGATCATCGGTGTGAAGACCTTTATTCCAAGTTCCCAAATCAATTGTCTGCGTCAACGTGGCAGCACTCTCAGAACCACCATCAAAGATAAGCAACAGAACATTTTCCACAGCATATTCTGCTGCCAAACCATCATTAAGGTAAGGATTGTCCACAGAAATGTTACCATCCTCATCCCACACACCTGCACGCGTAGAAACAACGGGAGTTGTCGGAAGATTAATGTTCACCTTGAAGTAACTTTCGGTCTTGCCGTTCTTCAAGCCAGCCTGAGCCTCGTCAGCTACGACGTCTTTGTCTGAGCAAGCAGTCATCAGCAATCCTGCTGCTGCAAGCACTAAAAAACTAAATTTCTTCATAATAAAAGGGTTTTTAGAAGTTAATATAATAAGTGATTATCTCAAATTTCTTCAATTCTTCAATCTCTCAATTTGATGCTTCGCATCGAAGTCGCTCCCGCTCGGCAGAGTCGATGCAAGCATCACTCTGCTCTCACTTAATCGCGACTTTTTCAATTCTTCAACTTTTCAATTTTTCAACTTTTCAATCGCTTCCCGGTTCTTCGTCACGTCGATGCCCTTAGCGGCGGCCTTGTCGAGCAGGGCGGCGGCATCGTCGTAGCGCTTCTGGATGATGGCGATGACGGCACGGGCATTCAGGGCCTCGCCGCTGTCACCGGCATGATCGAGGAGCGTCTCGGCCTTCAGCAGGTCCTTCTGGCGGATGGCGACGTTGGCAAGGTTGACGAGGGCCACGGGATCCTCGGGGTAGATGTTCACAGCCTGCTGCATCACCTTATTATATTCGGGGCTGCCCTCCTCCATGGTGTGAGCAACGTCCCACAGCTCACGCAGCGACAGCTGGTAGGGCTTCGTCTTGTAGATCTCCTTGGCCTGCTCCAGCGTGAAGTCGCTGAAGTTGAAGGAAATCTCGTAGTCGGAGCGGCGCAGGCCGGGATAGACCTCGGTCAGCAGGTACTTGTACTCTGCGGGATAGCGCTTCTTGATAAGGGCCTCCTTCGGGTCGGGCTTCAGCGAGGTGTCGTCGATGAGAGCGAGAATCTCCTGCTTGTGGGGCAGCGTCTCAAGATCCATGTCGACGACGGCGCGGCGCAGTCCGATCCAGTTCTCGGGCGTAGCCTCGGCGGGAGCGAAGACGCTGGCGGGTAGGCCATACTGCTGACGCACGTAGTCGGTGAGCGACTTCGCACGGTTCGTGGCCAGCATACGGTTGTGCTCGTAGGGGCTCTCGGGCGATGCCCAGCCGTGGATCTTCACCTGACGGACGGTGACGTTCGGGTCAGCGACCATCACGTCGAGCGTATCGGTAATCTTACGCAGCTCGCGGCGGTTGTTCATGTAGTCCGGCTTCATCTCCCAGCGGTCCACGACGAAGGTGATGTAGGCCGTGCCGTGCAAGTTGCGCTCCTTCTTCTGGGGAGCGGGGACGATGTCCGTGAGGCTGATGAAGTCGTAGGGATCGGGCGCCTTCAGCGAGGTGAGGAACACCTCTTTATTCTTCAGGCGGTCGCCGCAGCCGCAGAGGTCGCACTCCACGTAGACGTTGGCAAGGCCGTGCCAGGCCTCGCGCTGGACGGCGTCGGTATACTGATAGGACTGTGGCTGGCCGTCCTGACGACGGATGTTATCGCAGTTGTCGGCATAGAGGGGATCGATGCCGTCGCGCTCGAAGACGATGTTCTGGCGGCGCCCGCTGACGATGAGCGTCTTCATGCGCTGCTCCTGCTGGCCGTCCTTCGAACGGAGGATGGGCGTGAAGGCACGGTAGCGGTTACTGGGCACGTCGAGCTGGTCCAGGATGAAGTCCATCGTGAGGATGGTCCTGTCGGCGGTAGGTGTCGCCTGAATATTCTGTACAGTGACCAGCACGTCGTTGTCGTTACCCTCGTCCGTCAGGCTGATGGCCTGCTGGGCGCTCATGGCAGCAGTCATCGACAGTAGCAGGGAAATGATATAGAGCTTTTTCATTGTGTCTTATGGGGCTTATTGGACTAATGGGGCTTATTGGACTTATGAGACTTATGAGTCTTATGGGACTAATGAGACTTATGGGACTAATGGGACTAATGGGTCTTATTAAAATAGGTATAGGAGTGAGAGGGCGGCCTTCGTGGGACCGAAGTAGAGCTTGTGGCCGTCGTCGACCTTCTTGCCGCAGGTGCCGCAGCTGAACTTGTCGTAGTCGATGTAGGCAGCACCCACGCCGACGGCACCCTCGAAGTTCCAGTGCTTGGAGAGCACCCACTGGTAGCCGTAGCTGACGCCGCCACCGACGAACCAGCCCTCGAAGCGGTTGTCGCGCAGCTCCTTCCACCAGCCCAGCGGCATCTTGATGTTCTCGGCGTTATACTGTCCGCCGAAGGCATGGACGCCCACGAACGAGCCGTTGAAACGGTGGCAGAACCAGTGGCGCCACTCGGGATTGACAACCCAATGCTTGAGGTACTTACGGTCGTCGCCGTGACCAAACTTCCAGGGATGGAGACCGTAGAACACCTGCATCGTGTGCTTCTTGTTCACGCCAACCTCCAGTCCGACGTTCGGGGTCATGGCGGCATCGTAGAGCAGATTCGTCTTCAACGCCACCTGCTGAGCACAGGCAGGAAGGGTCATTAAGGCAAACAGAACAGCCATAGCTGCCAACCTCTTGTTAGTAATAATGGATATCATAGAATTTAGTTTACTCTTTTCTTAATATTTAAGCTTTAGCTCTTTCATCGTGATTCTTAATGATCAGTCTCGCTTCTCCATCGAAATCGCTCGCAAAATTACAAATTATTTCTAAATAAGCACAACAAAAATAGGAAAATTTTTGAAAAGAAGCATTATTGACTATAGAAAGAAACAAAAAGAAAAGAGTTTTTTTCACGCTGAGTCGCTTTGTATTCTCACGCAGAGGTGGTTTGTATTCTCACGCAGAGGCGCAGAGATCGCAGAGTAACTATTTTTATCCCACACAGAGACACGGAGGCTCACAGAGAAAAAGTTCTCAGTTTTTACTCTCAGGACTCCATGCTGCCGCAAGATAATATCACTCTGCGCAACACTCTGCGCACTCTGCGACTCTGCGTGAGAAAAAAACAAGGGCTCTGTGCGATAATTGATATAAAATAGGTTCGCGCGAGGCGGGGTAATTTTTGCAATAAGTGGCAAATATTTAATAATAGGTGGCAAAAAACGAAAAAAAAGACATTTTTCTTTGCACAAAATGAAGATTTTGATTACTTTTGCACGGAATTATAAGCAATAAGCAAAAAATGGCACAACTTTCTAACCGTCTGCAGCGCCTCGCACCATCGGCCACGCTGGCCATGTCGCAGAAGAGTGCTGAGATGAAAGCACAAGGCATCGACGTTATCAACATGAGCGTGGGCGAGCCCGACTTCAACACGCCCGACGCCATCAAGGCGGCCGCCAAGAAGGCCGTCGACGAGAACTACTCGCGTTATTCACCCGTCCCCGGCTATGCCGACCTCAGGCAGGCCATCGTCGACAAGCTGAAACGCGAGAACGCACTCGACTACAGCATCAACGAGATACTCGTCTCGAACGGCGCCAAGCAGAGCGTCTGCAACACCGTCATGGCACTGGTGAATCCCGGCGAAGAGGTCATCATCCCCGCTCCCTACTGGGTGAGCTATCCGCAGATGGTGCTGTTGGCCGGCGGCGAGCCCGTCATCGTCGAGGCCACCTTCGACCAGAACTTCAAGATGACCCCCGAGCAGCTCGAGGCCGCCATCACGCCGAAGACGCGCATGGTCATCCTCTGCTCGCCCAGCAACCCCACTGGTTCCGTCTATAACAAGGAGGAGCTGAAGGCCTTGTCCGAGGTCATCCTGAAGCACGACGACCTGTTCGTGCTGGCCGACGAGATCTACGAGCACATCAACTACGTGGGCCGTCACGAGTCCATCGCACAGTTCCCCGGCATGAAGGAGCGCTCAATCATCGTCAACGGCGTGTCGAAAGCCTACGCCATGACCGGCTGGCGCATCGGCTACATCGCCGCCCCGGAGTGGATTGTCAAGGGCTGCAACAAGCTGCAGGGACAGTACACCAGCGGCCCGTGCTCCGTCAGCCAGAAGGCCGCCGAGTTCGCCTATAACGACGACCAGCAGTGTGTCGAGGAGATGCGTCAGGCCTTTGAGCGCCGCCGCGACCTCATCGTCCGCCTGGCCAAGGACATCCCCGGCCTGGGCGTGAACGTCCCCGAGGGCGCCTTCTACCTCTTCCCGAAGTGCGACAGCTTCTACGGCAAGAAGACGGCCGATGGCAAAACCATCGGGAACTCTACTGACCTGGCCATGTACCTGCTGGAGGAGGGCCATGTGGCCACCGTCGGCGGCGACGCTTTCGGCGATCCTGCCTGCTTCCGCATGAGCTACGCCACGAGCGACGAGAACATCGTCGAGGCCATGCGTCGCATCAAGGAAGTGCTGGGAAAACTGCGTTAGAGAAACTTTTCTTAGTTAAAAGTTATTAATTGCGCTTGAAGTACGACAAGATTTGCTATCTTTGCCGAGAAAATCGTTTAACCCGCTAAAAACAAACTCATTTTTATTTAATAACTAAAAAACAAAAATTTTTATGGCAACAACAACAAAGGCTGCAGCCCCAGCCAAGAAAAGTTCGGGCTTCAAAGGCGTAAAGGATGCATGGATTATCCTCGTTATCTGCTGTATCATCGCTTATTGCTTCTATTTCTTCGTACTGGGTGACCCCAGCCACTTCCAGGGCGGCGACCGTAGCGGACACCCCGCTGACCTCATGGGTACAGTGTACAAGGGCGGTTTCGTGGTCGGTCTGATCATCACCCTGCTGCTCACCGTGGTCGTGCTTGGCGTAGAGCGCTTCTTCGCTATCAAGAGTGCTTCCGGTAAGATGAACCTCGCTAAGTTCACCGCTCAGGTGAAGGAGGCTATCAAGGCTCAGGACTTCGCTAAGGCAAAGGATCTCTGCAACAAGATGCAGGGTTCGGTGGCAAACGTTGTGCTTGCCTCTATCAAGATGTACGAGACCGTTGAGACCGACAGCACTCTGAAGAAGTCACAGAAGATCTCGAAGATCCAGCAGGCTCACGAGGAGGCTACTCAGCTTGAGATGCCTACCCTGACGATGAACCTCCCGATGGTTGCTACGATCGTTTCTCTGGGTACCCTGACCGCTCTGTTCGGTACTGTGCTCGGTATGATCGGATCGTTCCAGGCTCTGTCTGCCGGTGGTGGTGCTGACTCTATGGCACTGTCTGCAGGTATCTCTGAGGCTCTGGTCAACACCGCTTCGGGTATCTTGACATCTTGGGTTGCTACCGTTGTCTATAACTACTTCTCCAACAAGATCGACAAGCTGACGTTCGCTCTTGACGAGGTTGGTTACACTATCGCTGCTACATACGATTCTAACCACGTCGAGGCATAAGCTGTTTTACCTTTTAATTCCTTCGTAAATTATGGGTAAAATTAAAATTGAGAAAAAAGACATCTGGATCGACATGACGCCTATGTCGGACGTGATGACCCTGTTGCTCTGCTTCTTCATGTTGACATCAACATTCCTGACGCCAGAGCCCGTAAAGGTCAACACGCCGAGCTCCGTGTCCGAGGTCAAGGTGCCCGAGAACGATGTGCTCAACATCCTGGTATCGCCAGAGGGCAACATCTACGTCGGCTCCGAGAACAAGAACACGATGCTGGACATGATGCAGACGGTCACCGGCAAATTCGGTATCTCGCTGACCGGCGAGAAGCTGAAGCACTTCCGCGAGGATGCCATGATCGGTGCGCCTATGGCGGCATTCGAAGAGTACTACGCCCTCGACACTGAGAAGATGGGCGAGGCCATCCAGAAGCTGTCTATCCCCCTCGATAGTATCGACGGCGGAAAGAGTGAGTTCCAGGAGTGGGTGACGGCAGCCCGTGAGTCCAACCCCGACATCCGTCTGGCCATCAAGGCCGACGCCAAGACTTCTTATGCTGTGATTAAGAAGATGATGTCGGAGCTTCAGGACATGAACGAGAACCGCTACCAGCTCATTACTAATCTTGACACTAAAAAACAGGCGGAGATCTAAGTTATGGCAAAAAAGAAAGCAAGTAAGCAGAAAAAAATGGATACCCGCGTGAACTTCACGCCGATGGTAGACATGATGATGCTTCTGATCACGTTCTTCATGCTCTGTACGACTCTGAGCAAGCCTCAGGCCATGCAGCTGACGATGCCGAGCAACGATCAGAACCTGGAAAAGGAAGACAAGTCCGTGACGAAGGCTTCGTACACCATCACCCTCTATCTGGGTGGTGACGACAAGCTCTACTACGTAGAGGGTCTGCCCGAGTACGACAATCCCGAGTGTGTCAAGGAGACCACATGGGGCAAGGACGGCGTCCGCAAGCTGCTCATCGAGCACATCACTGAGGACGGCTTCAGCCCTGTGGCTAAGGTCATGATGGCCAAGAAGAAGTTGGACGAGAAGCGCGCCCAGCTGGGTGACAAGATGAAGAAGGAAGACTACGAGAAGATGCTCTCTGACATCCGTAACGGTAAGAGCGAGGAGTTCATTGCCGAGTATGGTGAGAAGGGTATGCAGACGCTCACCGTCATCATCAAGCCCACGGACGTCTCTACCTACGACAACATGGTCCAGGCCCTTGACGAGATGCTGGTTTGCAGCATTGGTAAGTATGTCATTGACAAGGTGAACGAAGATGACCAGAAGCTCCTCGAGCTGAAAGGCATCAAGTACACAACTAATTAAGAAAGGAAATAGACTATGGCAAAAGTAGATCTTATTGACAATAGTTGGGTCGACCTCGTCTTTGAAGGAAAGAACCACGAATATGGTGCATACGTGCTCCGTAAGGAGACCGGCAAACGTAATGTGAAGGCCCTGATGTGGGTGATCATCGGCATCGCTGCCATCTTCGCCATCGCCTATGCCAACCTCGCCATCCAGAATGCTATGAAGCAGAATGTATCGGTCGAGACTGACGTCGAGCTGTCTAAGCTTGCACAGAAGAAGGAGGCAAAGGTGGAGCGTAAGGAGCCCATCAAGGTTGAGATGGAGCAGAAAGTCGTCGAGAAGGTGAAGTCATCGGTGAAGTTCACCGCGCCCGAGATTAAGAAGGACGACGAGGTGAAGCCCGAGGACGAGCTGAAGTCCCAGGACGATCTCTCGAAGACGAACACTGCCATCGGTGCCTTCGATGTGAAAGGTAACGACGAAGCCGAAGGTGAAGTGCTGAAAGCTAAGGAAGTAGTTGTGGATGAGAAGCCGAAGGAGGAAGAGACCAAGGTGTTCGACGTCGTCGAGCAGATGCCTCAGTTCCCCGGCGGTCCCAACGCCCTGTTCGAGTATCTGTCGAAGAATATCAAGTACCCGGTAGTTGCCGAGGAGAATGGTATTCAGGGACGCGTCATCGTGACCTTCGTGGTGGAGCGTGATGGTTCTATCACCGACGTCAAGGTAGCCAAGTCCGTCGACCCGTCACTCGACAAGGAAGCCATGCGCGTGGTGAAGTCCATGCCTCACTGGATTCCTGGTAAGCAGAACGGCTCGGCCGTACGTGTGAAGTACACCGTGCCTGTAACCTTCAGACTACAGTAAACTGACATGAACGCATCCAAGATTATTGGATTAACACTTATTTTAGGCTTGTTCCTCGCTTGTGGGAACAAGCCTAAAAATAGTTCGTACGACTACGAGAAAGCGGCCGCCATCTTCACGGCCGACGAGAGTTTCTACCCCATCCTCGACGAGGAGCTGGACGTCTTCATGGCAACGGTGGCACAGGATAGCATACGCCCGCAGTACACCGACCAGGAGGAGGCCATCACGAAACTCATGAACAACGAGACATGGCTCGCCTTCACCGCCAGGAGCCTCTCCGAGCGTGAGGTCCAGAACCTGAAGGACCGCCAGTTCATGCCCCGCATCATCCCCATCGCCTTCGACGGCCTGGCCGTCATCGTGAACAACGCCAATCCCGACAGCTGCATCAGCGTGAAGGACTTCAAGCGCATACTCAGCGGCGAGGTGACGAAGTGGAGCGACGTCTACCCCACCTCGAAGCTCGGCGACATCGACGTCGTCTTCGACAACCCGAAGTCGAGCACCGTCACCTGGTGTGTCGACTCCCTGCTGGGCGGCAAGCCCATCAACAGCAACAACATCGGCGCCGTGAAGAAGAGCGCCGAGGTCATCGACTGGGTCGAGAAGCACGAGAATGCCATCGGCATCATCGGCTCCAACTGGCTCAACGACAAACGTGACACGACAAACGTCACCTTCAAAAAGAACATTACCGTGATGAGGGTCAGTCGTCTGGACAGCGCCACCGTGCGCAACAGCTTCCAGCCCTATCAGTACTACATATATAATGGTAACTACCCGCTGATACGTACCATCTATGCCCTGCTCAACGAGCCGCGCACGGGCGTGCCGTCGGCCTTCGCCCACTTCGTCCGCCTGCCCAAGGGCCAGATGATCATTCTCCGCTCGGGACTGCTGCCCATCCAGGCCAACATGAACGTCCGCGACGTGGTGGTGAACACGAAATAAGCCATAATTGAGAATAAGAAAGCAAACAGTATCGGAATAGTGAAGAATCTTTAACGGCGTTTAACCTTTTACCCGGTGCAACGTCAGAGGAGTGTTCAACAATATGTCTAACTTAAATAGAAAACAACTATGAAAATGAAGAAATATCTGTTCATTGGCATCGCACTGATGGGATTCAGTGCTTTCGCCACGGCCCAGGACGGTACCAAGGCCGACATCGAAGCCGTCAAGCAAATCGTCAGCAGCAAGCCCGCAGACTTGGATAAGCAGCTGACAAACTACCTGAAGAAGAACAAGAAGAACGCTGAGCTCCTGGTGGGTATGGGACAGGCTTGCTACGAGCTGAAGGACACTACACACGCCCGCGGCTTCGCCGACAACGCCCTGAAGGCCAACAAGAGCTACGCTCCCGCCTACATCCTGCTGGGCGACATCGCTGCCCTCTGCGAGGACGGTGGTGCTGCTGCCGGTTTCTACGAGCAGGCTATCTACTTCGATCCGAAGAACCCCGACGCCTACCGTAAGTATGCCAGCGTCTACCGCAAGATCAGCCCCGCCGGTGCCATCGCCAAGCTGAACGACCTGCGCGCACAGTTGCCCGACTACCCCGTCGACGCTATCATCGGTCACATCCAGTACATCTCCAACAACTTCGACGAGGCCATCGAGGCTTACGACAAGGTGCCCGCCGCCAAGCTGGAGAAGATGGACATCATCGAGAGCGCCTTCTCGGCTTACCTCACACAGAAGTACGACAAGGGCATCGAGATGGCTGAGCTCGGACTGAGCAAGGAGCCCCGCAACTCCACGCTGAACCGTCTGGCCATGTTCTGCAACACGGAGAAGGGTAACTTCGACAAGGCCCTGGAGTATGCCGACAAGCTGTTCAACAAGAGCGACTCTGCCAACATCTCCTACATGGACTACGTCTACTACGGTAACGCCCTGAACGGACTGAAGCGTCACGACGAGGCCATCGCCATGTTCCAGAAGGCTCTGGACCAGGAGTTCGACAACAAGGACAAGCGCGCCGGTGTCATCCAGACACTCGCCAACGCCTATAAGGGCATCGAGGACTACCCCAACGCCATCAAGTACTACGAGCAGTACCTCAACGAGGTGACGAAGGCCAGCGCTGCCGACTACCACAGCTTCGCACAGCTGCACGTACAGCACGCCAACACCCTCGAGGGCGACGCCAAGAACGACACCTTCAAGA
>Ga0326511_10001571_pt1 | contig 18875 bp, 11 predicted proteins | sample 0_2496_0518_D_FD_203701 | JGI IMG/M metagenome (GOLD analysis project Ga0326511, IMG submission 203701) | Bovine rumen microbial communities from UC Davis, California, United States - 0_2496_0518 | ecosystem: Host-associated > Mammals > Digestive system > Stomach > Rumen | place: USA... | reverse complement strand
GAGAAAATAAGATATGTCACAGAACAGCCCTCTGCTGAGGTACATGGTCGCTGATTACCTTGAAGTCGGCGAAAACAAGTACCTCATGGGAACCGGATTCCGCAGCATCAATGAATCTCCCAATGCCAAGACAGAATCCACGACCTATGTCAATGACAAGGAGGCTTCTACTGAAGTCATTGGCTATGAGAGAGAGTTTCCTTTTGAGTCCGACTTCATTCCTTCCCAGGAAGCAATCACGGCCCTCTGGAAAGTCGGCCGTGATGGACTTACAGGAGACGACGCCAAATTCAACTACTATCGTGTCGATCTCTGGGACGGTACATCCCCCAGCTTTAAGGCACGTAAGTTCAGTGTCACTGCTGAGATCTCTGATTTCGAAGGTGACGGCGGCGAAAAGATCGCTGTATCCGGCACACTGCATGCCAACGGTGCTCCCGTTCTGGGAAATTTCAGCACCACTGACATGAGCTTCACAGAAACACCCTAAATAAACGTCAAGGAGGAGTTTATCCATGGTAGATATCAAAGTAAGAGATGTGACATTACAGCTTGACCTTCTGGATGCAGACATCGTCGAACGTTTTGATGGACTGTTGGAGAAGTTCCGCAGTGACATCAACCGTCCCGAGGAGGGAGCATCCAATGCAGACGAGATGAGGAGGCAGATCAGGCTTACAGACCAGCTGCTTGATGACATCTTCGGAGAGGGATCTGCCGCAAAAGTGTTTGAAGGGGTCAAGCCCGGAAACCTTATGGCAAGACTTGAGGCTGTAGCCGACCTGTCTAACGCAAGTGATTCCTCTGAAAAGCAGATCCAGCTTGTAGTTGACAACGTCAATAACAAGTATGCCCAGAGAGCACAGAACCGTCAGGAGCGCCGCCGCAATAAACACAGACATTGAGCAATCTTATCCTGGATAAACTTCCCGGAAAGCTGATGATCAGAGGTGCGGAGTACCGTATTGATACGGATTTCCGCACCTCGATTCTTTTTGAGCTCATGATGGATGACGAGGAACTTTCTGACACAGAGAAGGCCGAAGAAATGATCAATCTCTATTTTCATTTCGAAAAGCCGGAATTCTGTGATGAAACCATTTCCCAGATCCTCTGGTTCTACCGGGGAGGGAAGGAAGAAAGGAAAGGAACAGGCGGCGGCCCTGCACTGGATCCTGTCTATTCATTTGAGCATGATGACATTTATATCTATGCTGCCTTCCTTGAGCAGTACGGTATAGACCTTACCACCATCAAATATATGCACTGGTGGAAATTCAAAGCACTTCTTGTTTCGCTGAACGACGATGTCCTGTTCTCGAAGATCATGGGATACAGGGCCGTGAAGCTTGACAAGGTGCCCAAAGAACGAAGGAAGTTCTACCAGGAAATGAAGAGAATATATGCTCTTCCGAAGTCTAAGACTATGCAGGAGAAGATAGACGCCATCCAGGAAGCACTGATGAAGGGCGAAGACATCTCCGGATTACTGGGGAATACATGAATGATATCAAGATGCAGAAGCGGATCTCATGCCCTGCCTGCGGTTATCGTATGCCCTATTCGTATGGCTTAGATGCAAACTGCAGAGGCGTGATACTCCGCTGTAAAAACAATAAGTGTAAAAAATATTTCGAGCTGGTAATCATCAGCGGAAAACAGAAGATGAACTAACAGAGCCATTACGAGCCATAGTTCCAGAGCCGAAAGGAAGGTGGGAACATGGCATACGATGGCTCTTTAAAGTTCGATACTAAGATAGACGCCTCCGGATTTCAGAAGGGCGTGAACGGCCTTTTTGGCACTGTATCCGGCATAGCCAAGGGTACGGCCAAGGTACTCGGAGGTGCGGCGACAGCTGCCATGGGCATCGGTACAGCTGCTATTAAGGTGGGCTCGGATTTCGAGTCAGCAATGACAAATGTAGAGGCTATATCCGGTGCAACTGGCGAAGATCTTGCCAGGCTGGCTGAAAAAGCGAAGGAAATGGGAGAAACCACCATTTTCAGCGCTAAAGAATCTGCTGATGCTATGACATACATGGCCATGGCTGGATGGAAGACCGAAGACATGCTCAACGGTATCTCCGGCATCATGGACCTTGCAACCGCATCCGGAGAAGATCTTGCAAAGACGTCCGACATCGTAACGGATGCCCTCACAGCATTCGGAATGGGTGCGGACGAATCGGGACGCTTTGCTGACGTCCTTGCGGCCGCTTCCTCGAATGCGAACACAAACGTCGGCCTGATGGGCGAAACGTTCAAGTACGTTGCTCCTGTGGCAGGCGCCATGGGATACAGCGTGGAAGACTGTGCCACAGCTATCGGCCTTATGGCTAGTGCAGGCATCAAAGGATCCCAGGCAGGTACAGCGCTCAGATCTCTGCTGAGCAGGATGGCGAAGCCTACGAAAGACGTAGCCGGGGCCATGGAAAAACTGCATATCTCTCTGACTGACGATGAAGGTCAGATGAAGAGCATGTCTGAGCTGACGGGAGAACTCAGGGAAGCTTTCTCCGGGCTGTCTGAAGCACAGAAGACAGAGCTTGCATCGACTCTGGCAGGACAGGAAGGTATGGCAGGACTGCTGGCCATCGTAGATGCTTCTGAGGAGGATTACATCAAGCTGACCGATGCCATCAACAGCTCGGAAGGTGCTGCGGCCAGCATGGCCGAGACCATGAAAAAGAGCCTTACAAACCAGACAAAGCTTCTGAAGGCTGCTCTTGAGGGACTCGGGCTTGCCATTTATGAAGACCTTGAAACGCCGGCGAAAAGCGCTGTAGCTTCGCTCAATGGCATCGTGTCTGCCATGACTGAAGCCTATAAGACGAACGGATTCTCCGGCCTTGTGCAGGAAGCAGGAAAGGCTTTCGTCGGTCTGGCAAAAGAAGCGGCCAAGGCTGTCCCGGAGATGGTCAATGCCGCCACCGAGATCGTTCACAGCTTCCTTGTTGCGATTAAAAATCAGAGCGGTTCTCTGATTCTTGCAGCTGCCGATATGGTCATGTCCATTGCCAATGGGCTGATAAGCAATTTCGGGGAGATAACGGCTGTTGGAATCAATCTGGTCTCCAGGCTGATTATGGTACTAAGCCAGCGTCTACCTGAGCTGGCTCAAACAGGAGCCACGGCTCTGCAGACAATCGGAAATGCACTGGTACAGAACATCCCGAACCTGGCAAGCACGGCGATCACCCTGGTCAATTCTCTGGCATCTTATGTAAGAGAGAACCTGCCTGCGCTGATTCCTGTTGCGCTCGATGCCGTTCTGCAGTTCTCGCAGTTCCTTCGGAGCAACGTCGGCTCCTTGGTCGATGCAGGGCTTAACCTTATCACTTCACTGGCGGATTCACTGATCCAGAACCTGCCTGCGCTGATAGAAAAAGTACCGCTCATAATCACAAATCTGGCAGGCTGTATCAACGATAACGCACCGAAGATCCTGTCCTGCGGAATCCAGCTGATCGGCAAACTGGTAGGCGGACTTATCGCTGCCATACCTACACTGGTGGCCAATATCCCCAAGATCATCCAGGCTATTGTATCCGTACTGATGGCCTTTAACTGGATCAATATCGGCTCCCAGATCATCACATTCATAAAGAATGGTGTTGTTGCCCTTACGACTGCAATACCGGAAGCGTTAAGGAACATAGGCCAGACGGCCATTGACTGGCTGTCCACCATTAACTGGGCGACACTTGGTTCGGATATCATCGACCTTATCGTTATCGGAGTGCAGGCCCTTGCAACAGCTATTCCGAGTGCTCTGCAGGCGATTGGAACCACTGCTATTGAATTCGTGAAAGGGATTGACTGGCTCGGCGTCGGAACGTTCCTTGTAGAAGGCATTATTTCCGGTATCAGCGGTCTTGCCAGTGCTGCGGTAGAAGCCATCATGGGCGTAGGTAAAGCGATACTGGACGGCTTCAAGAGCTTCTTCGGAATCGCATCTCCTTCCACAGTCATGGAAGAGCAGGGCAATTTCCTCGTTGAAGGCATTAAGAGCGGTCTGTCCAACCTTGCAGGCGCCATCGGTGAATGCCTTAGCGGTGCCCTTGATACAGTAGTCCAGTGGGGCTCTGACCTGGTAAAGAACGGCGTTTCGGCTGCGGGAGATTTCCTTAGCAATGTTGGTGAGAAGATCGGACAGGTCCCTGGAAAGGTCGGAGGGTTCCTCGGAGATGCCATAGGACATGTTAAGCAATGGGGCAGTGATACTGTAGGCAAGGCAAAAGAAGCTGGTTCGAACTTCCTCAGTAATGTCCAGTCGAAATTCAACCAGGTACCCGGAAAGATAGGCTCTCAGATGACCAGCGCTCTGTCAAAGGTCACATCCTGGGGGACAAATACGGTTTCCAAGGCAAAAGAATGCGGATCAAATGTACTTTCCAACGTGCAGTCCAAGTTCAGCCAGGTGCCCGGTAAGATCGGCACCCAGATGACAAGTGCCTTGACCAAGGTGACTTCCTGGGGGACCAACACAGTAGCGAAGGCAAAGGAATGCGGCTCCAACGTCCTCAGTAATGTCCAGTCTAATTTCAGTCAGATTCCTGGAAAGATCGGGACTCAGATGACGAGCGCTCTGTCGAAGGTAACATCGTGGGGAACATCCACTGTAGCCAAAATAAAGAGCGCAGCCACACAGACTCTGAGCAGCATTCAGTCGAACTTCAGCCAGATCCCTGGAAAGGTTGGAACACAGCTGACAAGTGCTCTGTCTAAGGTCACATCCTGGGGGACTAATGTTGTAAGCAAAGCCAAGAGCGCAGCCAACAATGTACTGAACGGGGTCAAGGCAGCATTCTCAAAACTGCCTGCTGGAGTACAGCAGCATCTGACCACTGCCGTTAACAAGGTCGCAGCATGGGGGACGCAGCTTGTTTCCAAAGGCAAAGCGGCCGCACAAAGCTGTGCCAATGCAGTGAAGGGTGCCTTGAACGGTCTTCCTTCTGCCATCGTTTCAATAGGTTCGAACATCGCCAAGGGCCTTGCGAACGGTATCAGCAACGGTATTTCCTGGGTAACGAATGCGGCAAGGAACCTTGCTAATAAGGCTCTGAACGCCGCTAAATCAGCACTTGGCATCCACTCCCCTTCGAAGCTGTTCCAGACTGAAGTCGGTAAGATGATCCCTCCTGGAATCAGCATCGGCGTAGACAGGGCAATGCCTCGTCTTGAGTCTGATATTTCGGAAGATATGAGCCGCCTGATGCAGAGGGCACACGCCGCTGTTGCTATGGAAACGGGCGGAGCTGCCATGAAGGCCAGGGCTATGACCGGATCTCTTGGAGATCGTGGAGATACTGAAGGCCGTGGTGATACCACATACAATCAGACATTCAACATTAATCAGCCTGTCAAGACACCTTCTGAGGTGGCAAGAGCTGTCAGGCTTGAGCAGCAATTTGGATTGGCAGGTGAGTAAATGGAACAAATAAGAATCGTACGCGATGACTCTGTCGAATTCATCATGGATGGCAATTACTTAGGTGACAAAAAATGGGGAATTTCCTCATACAGTGGGTTCGGCCTTTTACAGGTCGAACTCACTACTGAGAAATATGCCGTTGGTGACGGTGAGGTCGTCACCAGTGAGTATGTCGGAAGCAGGGCCATGGATATTGAGGCCAGGGTAAAGCATTCTGATGACTATGTTTCAGCACGAAATGAAGCTGTCCGGTTCTTTCTTCCCCGGAGCAAATACGTTGTATATGCAACGTCATACGGGGTGACTAGATGGATAGAAGCAAAGATCCAGAAGGTCAGATGCGAAAAGCCGGTGTCTGGCCATGCTCCTGTGCTTGAACTGGCCATGCTCTGTGAGGATCCTTACTGGAGAGATACAGACAGCTTCGGGAACGACATTGCAGCCAAAGCGGGAGGAATGGTCTTCCCGTATCGTGTTCCTATAGGAGGAGGCTTCAATACCGGACGGTATCTCTATTCAGACAATGTATCACTGAACAACACTGGTGATATAGCCACCAACGTCATTGTGACGATCACAGCGTCCGGGCAGGTCCAGAATCCAAAGGTAACCATCAATGATGCTTACATCCGTCTGATTCTCACGATGGAACAGGGCGATGTGCTTGTTCTTGACATGGATCAGGACAGGATCACTCTGAATGGAGTCAACTGTATAGGGAAAATAGACAAGACTTCCAGAATCACGGACATAGAGCTTCCTCCTGGAAGATCTAACATCACATTCTCAGCGGACGGCGGAGACGCAAACATGAGCGTCGTTGTCAATTACACACCGAAGTATGTGGGGGTATAAAGATGGAACTCAGGACATTGGATGAAAACTTCCTTCCATGCGGTCCCACAAAGCTCCGCCCATTTGATATTTCATGGGACAGGAAATACTACGAGACAGGGAAATTCACGCTTCAGATAGCGGCGTCAGATTACGATCCTGCGATGGCCTATGTTTACAGTAACGACAGGCCGGAGCTGGGAATGGTACAGCAGGTCCGTTACACCGATGATGACAGTATGGTACTTATAAGCGGTTTTTTCGCAGAGCATATCCTTAACCGGCGGTGCGTATATCCGGTGATGAAGCAGGCATCTACAAGAGTGAAGTTCTGTGCAGATGCCGTTGAGAATTATCCGGTGGATGGCATTGATATCGTGATCGATGCATATACCGACGAAGGCACATCTGCTAACAGACAGGAGACAGGAGGTCAGCTGGACGATGTATGCCATACGATGCTCAAAGCAGAGGAAAAGGCTTATCGGTGCTATTTCGACTATGAGACAGGGAAGCTGCACTTCCAGATCTACCAGGGAGTAGACAGGACACAGAGCCAGGGCGTGAATAACTTCGTGGTATTCTCCCCGGCCTGGCGGAACATGAAGAAGCTCATAGTGACTTCGGACAATTCCAACTACTACAATTATTTCATTGCCGGAGGACAGGGCGAAGGCTCTGAACGTGCTTATGTCGTTATAGATCTATCGGCCGGCGAGCCTATGCGTCAGAAGTTCCTTGACATGAGGGATGTCGAAAAGGATGAGGGAATGACGGTAGAGCAGTATGAAGCCGTTCTGTATGCAAAAGCGGTGGAGAGAGCAGCGTCATATGTAAACATCCAGAATGTTGAGTTTGACGCCGATACTGAAAGAAGTTTCCGGTATCTTGTCGATTATGACCTTGGAGACAAGTGCGACATCATCATAGACAAGTTGCATCTGGCATTCGAAGCAAGGATCATAGAGATCCTTGAAACGTGGACAAAGAACGTCCACAAAGTAACACTGGTTTTCGGGGACAAGATCCCCTCTCCGTATGAGAAAGTGAGGTTAAAATAAATGATTTACTGGCCGTTCGATTCTGTCGTTTCTACGGACGGAGAAGGGAATGAGACTTATGACCGGGAGATCAACTCTGAGAAGCTCCGGAAGATCTTCAAGATGCTCTATACAGATGGTGTGGTAATGGCAGCCAATTCCAATGCACTCAAAGTGAGTGTCAGTTCCGGGATGGACATCAGCGTAGCGCCTGGCCCCTGCATCATTCAGGGTGCTATGGGACTTGAGGAAAACTCGACGGTCTTTACGGTCCCGGCAGCAAACGGAAACCTTGCCCGTATTGATTCTGTTGTGGCCAGAGTGAATACCAGCCTTTCTGCCAGGGATATTTCCCTGGTTTATTTGACTGGAACGGCTGCGGCATCTCCCTCGGCTCCGTCCATTACAAGGGCAAACGGGGTCTATGATCTCAGGCTTGCCAACATTCGTGTGAATGCCGGAGTTACAAGCATCACAGGTTCCAATATCACTGACACACGCCTTGGCTCCGAGTGCGGTGTCGCCACAGCAGTACCCCAGGTCATTTCCACCAATCAGCTCTTTACGCAGTACCAGGCGGCTCTTACAGAGTTCCTGGATTATGTTGACCAGTGCCTTGATGGTACCGTAGCAGGAAGACTGCAGAATGAGATCGACGCCATCAGTGATGAGACTCAGGAGGGGACACTTGCGTATCAACTTCTGCAGGTTCGGAACAGTTTTACCGCACTGCAGAATACGATCAATACCACGGTGAACCAGCTGAAGTTCATGCCGGGTACACAATTTACTACTGCCGTTATGGTGCCCATTCTCATTACAGACTCGAAAAAGTCCATCTATTTCGATGTTCCGATGAACAGGGTTTTTGATGCCAGTATCAGAACATGCACACATGTCGATTCGTCTATGCGTCTCAAATACAATGGCTACTACATTATCGGTACGGCAAGCACTCTCAAGCCCCTTACCTCCCTGCCCGGAACGATCACATGCACGATACAGCAGAATGGCAGCATCAGAGTCCATATGGCTCTTACCCGTGCCCTTGGTTCTGATATTATCAACGGGCGCATGGGACTTGCCTTCGGTGACATCACGTTCAAATTTGAGTAAGGAGGGAAGAACAATTGATTATCAGATATATAGCGGATACAGAGCAGCGTACCTTTTCCAAGGTTGAGAAAAATGCTGTCGTATCTGTTAAAAACGACTATGAAGTCAACATCATTCGATTTCTTTTCCCCATCGGCTCTGAAGACACTATCGACATTACATCTGCAGTAAAGATCGTCAACTATCAGCACCCGGGTGATACCACGGTATACCGGGAGGTGCTGAATGTTGCCGAGTCAGACGAAACGTATTCTTCGTATCTGGCGGTAGACTGGAAGCTTCCCGAAGCGCTGTGCAGAAAGATCGGCACAGTGAATTTCGCTTTCATGGCATACACCCTTAACGAGAGCAACTACGTTGACAAGAAGTGGCACAGCCTTATCACTTCCTTCCAGGTGCAGACCACACTTGAGGGCGAAGAGCCTGAGATCGACGAAGAAGACCAGGCTACGTATGCCATGATGATCGAGGCATTGCAGGCCACAGTCTTCAAGCTGCAGACCCAGATCGAGCGCCTTGCAGGCGGCGGCCCTACGGCCGTCACCAGCTCCACGGATTTCATTGACCATTCCCTTATCTACATCTATAAGGGCGAGGAAGAGGATTACCTGCCCGGATACTGGTACTACTACGACGAATCCCAGGAGAGCTGGGAGCCGGGCGGAGCATACGGCTATTCGGTGCCCGATTCGGTCCTTGATACCACATCCGACAACCCTGTGCAGAACAAGGTCATTGCGGTGGCCTTCAACAATCTGCGGACTGAGGTCATTCAGCTGGCTCATGACGCGGTAGAGAATCTTCCTGCTGGAAGTATTGCCCGTGCCCAGCTGGCCGCTGCCGTGGAAGCTGTACTGCAGCTTGCAGAAACAGCCATGCAGCCCAGCGTGTACGATACCCTGGGCATCAGGACCGATATTTACCAGTACGCCAAAGGGCGTGCCGACTATGTGTATGACAATTACGTCAAGCCGCTGGCTGACGATGTGCATGGTGCCTATACCTTCGATGATGATGGAGACACCATGACCTATACCTCTCTTGCGGCATCCCTGCAGGGGGTCCTCAACGCTGCCAAGGCATATGTCCGGGCCCGTCTCGTGGAGTACAAGGCGTTCACGATCACTGTCGTGGACGAGCTCCCGGTGGCCGGTGAGCCTATGGTCTTCTATCTGGTCCCCAAGGACGGAGAGGCTGGGTACAACAAGTACTGGTGGATCACGGATGAGAGCGGGACGTCCAAATGGGACGTATTCGGAAGTTCTTCCACGAAAATCGTAACAATTTTACCGGGAACCGGGGACCCGGATGTAGACTATATTCTGAAGACATCCTCCGGCTGCCTGTATTACAAGTGGATCGACGGAGAGTGGTGCATGGTCGCTGGATCCCTGGCCCTCACGGTCCAGGAGCTTCCGGAGACCGGCGATGAGTACACTGACTACTACTGCCCCAATGCTGCAGGCACTTATGTGCATTACCGCTGGATCGGCGGCCAGTGGGAGACCATCGGCTCTGATTCCTATACCAAGGCAGAGGTCAACAACCTTCTGGCTGGCATCACCAACAACCTCTCATCTCTTTCAAGTGACCTGAATACCACCAACAGCAACCTGGCGTCCCTGTCAAAGACCGTTGAACGTGTGGCCCAGGACCTGAACAACCTGGATACAGAGGGCTACACCTACGAGGCAGCCCTCACGCAGGAGGGTGACACCTACACCTTTACCCTGTATGAGATCGACGGAGAAGAGCGCACGGTCAAGAGCCAGTTCGTACTGCCTTCTGGTGGCGGTGGCGGCGGATCCTCAGGCACCACACAGCTGGAGGTCGAGAAGGTTACTCCTTCCCCTGTTGTATGCACACCCACTGATAAGGTTGAAATCCAGATCAATTACAGCTCCACCGATACTGACGGTGAACTGGTTGACGGTACCTACACATGGAGGATCGGGACTACTACTATCGCAGCCGGCGCTCTTGTGCAGGGGCTGAACACGTTCGATCTGACAGAACACTGCAGCGTCGGCACACAGAAGCTGATCCTTACGGTCACCGATGAAGGCGGCTCCGTGGCCGTGAAGTCCTGGACCGTCCAGATTGTGGACGTCCGTCTTGAGAGTGCGTTCAGCGACCGCTATACAAACCCTCTTGGCCGTTCCGTGAATTTTACTTACACTCCCTACGGCGCAATCAGCAAGACGGTCCACTTTAAACTGGATGGAGTTGAGCTTGAGAGCGTATCGACCATGGCATCCGGCACACTGCAGTCCTATGCACTGGCGCCTCAGGCCCATGGAGCCCACCTCCTGGAGTGCTGGATGACAGCAACGGTCAATAACACGAACATTGAGACCACACATATATTCAAGGACATCATCTGGTACGACGAGGAGTCCAGCCTGCCGGTCATCGGCTGCGCATACCGCTTTGACCATTACGGACAGGTCACGGCCCGCCAGTATGACACCACCCGGATCACATATGTGGTCTATGATCCTTCAACATCCACCCCTGCGGTCACTCTGGCCGTGGACGGAACAGTGGTCAACAATCTGACTCTTATGGACGCCCTCAACACCTGGGCTTACAAATCGGATGATGTTGCTGTCCATGTACTGACCATCACCTGCAGGACGGTCTCCGTGGAGATCCGCGTGAACGTTCACGAGCTTGGCTACGATGTGAGCCCGGTCACTGCCAACCTGGAATTCGACTTCGATCCTATCGGCCGGAGCAATACATCCGAGGACCGACTGTGGCATGATGACAACCATCCCGAGGTGGCGCTGACAGTCTCCAATAATTTCGACTGGGCTAACGGTGGGTACAAGCTGGATGAGGACGGCAATGCCTATTTCTGCATCAAGGCAGGATCCAGAGCATACATTAGCTACAACCTTTTCGGGGCTGACCCTCTTCAGGCCGGTGCTGAATTCAAGGTGATATTCAAGACAAGCAATGTGAGGGATAACACGACATCCTTCCTTACCTGCTTACCTGAAGATCCTGTCAAAGTCGGCTTGGACATGAAGGCACACGCTGCCTATCTGAAAACTTCTACGAATGAGCTGTACATGCCCTATTCCGAAGAAGATGTCATTGAGTATGAGTACAACATCAACCCGCTGGACCTGGAAAATGCTGAGGCCACCAGCTACATCATGACCTATGAAGATGGCGTAGGGGCCAGACCGCTGATCTACGATGCTTCACATCGCATATATCAGTACACGCCGGTGCCCATCACCATCGGCTCGGATGACTGCGATGTGTGGATCTACAGGATGAAGGCGTACAGCTCTGCACTGAGCGATTCTGACATTCTGAAAAACTTCATTGCGGATTCAAGGGATTCTTCCACCATGATCGACCGCTACGAGCGGAATCAGATCTACGATGAAAATGCCCAGTTAACGCCGGAGAGCGTGGCCAACGCCTGCCCCAACCTGAGGATCATCAAAATCGACTGCCCGCACTTTACGAACGATAAGAAGGATTATGTGAGGGGCACCAACGTGCAGTGCATCTACCGGAACGGAGACAGTGCTTACGACAATTGGCAGTGGTTCAACGGGTACCACGCCGGCCAGGGCACTACGAGTAACGAATACGGATTCGCAGGCCGCAACATTGACCTGATCTTCGGATTCGATGGTATCCACCAGAGGGTGTCCAAGATCCCACTTGACGCCTCCTATATCTCGGAGCTGGTCCTTGGAGACGGCACGAGGTATACGGACGGGACCGGAAAGGTCTCTCTGACACGCCAGTCTGTACCCAATGACTGGTTCAATGTGAAAGTGAACATCGCTTCCTCGGAGAACGCGAATAACGCCCTCCTGCAGAAGCGGTACAACGACTTCATTCCTTACAAGACTCCCGGCCAGAAGGAAGATCCCAGACGGAAGAACAGTATGGAATTCCAGAACTGCGTCATTTTCGTGCGTGAAAATGATCCTGACCTGTCCACTCACAGGGAGTTCCCGGATACTGGATGGCATTTTTATGGCATCGGTAACATTGGCGATTCCAAGAAGACCGATAACACGAGGGTCAATGATCCTACAGATCTTGCTGAATTTGTTGTTGAAGTATCCGACAACACGCTACCTAACAGCTGGTTCCAGACCGGCGTATATCTGACTTCGGATGACCGGGTAACATTTGACCCGGATCTCGGCGTAGAGGTGGTCTATCCCATCACCAAAGCGCAGTGGGAGGATTCCCGGAACCTGAAGCGCAAGTCGCTCTATGAAGCATGGGATGATAGCTTTGAGTTCAGATATGACATGGGAACGAAAGACGGCGAGACCATCAGCTCCGAAGAGATCGATGCCCAGCAGGAGAGGTCCAAACAAGTCTGGCGCGATATGTATGAGTGGGTCATCACATCCACGGATGCAGAGTTCGTCAGCCAGTTCAGCAACTGGTTTATCCGTGAAAGCCCGCTTTACTGGTACCTCTTTACTGAGAGATATACCATGATCGACAACAGGGCGAAGAACTCCTTCTGGCACTTCGGCAAGGTCTATATCACCGAAGCTGAAGCGGTTGAGATGGGAGACGATGCCCAGTATTACACTATCGACAACGCTGCGGCAGCTATCAATAACGGCTACCGATTCGATTTGTGGGACTACGATAACGACACGGCTTTAGGTATCAACAACAGCGGCGAGCTGACCATGACATATGGCAAAGAGGATATCGACTATAAGACGGATGGAGATTCCTCTAGCGGCTTCATTTTCAACGCCGCCCAGAGCATCTTCTGGCGCCGGATCCGTGGTCTGATGCACTCTCAGCTGCAGGCACTGTATCTCGACAGAGAATCTGCAGGATGCTGGTCCGCTGAGTCATTGATTGCACAGTGGGATTCCTGGCAGGAACAGTTTCCCGAAGAACTTTGGCGCTTGGACATTGAGCGCAAATACCTCAGGACCTACCAGGCCGGGACCGTCAGATTTTTGAACGAGATGATGAACGGCCGGAAGAAGTATCAGAGAAGGCAGTTCGAGCGTGACCAGGAGGCCTATATCGGCACCAAATACGTTGGTACGACGGTTAGGGCGGATCAGATCATGTTCCGGTGCAACACGCCTTCTTCGGCTGTCGTTGCTCCGGATTACACCCTGAGACTGGTCCCTTACTCCGACATGTACCTTACGGTGCTCTACGGCAACAGCCCGGCGCCTGTGCAGGTCCGGGCCAAGGCCGGGGTGGAATACACCCTTGAGACCCAGCTTACAGAGATGGACGATACGGCCATCCTTATCTACTGCGCAAGCCGCATTCAGGCCATCAACAACCTGTCAGCGGCCTACATCCACGACAACGATTTTTCCAAGGCCAGCAAATTAAAGACCCTGGTCATCGGCAACACCACGGCCGGGTATTTCAACCCGTTCCTGACGTCGCTCAACATGGGCAACAACCCGCTCCTGAAGACGCTGGATATCCGGAATTGCCCGAATCTTACGGGTTCCATTAACCTGTCGGCATGTGAGAACCTGGTCAATCTCTTTGCAGAGGGCACGGCCATCACTTCGGTTCTCTTTGCGGCCAATGGCAAGATCGTGCATGCACACCTGCCCAGTACTATCAACAGTCTGACATTCAGGCAGATCCAGTACCTTACAGACCTTATCCTTGCGTCTTACGACAACCTGGAGGCTTTCATTTGTGAGTACTCTGCCCTGGATGCCATGACCATCGTGCAGACGGCGCTTTCTTCTCTGCAGATCTGCAGGGTCCTTGGCATTGACTGGGAAGTGGCGGATACATCTCTGCTGAATTCCATCCTTGCCATGAGCCAGTCGCTCCTTACTGGCCAGGTCTATATCTCCGGGCCGATCAGGAACCAGGAGCTGCTCAGCTACGCCGCGGCATGGCCTGATCTGGACGTCACCTATGACAGTTCCAAGCTGGTCACGCAGTACCTTGTGACATGGGTCAACGCCAACGGCGATACCCTTTATTCGGCCTATGTGGACCGCGGTACGGTTCCCACAGATCCGGTCACGGCAGGGCTTATCAACACGCCTGTGATGGCTTCTGATGCTCAGTACGATTACACCTTCAGAGGATGGGATGATCCGGAAGGAACGGTCCTTTCGGCCAAGACAATCACCGCGCAGTACACCCAGACAGTTCGCAGATATACGGTCCGCTGGCTGTCCCGTGTAGGGCTGGTCCTTGAGACACAGACCTGTGAGTACGGCTCTGAGGCTGTATATTCCGGAGATCTTCCTACCAATACAGAGGAGGAAGGATCCTATATCTACAATCTCTTTGCGGGGTGGGACAAGAGCACCGGATATATCATGGGCAACACGGACGTGTTCGCCATCTGGGAGCGTGCTGAGCTGCCGGCAGTCGGAACGGACATGAGCAACATGTCCCGGGCCGAGATCTTCGGCGTCCACACTGCAGGCATGGCCTCTACCTATTTCGAAGACAAGGACCATTTCGACATGTCCATGGGATCTGACTTCACCTTCACCAATGTGGAGTCCCGTGAGATCATGCGGGACAGGTTCTTTGACGGTTCTACCTACTACGACACAGGGATCAAGCTCTTCAATGCTGATGCTGAGCCTTTCACGCTGGCCATAGAGTTTGAGTTCCTGGACACCAACAGCTCAGGCGGCACCCTGGTGAGCGCCTACGAAGAGACTGGCAACGAGGGTTTCAGGCTGAGATATTCCACGCACCCTAACATCCAGTGGGGTGACAAGGATGTCAAAGTCGGCTCGACCGACAACCGGCACATTATTGTCCTGCGTCACCAGAAGGGTTCCAACCACCTGTATGTGTATGCATCAGACATGACGGCCAATACCTACGACCTGGAACTGACAACTGCGGAGCTGGTCCGGACAAGGGCCACAGAGTTCGAGGGAGTCCTTTCCTTCGGTGCTGTGCGATTTGCAGCTGACGGCGGGCACGATTACTACGGCAAAGGCTGGATCCACTGGTGCAAGATCTGGTACGCAGACCTTGGCGATGCGGTGGCCAGGAAGCTGGCCGCATGGATCCACGAGCCTGTGAGGATGGAATTTGTCGGAGCGGACCGGTACAGACTGGCCGGAACGACTTCGGTCAAGGCCAACGGCTCCTATCTGGCCAACAACATCCTTACAAAGCTCCGGCAGATGAACCCCTCTGCCACCAACGTTGGCGGCTGGGACCAGTCGATAATGAGAGAATTCCTTAACACCAGAGTGTGGGAGGGCCTGGATTACGGCTGGCAGAGCATGATCAAACAGGTCAAGATTTTCGCCTCTGCGGGCAACCGCTCAACGGAGATCGTGACATCTGAGGACCGTATTTACCTTGCGGCCACAAGAGAGATCGGCGGCTCTTCCGATTCACCTTACGGATTCGAGGGCGATGCCATCAGCTTCTACACATCGCAGATGCGCCGGCTGAAGTTCACCGGACATATCTGGGATGAGAATGCCCAGGTCATTACGGCAGCACAGGATCCCACGCAGCTGACGAGCTACACTGTCAGGGAAGGTGATATCTGGATCCATACCGAAAACTCGAGCATCGGTTATATGTACCTGTCGGCCGATACGATTGCGAAGCACACGACCATCGGCTGCAGGAAGGTATCCGCGGGAGAGAACATTCAGGCCTCCGACGGAGGCCTCTGGCTCCGGGCCAGTTACTGGTGGCTTCGCTCCCCGTATGTTGGTAACACCACCTACTTCTGTTATGTGAGCAACGGCGGCAACGTTATCAGCAACGGCGCGTCCACCGGGAATGGCCTGGCGCTCGGCTTCTCAATCTGATTTCCCCCTGCCTCATGGCGGGCCCTCCGGCCCGCCCGCCCCTCACTGAGATAAAAGTGGACCAGAACGATGACAATACTGAAGAACAAGAGACGCACATCCCGGATCGAATATGAGCGGACATTTTTGAGCCTGTATGAGTACATGACAGGGCTGATCGACAACTTTCCCCGGCGGTACATGGAACCGCTGGGGAAGCCGATGAAAATGCTGCTGAATGAGATCTACGACGATGTGACGAAGATTTCCGACATGTATGTGGAAAAAGAGGAAAATAAGGCAAGGTATCTTGCCTGCAGGAAGGCCATTGACGGCCTGATCAGCCTGCAGTCATGGATATACCTGTACTGGATCCTGTCTGACGGAAGGAACGGCCTTAAGTGGGTCACGGAGGACCGCCGGAAATTCATGTCCGCATACGTGAACAAGGAGATCTATCTCCTTGCAGGCGTCATGTACGGACTGGACAAGCAGCACAAATACAGTGAGATCGAGGTACAGTACATGTACAAATTCATGCCGTGGGACGCAAAGAAGACACACTTCCTGGAAAAGCTCTATGAGCTCAACAGTCTGGTCTATCCCAAAACGATCCGGATCCCGCTGGCCCAGAGGGACGAAGAAGTCTCCCTGGCCTGCCGGTATATCCGGGATGCGTTCTACTGCGCCTATGCGGCGAACAATATCCTGCCGCAGACCAAAAAAGAGTATGACCGGCGCCGGCGGCTCTTCGGCGAGGCGATATCAGACCTGTACAGGCTGAACCGCCCTATGCTGAAGCTGTTCATGGTCCATTTGTTCTCGAATGAGGATATGGAAAAGATCACGACGCTGGTCAACGAATCGACCAAATATCTGCAGGGCGTCCAGGCCTCCGACAAGGAGCGCTTTGGGGGCCTCTGTTGATATAAGCTGCAGCTTGTAACAACTCCGGGCCAATAACTGGTGGCTTCGCTCCCCGAATGTTGGTAACACCACCAACTTCTGGAATGTGAACAACAACGGCAACGTTAACAACAACAACGCGTCCAACGGGAATGGCCTGGCGCTCGGATTCAGTGAATGCAGAAGTAGCCTTAACAATAGCGAAAGCGGGTGAAGATATTCATTATCCATTCACAGAAGGAAGCGGCAGCTGTTCTGCGAAAGCAGACAAATTCACATGTTGCATATAACGTGACTCCGCCAGCAGCGGCGTTTGTGACGGTCAGGGATGGAAAAAAGAGGAAGGCGAGCGCATGCCGCACCTTTCTGTGCCGGGCCAAGAGCATCTACGGCATGCGATATCAGATGCCACAATAGAGAGCTGCATTTTTGTAACTATGGGAAAGCCTGAAATTACCTTTGAAAATGTCATGACAGTCGCGAACTATGTGGATGCCCTGAAGGCCTGCAGGAAGTCTGTCGGATACAAATTGTCCGTGCAGAATTACATGAGGCATGGCCTGATCTACATCGCGGACACGCTCCGGATCATCCGGGCCGGCCGCATCCCCAAGGTGCAGAACACAGAGCATATCACGATCACAGAGCGAGGGCATAAGCGCGTCATAACGCCTATCCGGATCTCCGACAGGGTGACCCAGAGGGTGCTATGTGACTGTGCCATCATTCCGCTCATCAAGGACCGGCTGATTTATGACAATGGCGCGTCTACAAAGGGCAAGGGGACCGACTTCTCCCGGAAGCGGTTCAACGAGCACCTTGAGAAAGCTAAGCGGCGATGGGGAGCTGAGAACATTTATGTCCTCAAGTTCGACTTCAAATCGTTCTTCGCATCGATACCGCACGCCCAGTGCTATCGTGTCCTGGATGAGATCTTCGAGGACAAGCGCCTCCGGGATCTTGCCATGGGCATTATCGAGAGCTACCAGGAAGCAGATATCCTTCGCATCAAGGATCCTCAGATCCGGGAGCGTGAGCTCCGGAGCCTTCGGAACCATGAGAAGATAGGGATCTGCCTCGGCTCCCAGCTGTCCCAGATCATGGCGCTCCTGGTGCCGAACAAGTTCGACCACTATGTCAAAGACAAACTCGGGCTGGAATTCTATGTCAGGCACATGGATGACGGTGTCATCCTTTACAACGACAAGGACGAGCTTCTGCGTATCAAGGACCTTCTGACACAGGAGGCCGCACGGTACGGCCTGACCATGAGCCCGTCCAAGACCTATGTGACCAAGCTCACTAAGGGATTCACGTTCCTGAAGGTGCGGTACCGCACTGACGGAGACCGGACGGTCAAGACCCTGGCGAAGGGAGGCATAGTCCGAATGCGGAGGAAGCTGAAGAAATTCGGGGGACTCATGGCCAGGAACATGATGCGGCGGAACGATATCTACGCATCAGTACAGTCATGGACGGCCCATGCAGGTATTGCGATGTCCTTCCATACGGTGCGGGCCATGCTCTCGCTTTATGACGACCTGTTCGGAGGATACCGCCTGACCCGGCGGTTCTGGAAGCAGCACAAAGATTTGCGCAGAAAAAGGAAGGTGGTAAGGATTTGATGTTTTTCAAAGTCGTGCAGGACCGTACAATCGTCGGCGTGTGCACGGAAAACGATTTCCGCAGGTGGCAGGCGAAGCATGACCTCGTTGTCGTGTCTGACATCGACCGTGTGGAAGCTGTCGATTACGGAGGGATC
>Ga0326511_10001570_pt1 | contig 18881 bp, 6 predicted proteins | sample 0_2496_0518_D_FD_203701 | JGI IMG/M metagenome (GOLD analysis project Ga0326511, IMG submission 203701) | Bovine rumen microbial communities from UC Davis, California, United States - 0_2496_0518 | ecosystem: Host-associated > Mammals > Digestive system > Stomach > Rumen | place: USA: California... | reverse complement strand
AATCAATTTGGTGTTCCTGTCCCTATATTAAGTTATGATGAAAGATTAGACAATTTGACTGCTGATATTGCTAATAGAACTGCTGGTTATACATTCAATGCTACCGATGCAGCATATAAACAGATTGTAACTGGTATTCCTACATTTGCAAATATTCAAGGTTCTGATGATAAAAATACCTATATTAAAGACGAGAAGGGTAAGCCAGTTAAGAATTCAAAATTGCGTGATATAGATTTTGAAAAAGCTGATGTTGTGTTTGAAGACAATCAGTTACAATTAAGATATGATGGAAATACTTATATTTTAGAACCGGGTATTTTTGGTTATAATGATAAAGCTATGAGAACTGAGTTAGACAAATTGTGGAATTCTGGTAGGTTTGACGAATATAATGAATATATGTATTTTTACCTTGAAAGTATAGCTGATGATGCTCGTAATAAAATAAAGGGTCAATCCAATACTGACTCTAAATTAGATTAACATGTAGAATGATTTATCGTCAAAACGTTTATTTATAATACCTTATGAAAGTTGATATCTTACATAAGGTATTATTTTTTATGTCTGTAAATAACTATTTTAGAATTTAATTAATATTGATTCAATATTATTTATTATTTTTGCAAATAATTTAAGTTGAAAATATAATAATTATGCCTCCATACGAAGATATTACACAAACAGGTCCTCAGACTTGGAGAGAACTTCAAAAGCAAAATAGCAATCCTTACAGCTATGAAAATTTTACAAAGCTTTCAAGAGAAGAGCGTAAAGCTCTGAGAAGGGCTACTCAATATTATGCTCCTGCATCAGAAACTTTAAATAAAAGTCAATTACCTCAAGGTTTTGGTGAAAGTAAGTTTGATGTTGATGTGCCTGACTATGCTTTTGAAAATTTACAAGATTGGAGAGCACAAAACCAATCAGGTCTTGAGCAAATAGCTAATGGTGTACTTAAAGGAGCTATTACCACGGGTACTACTTATATTGATTTATTAGCAGGTATTCCTGTAGGTATTGTTACAGCCGCTGCTGAAGGTAGATTAAGTGGTCTTTGGAATAATGTTGTAACTAATGCTATGCAATCTGTTACAGATTGGTCTGAAGAAGCATTACCTAACTATTATACTCAAGAACAACAAGAGGCTTCTTGGTACAGTCCTGTTAATCTTTTTAGTGCTAATTTCTTAGGTGACAAGCTTATTAAGAATTTTGGTTTTAGTTTAGGTGCTGGTTTGGGTATGAAGACTGTTTCTAAAATACCTAAATTACTTCCTAAACTCGCTAAAAATCAAAATATAGCTAGAGCAATCAATACTGCTGAAACTTCATTTGCCGGAGCTGTAGGTGAGGGTTCTATAGAGGCTCTTAATGGTACTAGAGAATGGGCTAATCAAAATAGAAGTTTGATAGAGCAAGAGAGAAATCAGGCTATTACTGATATTGATGCTAGATATAATGCAATGGCTCAGGATATTGTCAATCGTTATGGAAATGAGCCTAATCTTGTAAATCAAATGTTACAAGGTCTTAATACTGAGTATCAGTCTGAATTAAACAAGGCAAATGCTTTGTATGATGCTAATATAGTTAGACTTCAAGATCAAATAGATAATCAAGGTAATCTTATATTAGCAGGTAATATTCCTATACTTTGGGGCAGTAATATCCTTACTTTAGGTAAGATGATGGCTAGAGGCTATAATGCTGCTCAAAGTTCTATGGGTTATGGTAAATATGTCAAGAGAGTTATTGAGGATGGTAAAGCTATGTTTAAAAGCACTTTAACTAGTCCTAGACAAGCTTTGAGATATGCTAAAACTCCATTCTTTGAAGGTCTTGAGGAGATGAATCAGGCAGTTATATCTACTGCTGCTAAAGATAGAGCCCAAGATTATTATAATATGGCTGTTGATCCTGATGCTACAGAGTCTACTAAATCTTATATGGGTTATTTATGGGACGCCTTTGGTAAGACTTATGGTGATATAAATAACTATGAGGAATTTGTCATTGGTATGCTATCTTCTGGTATATCTGATATAGTAGTAGGTCAGGGTAAAGCTTTAAGAGAAGAAAGAAAGCAAGTAGCTGATGCAGTAACTAGAGCTAACGATGCTATAAATAACTTTAATAATAGAACTTTGTTGCAAAATATGAATAGACAACAAGTTCTAGAAGACCAAAAATTAGATGCTGCCCTTAGAAATGATAAAAAAGAATATAAGGATTCTGAATTTGGTCAAATAGCTTCAGCTGTTATAGCATTTTCTCAAATAGGTAAGATTGAAGATTTAAAAGCTATGCTTGATGCTAACTTATCTAATCTTACTGACGAAGAATTAGAAGCTCTTGCTGATGAAATGAGTCAAAAAGATGAGAACGGTGCTGAGACTAATGCTTTTACTTTAATGACTAATGAGCAGAGAAGAAACTATCTTAGCAAACAAAAAACTGCTTACGAAAAAACTATTAATGATTATGATAAACTTAGAGAAGATTTAATAGAACAAACAGGTTCTTTGTTTACTCCTGAACAACAAGCTGAACTTGTTTTCTATAGACTAAGAGCTAACAATGCTAATGATAGAATAATAGAATTAGATAAAGAAATTAATGATAAAATACTCACCAGCACTTCATGGACTCCTAATGTATTAAAGAAATTAGGTCTTAATGAAGACAAAATTTATACTAAACAAGAAGTTGCAAACGCTGTTGAGAACTTTAATGGTACTAATAAACAATTAGCTAATTTATTCAAGGGACAGCCAGTTGCACAGTTGTTCTTAGATAAAGATAGACTTGAGGCCGATGTTAAAAAATACAACGATACTGTATTAGACTTTATATCTAACCCACAAAAGCTTGAACAAAAGAATAATAGAATACGTAGTAAAGTAAACAGTATTATTAATAATAGAAAAGTTCAAAGAATAGTACCACAATTTGAAGGTATTAACACTTTTAGTGATTTTACTAGAACATTGCAGAATGTTGACCCAAAACTTCAAAAAGCTGTATTAGATGAATTAATCAAACAAGGTAATCAAGAAGCCAAATCTTTTAGTGATAAAACTACTTATGCACGTTATATTGCTGAGACATTAAACACTATTGAAGCAGATACCTTTATTAAGGACAGAGCTGCACAATTAATTCTTGACGCTATTGATAAGCAAACTCTTAATGCTACTAAAGATTTAGATAATCCTTTATACAGTAGAGAGAATAACGCCGATTTAGATGATGCAGAATATACTGAACTTTATAAAGTCTTAGCTAATACTTTAGGAAAAGCTACTGAGGAAACTTCTAATAATATCACTGAAGAACCCCCTATTAAATCTAAAAAAGATGAAGAAATTTCTGATGAAGAATTCTTTGCTGATTTCTTACGTAAGGCTGATGAAGCACAAGAAGAATCAGCTAATCTTGAAACAGAAGCTAAACCTAAGGAGGAAAAATTAGTTGATTTTAATGAAGTAACTCCTACTACAATTGTACAAGAAGGTACTACAGTTTTAATGCCTCCAGCTATAGGAGAAAATGATGCTAATTTACATGATACTAAACCAATTGAAGACAATCAAGATTTAGGTGAAAAACCTGTATCTACTGAAAATCCTTTAGAGGAACTTACCCGTATGGGCATGGGTATCAAAGAAGTTGAAACTAAAGTTGATGCTAAAGGTTATGGTAAACCTATTATAGAACAAACAGACAATGACGGTAATAAGACTCAAGTAGCTAAAGACTTAACTCCTATTTATAACAGACTTAAAGAACTTAATGCTTTCGAGAATATTGATAATGGCGCTGTTAAAGTTGGTAGTATTATAACATTTGCTTTAGATACTACTATGAAAGGCGACCATACTGCTGATGGTGAAACTATTACTTATGATGAGCCTGCTGTATTACTTTATGTTGGGGATAAATGTGTTGGTAGCTTAACAAAACATGACGCTATACAGATTGGTATTCTTGATAAATTGAAAGAAGAGTTTAAAGGTAAATCTAGTGATAACCCCATGATTTCACAGAAGTATTATACTACTGTTGAGACTATGGAGCATGGTATGGTCAATTTTAAAAATGATTGGCATAAATTAACTAGAACAGAGTTAGATAGTGTTAGAGAAAGAATGGCTAATTCTACTACTTCAAGAGACGAAGTGGTTCCTATTATAGCTATTTATGACTCTAACAAAGGTGCTTTTGTCAGGGGCACTAAAGAAGAATATCAAATTGGTAAACAAATTGGACCTACATTTTATGGTAGATTTTATAAAGGTCGTGCTGCATTGTTAATACCCACAGCTGCATATAATAATCAATCTGATTCACAACCTAATAAAGCTTTCTTCCCAATAGGTTTAAACAGAATTAAAGCTAAATATTTAAATACTGATTCTACTACTTACAAACAGCTCAGAAGTTTGTTCGGTAAAATTTTTGAGGCTGATTGTACTGCTGAAAAATTAAACAATATTGTTGGTAATATTAGAAAACTTATTACATACAATTACCATTTATCTGCTGAAGAAGCTCAGCAAGTGTTTATTGATGCTGCGTTTCCTGCTCGTAATGATGACGGTAGTATAAAATATGATAATAACAATATTGTTTTAACTCCTATAGCTAATCATAGCTGGTTTGCTAAAAATAAAGTTAATCCTGCTCAAGGTAAGTTTACTCATTTAAGAATTAAGTGGCAACGTGCTGACGGACAAGTTTTAACTGCTGCTATTCAAACTCATATAGGTAATGTATCTAGTACTCAAAGTCTTGATAATAACTTTATCAACCAACAAGTAGATGCTCTGATGAATATATTCCTAAATGATTTAGACTCATACGTTAATATTGATAAAAATAGACTTATTGATCCTGCTTATATTGAACAATTAATTGATGAAGGAGTATTAGAAACTAATGTTGAAGATATGAGAGTTATTGGTAACAACTTTACAATGACTCCTAAAGTATTTGAACATCAAGTTGAAACTGAAACCAAACCAAAAGAAGAAACAATTAATGAAAACATAATAGAACAACCTACAACTGGTTTTGAGGTACCAGATGTTGAGGATGAAGATTTAGGAAGATTTAGATTAGAATCCTTAAGAAGTACTACAGAAACTATCAACATTGATAAAGAGGTTGATAATATTATGAAGATGTTACCTCAGCTTGATAGAAATAAAGTATTTAAGACTACAGACACACTCATCAAAGTTAATGATAAAGGCGATTTGGCTATGGGGCAATTCAATAGAGGTATTATCACTTTATCTAATATAGCTGAATCCGGTACTGCCTATCATGAAGCATTTCATCTAGTATTTAATATGATTTTAAATAATGATGAGAGGACTGGTTTACTTAATGAATATAAAACTAAGTATACTAAAGATACTCCATTGCAACTTGAAGAAAGAATGGCTGAAGATTTTAGAGAGTTTTGTATGACGAGAGAAACTCGTTCTTTAGGTCAAAAGATAATAGATTTCTTCAAAGACTTGTGGAATATTGTTCAAACTTATACTGGTCATAAAGCTACTTTTGATAATGTTGCTTCAAAAATCTGGAGAAGCAAATATTCTAATAGACAATTAAATGAAACTGAAGTTATAAGAAATCAAGAAATTTCTTTACAGAACATTGTTAATAATATTCAAAAAATATTTGAAAGAAGGAGTCAGCCCGGCCGCGGTTTTGATGTTGGCACATATACTACTAAATCTGGTAACAAAGATGTGACTAAGGTTAATACTATCAAACAGCTTATTATTAAAGAGAATGGTAACTATTTCTTAAACATGGGTATTAAATTTAATACTTATGAAGAATATAATCCTGAAGCTACTAAAAAGATAACCAACACTATATTTATAGCTGGTAGAAGCCCATTAGAAGTATTTAACAGTATTGTTAATCAGCTAGGTATTACTGAAATAACTCTTCAAGAACATCCCACTAATTATATAGATGCTAAAGGTAATAATGTTGTTAGATATGAAATTGTATTAAAACCTAAATACAGAACAATAAATACCTATATTACTCCGTTAGATTTACTTAAAGAAGGTTATACTCTATCTTCTGAAGAATTATATGAAATACAATCAGACCCATTTAATAAAGAAGACCTTTGTGGTTATACAAAATAATAAAATATGGCACAATTTTGTACAATACATCCCGAAGTCAAAGTAGGTGATAATTTTGAAAGAAGTATTCTGTTTGGTGAGTTGAAAGATTATACATTTGGTAATTACAATTCAACCGTAGAGTTATATTATGCTGCTAAAAATAATATAACTAAAACCGATAAAACTCCTGTAAATGCTCAAGGAGAAATTACTCTCGATGCTTTAGTAAGTAATTATGACCTTAGGGATTTACTTGACGATAAGTTTACTGAACGAATGTTAAACAGTTTTAAACTTTTTGAAACTGATTATTCAGTAGAAGCTTATCAAGACTTAATCAACAAATGTAATCAGCTCAATGAATCTATTTATGGTAAAAATTATTTTGTAGAACTTATTACTCAAGATAATAAGATTAAACCTATACTTCATTATAAAAACAAGAAGAATTCCTACAATTTAGAACGAGATGCTCAAGCAAGAAGTGCTAAACTTTATAATAAAGTTGTTGATATTCTTAACGGTTGGGGTATTTCTATTGACACACTTCACGATGCTGAAGAAAGATCTAATATTAATGGTGTTGTAGATACTACTTCTGTAGAAAAAGCTACTGATGGTTTATATCATATTATTAGAATTGCCAAAGGTGATAAGGGTCTTGAAGCTTTACCAGAAGAATTTGGACATGTTGTTTTTGAAGCTATGAGAAACACTCCTTTAATGGAGCGTACTCTTAGACTTGTAAAAGATAATAATCTTGCTCAAGAAATTCTAGGTAACAATTATGAAAAGTATCAGCAACGTTATGGTAACAACGAAGAATTATTAGCTGAAGAAGCTGTTGGTAAACTTATAGCAGTACACTTCTTACAACAGAACGGTATAGAAGACAATAAAATCTATAGTACTATTCTTGGTCGTAATATCAACAACATTAAGAAATTCTTTAGTAAGTTCAATGAATCTGAACTTTCAGATGCTATCAACGAAGTTAATGAGAATACAATGTTGATTGCTGACAAAGCTAATAAAGGAGAGCTTAATCCTGATGTTAGTAAGTTTAGAATTGGTAAAGTAGTTGACCAAATTAACAATACACAGACAACAGCAGATAGATTACAAAAGACGGTACGAAAAATTCTTGAAAATGAGCAAAAAAGATTAGGTATTTATAAAAACTCCAAAACAACTACTAACAAAACTATACAATTAGGTAGAGAGATTGTTAGATTAGCCCAGCAAAAAGATTATGCGGAAGGTATTCTTTTATATGTTCAAAATTGTAATGAAGAATTAATTAAGGTACTTAACCAAATTAAGGACTTACAAAACTATGAAAACGATATTCAAGTAAGAAGTAGATACCTTAGAAACTTTAGAAATATTCTCTTCAGTTATATGAATATTATGAAGCAACTTGATGAAGATGTTTCTAGAGAAAATATGTTTGATGACAGTCAAATTAAAAATGGTACTTCTGCTTATATCAGAGAGAACCTTGGTATTATAGCTCAATGTTTGTCTATGTATAACGTCTATGCTAACAATATGGTTATAGATTATTGGAAACCTATTCTCGGAAGTAATTTAGTCATAGACAAAGGTTTCTTTAAGAAGAGTCCTAAAACATATACTGTTGAGGATTTAATTAACATGGATGTTAATGATATTTCTTGGTTTGACTGCTGGTTAGATAGTATGTCTCAAAGTGGCAACTACTTACTTAAAGGTATGGACGCTATTGTTAAGAAACAAAAGACTAATGCCAGACTTCAAACTATAGAATTATTTAAACAAATATCTGCTCTAACTAAAAAACTTGAAGAAGCAGGTATTAAGAATCAAGAATGGATGTTTGAAAAAGATAAACAAGGCCATAAAACAGGTCTTTACATCCAAGCAATCAATGAATCAGAACGTCATGCCAAAATGGTTAAAGATGGAGTTAATACTGAAGATTCTAATGATGTTGAACAATGGGAAAAATTAAATCCTATTGAGAATTTTTATACTCCTGAATTTAAAAGATTAAATAAACTTCAAAGAGATTACTATTTTAAGGTAATGGAGATGAAGAAACAGCTTGATAGTTTATTACCTCCTCAAAATATAAATCCTAGAAGTATTATAATGATTCGTAAGGACTTGTTAGAGAGAGTAAAAGCTTCTCATTCTATTAAGGATGCTACTAATTCTTTCCTAACTAGTCTTAAAGAACAATGGGTTAGAAATTCTACTGAAACAGAATTTGGTATTAAATCTACTTTAACTGACTTTGAAGGGTTTGAGTATAGAGAACTTCCAGTATTCTATGTAAATAAATCTAAAGATACTAGCAATGATGATATATCTACTGATATAGTATCAACACTTACAGCTTATGCTTCTATGGCTTACGAAAATAGTGAAATGATGAAAATCATTGATATTCTTGAGACTACTAGAAGCGTTGTTAGACCTAATAAACCTATTAGTCAAAAAGGTGGTAAAGATGAAGTTGAGTTAAGTACTGATATTCGTAAACGTAAAGAAGAAAGTAATATAATTAAACGTATGAATGCTTTCTTTGATATGCAGGTTTATAAAGAAACTAAAGCCGATGAAGGTACTTTGTTTGAATCTAAAATAGATAGAGGCAAAGCTGCCGATAGACTACTTGAATGGTCTAGTTCTGTTACAATGGCTTTTAATATTTTAGCCAATATTTCTAATATTGCTACAGGTAGAGTTCAAATATTAGAAGAAGCTATTGGTGGTCAATTCTATAACTTTAAAGATTTAAAATACGCCGATGCTAAAGTTACTAAAGAATTATTAGGTTTTTCTAAAGATTTAACTTCAAAAACAAAATCTTCTTGGTTATGGACTGTATCAGAATACTTTAATGTTATGCAGGACTATGATCATGAAATAGCACATAAAGATTTTGATAAAAACTGGTATGAAAGAATGTCTCTTAATGGTCTTAGTATGTTAGCCCAACAGGCTGGTGAGTTTGGTATGCAGCATAAAACATTCTTTGCATTGTGCCATTCTGATAAGGAAGACTTAACTGATAGTAAAGGTAATAAAATTAAAGTATTAGATGCTTTTGATGTTAAACCTGTTGATCCAGAATACCCTAGTCATGGTTCTAAAATTGTATTTAAGAGAGGTTTGAAAGACAAAAAAGGTAGAACTATTATTACTAAAGAAGAGTTAATAGAAAGAGCTAAAGATACTGGACTATCTTTTACTGATAGCAAGCTTCTTAAGAATAATGAAATATCTGAGATGGATTTTGTAAATTACATTTCTAGAAAATCTGCTGAAATTAACAATCACCTTCATGGTATCTACAATGAAGAAGATAAAGCTTTGCTTTATCAGAAATCTTGGGGTAGATTAATCGGGCAATATCGTAAATGGATAAAACCCTCTATTAATAGAAGATTTGCTGCTACATCTTATAATTACAATTTAGATGATGTACAAGAAGGCTTTTACAGAACTACTGCAAGGTTTATAGCTTCTCTTATTAGAGAATGGAAAACTGAGGGATTTAATATTGTAGCTCGCTATAAAGAAATGAGTCCTTATGAACAAGCTAATCTTAAAAGAGCTTTGACAGAAATAGTTGTATATTCTATGGTTATTGCCGCTCTGGGTATGATTCCTGATGATGACGATGATAGCTGGTTTAATAATTCTTACGCTGGCAGAATGACAAAATATCAACTTTATCGTTTAAGAAATGAAATTGGTGTTATGATTCCCGGTCCTTCAATGGTTTCTGAAGGCTTAAAAATTCTCAATTCTCCTATGGCTGGTATGAATGTAATTGAGAAGTGTGTCGATGTTGCTCAGTCTATTGCTCCTTGGCAGTGGAAAGAAATACAATCTGGTCGTTATAAGGGTTGGTATAAACCACTTAACACTATAGTAGATTTAGTTCCTTACAATCGTTCTATTTACAGGTCATTACATCCTGAAAATGGTATAACTTACTTTAAATAATACAAGCTATAGTACAAAAATAAAAGGGAGGCTTTAACCTCCCTTTCTTATTTATTATTAAAACATCTTATTACTTACACTGATTTATTTTAGTATCATCAGTATAAGATTCACTCTTAGTCAAAACGGGTTTATCGCTCGTTTCAACAGTAGGCTCTGTAGTATTTTGGTTAATGTAAGCTTCGTCGGGAATATCATTAAAAGGATCTGCATCATTCTCTGCATCAATATCTATGTTAGCTCTATCTTGTGCAGAAAATAGGCTGATACCACCGTCAAAATCATATTCATGATAAAATTTACCTAAACCAAGAGGCTGTTGTTTGACATAAGACTCACCTTGTTTAACATAAAGATTACCATCATATTGAACATATTGCTCTACTTTAGATAAATCTATTTGGTCTTCAGTAACGTGTTGTAAGAAATCTTTTTCAGCAGCTTTACGTTCAACAGGATTGATAATACCATCAAGTATATCTGGTGCTAAACTTGGAAAACTACGATAGTTGTTTCTAATAAACTGATCAAAGAATTCTACTTCTTTAGACCTACCAAGCTCAATTAAACCATATAATTTATCAACATACTCAGGTAAAGCCTCTTTAACAGCAGAAGGAGTTAAATGTGCCCATCCAGTCTGAGAGTAAGAATATCCATTTCTAAAAGTAGTATAGAAGAATAATTTTAAAGCCATATCTGGATTAACAATAGCTAGCTGTGCAAAATCAGTCTTGAATTGTTCTCTTATAGTCTTACTAACACCAAGTTCTTTAACAACAAGGTGTTTGAATGGGTCACTACTATCAGCTTTGTTAAGAATAATATTCTCAATAAAAATATTACCTTTAAGTTCTTCTGGAAGATTGTTTTTAAAGTTAATGAACTCTTGTGGAAAATCTTTAAGATAATACTCTCTCTTAGCAGATAAAGTAGTATTTTCTTCACGACCGAATAGTTGAGTCTGTGTTAACCACCAAGACTGTAAATCAGCTAAATATTTATTAACAAGTTTATCACTAACATAACCATTTTCATTAGATAGACGCTCTAATCTATTGAAGATATTCTCGTTTAATAATAATGAATAAGGTTTAAACCATTTATAAGATGCTGTTACAGTAGTGTCAGTAAATGCTTGTAGCATTTTAAGCTTAGCAGAATTAATACGACTTTCAATATCAACATCTTGTAATGTATAGTCTTCAATAGGTAATGTAGGCTTTTGATTACTGTTACCTACAGTACTGAAAGTATACCAAATTTCACCAGTTTTAATATTAAAGTTTTGATTTTTATCCAAGAATTTATCATACTTCACTACTTTAGACACATTATCCCATACAGACTTACCAACATTGCCAGCAATAGAATCACTTCTTAAAAGTTGTGTCAATGAATTGATAACGTCAGCACCTTCTTTAACACGCCTCATAGCTCTTCTTGCAATTAAACCAACTCTTTGACCTACAGAACTCATTGGATTTTGGATAGCAAAGGCCATTTGCTCTATATCTAGAGCTTCTTCATCTTTAAATATTTCTGAACTATCTAATTCTTCTAATAATTCTGGAATAGTAGTAGCACAATTCATAAACAAACCAATCTCTAACGGAGTATAACCTAACAATGACAGATAGACTATAATATTAGCACTATCAGGATTAGCTTGTAAAGCTTTCATAATTGGGTCTTTACCATTATCAACAGCAGCAGCTAGATAAGAAGCTAAGTTAGATGTAATGAGAGATTTATTACCATTTCTCATACGACCAATAATCCATTTATCTTTGCCAGTATTAGATTTATTCCAATTAAGAGTAAAATGTATATTAGCTTGTATTGGAGCATATTGGAAGATTTGTTGCATTGCATTAGCCACAGCAAAGATACCAATAAGGTCTTTACCAACCATATTCTGTTGATGAAGTTCAACTGCTGTTACAGGAGAGGCAATATTTCTACTACCTCTAGCCTGAGCAATTAAAGTCTCCAGTTCTTCAGTACTGGATTGAAGAATCTTAGTATAGTTAGTATTAATATTAGATGTTAAAGCTTCACAAATTCTAGATGCTTTTTTAGGTTCTGCAAAGTTACCGGGATTACTGAACTTCTCAATAGAATGTTTAGATGTCAAACAAGCATACATACAGTCAATAATCTCATTATTCCTAGCTTTACGACTATTCTGCTTTTCAGTCTTCTCAGTATTATACTTAACAGGAATAATTTTCCAGTCAGATTTAGGTAATACAAAGTCTTCTTCGTGTCTATTAAGCCAGATACTGAAAGATTCAGCTTTATTGCTCAAAGTCTCATCAATCTCATTATTATCAATGAAGATGTCTCTGAGAAGTTTATCAATCTGCTGATTAGATTTAACTTCAGAATTATATTGAGTAATAGCACTTTCAATATTAAGTTTTTGTACATTGAACTCTTTAATCAAGAGATACATTACATCAATATCAAAGTCAGAACCAGCAATTCTAGTAATATCAGCAGGCAACATAATAGAAGATGCAGCCATAGTAGGTAAGAATCCAACAACTTTCAATGGAGCCATCGAATAGTGATTTTCAGTAGGTACACGATAACCAATCATTTGTTTAAGACTGTTTGGTAGTCTGTTTATACTGATAGTACCATCTTCAGATGTAAGAGCCTCCATTAAATCCTTAGACCATAAAGGAAGCATACATTCCATATAAGCTAATTGAGAATCTTTAGTATATTCATAATATTGTTCTTTAGTACCATTTGAATTTTTCTCTAACCATTCATTATAAGTATCAAGAACTTTACCATCTTTTTGGTATCTAACATTAATCTTTTTGGACATACCAACAGCGGCAGTTTGAACAGCTGCGCCACCTCTCATCTTTTGTTTACTAATTCTGGCTCTAATGAGGCCATTAAGAAGTTCCTCAACTCTATTAGCAACAGATTGGTCCCAGAAAGGAATATTAAATCTTTGTTTCTCAACATTCCAAGTAAACATAGCTAATAAATCGTTATCATATTTATCACTAGTAGATACTTGTTCTCTTAAGAACTCAGATAATTTTCTTGGATCAGAAAACATTTCATCAACAGACCTGAAATCTTCAAGTAGATTTTGAGTAATAAGCTCTTGATAGTGCTCAACAAATTCAGATTTAGTGTAGATTCTACCATTAACATTAATAGTATAAGGAGTACCATCAGAATTAGTTTCAGGAATATCAGCTAATATAAGTCTTCTAGGCTGAGAACCTACTAACTGTTGCTTATCAACTAAATGCTCAGGCTTGTTAGTCTGTATACCATAAGCTTCAGTAGGAATTAAATGAACTCTGTTGGGATTACCTTCTTCAGATTTATCAAAACCACATTGAACTTCAAGATTGGTGACTATATCAGCTTTATTAGGATTCTGCCAATCAATCTTAATGGTTCCTAGCTCACCAACTTTAACAGCTGAATTAAACTGAATAACATCAATATCATGTTTATCCATAAATTCAACCATAGCTTCCAGAACAGTATTACCTTTTAAAGACATGCTGATAGCACCTAAAGAAGCTAATAAGGGATACTCTGAATTCTTATGCTGAGTAGGCATCATATTGACATCTGACTTACCATTCTTTTTATTAGTGTCTCTTGTTACAGGTATTGTAGTATAAACATAAGGTTTGATAGCTAAAGTAATAATACTTAAATCTCCTAAATCCCATTTACCAGTATTAATAATCCTATTAAAAGCATCCTCAACTTCAGGTGTAAGTTCCCCCATATCACTAAGAAGTTGTTTATATGAAGGCAATGATCTAAATGCCTGACCATCAGCAACATTGACAGCTTCTTTATAAAGATTGATGATTCTAGTCTTTTCTTCAGAACTTAATTCTTTATTATTATTAATGATGCTTTCAACATTTTCAAGGATTTGAGAAGCAATTTCAATATCTTTAAAATAAACTTCTTTATAATATTGTTTACTAGTAGATATCTTGTTAGTAGGAGCATGATATTCTTTATTTCTCTTCTGGAAGACATCAAGAGTAGTATCTTTACTAATTTTATAATATTTACCGTCATAGATAAAATTACTATTTTCTTTAGTAGTAGGAACTACTTCTCTCTTACCAAAGTAAGCTGTATCAGTACTGGTAAGTTCTACCATCTGAGTAAAAGCTAATTGATAGTTAAGAGAGTATTCTTTCCATATTGCTCTTAAATCATCTATTTTAGCTTCAGGATATTGGCGTTGTAATTTATTTAATACTTGTTCAAACTCATTATTAATATCATTGTCAGACCATTCTTGATAAACATCTTTAAAGAAACTCTTTATATCATCTTCTGTAAGATTAAATTCTGTCTTTCTGGCATCTAAGGTTTTAAGTACATCAATAAAATTACTACCTCTAAATTCTTGTACTAAATCGTCTGTAAGTTTAGTATAAATATTGTAGTCATGAGTAAGTTTAATATAGTTAAGGTGTGGCATTAAGGTAAATACCATACCACCAGCTTCAGTAAGTTTATCATTTTTGTATTTAGCATCATAAGATTTAATATCATCTACTGAGGCAACACCTTGTCTGACTTTGTTAAGATGCTCTGTAACATCATTCATTCTTACAAGTTCTTGTTTACAGACAGCCCAAAGGTCATCATAAATCAAGTCTTCATAATTATCGCCAGTATAAGCAACAAATCTTAAATAATCTCCAGCAGGAGAGTCAGATGCTATAGGCATTCTATACCAAGCAGCACGTTCATTAGGATTAGAAAACTTATAATCTTCACCTTGACGGAACATTATAAGATTGGTAATAAGAGCAGTATTTTCATCCCATTGAGTATAGTCCAAAGTATCTCTATAATCACCAGTAACATTACTATAAAGTACACTACTGCGACTAATAATATCTCTATAAGACTTACCAAGAGGGCCGTTGTCAAATAAACGTCTTAACCAAGGACTTCTCCAAGTGTTATTACGGCTGTCTTTAAAAAACTCAGAATCCCCAAAATGTCTATCAATAAATTCTTTATAATAATCCTTACCATCAACAGTTTTCTTACCTTTAACACTACGTTTAATCTTAAGCAGTAACTCATCAAAGTAATTAGTCTTAGCAAATGTATAATAAGACTTACCTTGTTCATTACGTACAGATTCCATATAACCTATAGCACTGTTGCTTATAAAGCTATACAACCATTTATAGGAAGTATCTTCAGCATTAAGAGTAACGTTATCTTTAGTTTTAACAGTTTTGTTAGCAATATCAGTTATAGTGAGAATTTTACCAACAGCTTCATTGATAACACTTAATAAGTCATTATTTTCAGCCTTGGTAGCAGCAGATTCCTCAAGATTAAATGCTGAAGGGATTGTAATACCAACAGACTTAAGTAGAGTATTAAACCTTTTTTTAAGGTCTTTTACTTCTTCTATAGACTTAGCATTGATTAAATCTTTACGTAAATCTTCAGCATATTTGACTATATTAGGGATATTATCTTTAATAATATAACCTTTGTTGTCATAAAGAGTATAATTTTTAGTACCCTGAATAATACCATTCTCTATATTGGCTACAGTTTCAATTTTAAGTAATTCTGATACATCTTCAAGATTAATACTCTTCTGTCTAGGACCTAAATTTTTATCATAATAAACAATTCTATAATCTTGTGCAGAAAGTTTAATTACTCTATATAACTGTTTGAAAAGGTTTTCATCTTCTTGAAGCATATTAATAAATTGTTTGACCCATCCTTCTTTACTTTTAGAAAGCATAGGAATCAAATCATCTTTATCAATCATACCTCTAGTAAGTTTAAGAACTTTGGCATGGCCAGTTGAAATATCTACAGGTGTAGCAATACCATTGTTATCAACAGTATAACATTTTGTATAAGCCCTCTTTACTTTTTTACTAAGGGATGCTTCGGTAGCTTTTGTCTTATCGTCAGAGTGTGAGTAATCTTCCTTTTGAGTGTCAATGTTACTGTCAGAATCCGAAGGGTCATCTACAGGTTCATCTTCAGTAAAATTGTCATATAACTCAAGATTACCCATTAAATTAATATTATAGACTTTATTGATAATAGATGTAGCTTCTCTAAACAAAGCATCGTAGTTTTCAACTATAATATTATTTTCAGTGTTTTGTGCTAATTTATCTCTGAGTTTAAGAGCCAATTCTTTAGCACCATAAAGTCTGATTAAGTCAATTTCTTCTAGAGGAATAATTTGAGATTTCCACTTATTAATATAATTATAATCAGGATTGTTAGCAGTAAGTTCTTTCTTTATTCTTCTAAAAAAGTCTTCATTGCTACGACCAATATCCCATCTAGCATGAAGTAAAGATACATTATGTTCAGAAGCATAAGCTTTGACTCTAGCATCAGAATTAGACATAAGTCTGTCAATATAATTCATAAACCCTTGAGAAATTTTATTAACAGCTCTTTTCTTATCCTGTGGAGTCATTTTAAATCTTACATCATTCAACTGAAGATTAAAAGACTTATCGATAAGATTAGTAGTATAACCTAAACCTGTAGGTCTTGTAGCATCATATTTAGCAGCTTTAGCTTCAACTTGTTTCTTTTCAATTTCATTGCCAAAATTAGGATTTTCTTGCATGAAAATCTCAGCTAAAGAAACTTCTCCTTCAGGCTGTATTTGTTCTATAGAAGTAGAAACACTAATGTCTTTTTCAAAAAAGCTTATATTTTTGTTTACGATATTTTCAATAGCTTTTTTGCCGTTGTCATTAAGCTTTCTAGTACCAATAACCGCAGCATGTTGTGTCAAAACAGGTTCGTTGACAACTTCAAACTGATTGGTAGAGTAGTTCCACTGTTTCCATTGGTTATCGTTTTGGTCAAACAAATAGACAGGAATTCCTCTTTGAATACCTCTAGTAGTAGCATAACCAGTACCACCATCAACATAACCATTAGAAGCAATAGTTCCTACAGCAAAGATAGCATCAGCTTTATCAGCTTGCATCATATCTCTACGAACTAATTTACCAGAATAATCGTTAGCAGATAATACTTTTCTACCTAACAAGCTTACTACTTCTTTATATTCAACCTCAAGTTTATCTTTCCAGTCTTGAGATAATTCGTCCCAATCTTTTGGAGTATAATCTTTAACTTTAATGCCAGCTTTTTTAGCTGTTTGACTCCAAAATCTATCTGCACCATCAGCTGCTCCAGAATAAAATTCAAAAGTAGCAAGTTTGTTTTCTGTTAGTCTAGAAGCCTTACTTTGACTTCTATCAAATTGTCTTCTTGCACCAAGACTATCTAAATCTTCTTTACTCAACTGATGCATATAAGCCATGTGTATGAGTTGAAGTTTTAAATCTTCATAAATCATATCATTGCCATCAGTTGATTGCAGACCATGATTAATTAAATTATAATCTTCAAGAAATCTGTTGTAGGGAATAGGGTCTTGTAATCTATTAACAATAGCAAGACGAAGTTTATTAAAAGCTAAATCATTAAAACTATTAAAGCTTTTTATATAACTTCTAAGAAAGTCTTCCCATTGATTCCAGTTATCAGTAATATCGTTGAGTACTGTATCGTTATCTACATCAGTTTGAATATTGTTTCGGTGTTTGTATTCATCAACAATATAAGGCATTAATGTAGATAAAACACTCATAGAGCTTTTATACTCTTTGTTACCTAAAGAAACTATCTTTTGTGCAAGTTCGACATTTTCTTTAGATTCATTTAAGCAGAATGAACTCATATCTAACTATTTTGTGTATTAATTTTGTGTGCAAAAATACTAATTTTTTGTGATATAAATGTGTATTATTATAAAAAAATAAGGGAGTGATAATTAAATCACTCCCTTAGCATCTAAAGTATTAAAAATTAATTCTCCTTCATCATTATTGTCCATAGAGATAATTCTCTCTACATTACCATCAAATCTCTGTTTAATCCATTTCTTATTGAGATTAATAATCTTTCCTGTATCTGAAGATCTAAAAGCAATTGACAATTTATTCTTGCTTACAACATCAAAATGTTCAATCTCTTTCTCCATAATACTCTTTTATATAACAATTATAACAAAGAGAACCAGTATCATTAGTATCTTCTATCTCTTGACCACAATATTCACAGTATTTAATCTCTTCTTCCATAATCAAAATAAAGAATTATAAAATTCAACATTATTTTCTTTTAATAACAATATTAATCCTACTACAGCGTCTATAGGTTCTTTAGCATCAAATGACCAATTACCCCAAGTAGCAAACCAATTATTAGTAAAGCTAGGATTATAACCTCCTCTGGTCAATGTGAAAGTTGGAGTATTGTCATCTCTACAAACAGGAAATAAATTAATTAAAGCATTTAAAGACCAAGCTGGTATCTTTTCACCATAATCTGATTTAAAATGATGATTTGTTGTGATTTCTTCCCAATGTGCTTGAAGGTAGCCATCAGACGTATTTGTAGGGATAATTTCAGCTAATTCCCTACTCTGCTTAAGGTCAGTATAAATTTTCATAATTATCTATCAACTTCTAATACAGCATTAGGCCATTTATAACAAGCTCTTATATATTGAGGAAGACAATAAACAAAGTTTTCATAATGACCCCAACCATTCTCAGGATTATACTTGCTCAATTCTTTTTCATGTGATAAAACATAGTCTAATCCTTTTGTTAA
>Ga0326511_10001569_pt1 | contig 18887 bp, 25 predicted proteins | sample 0_2496_0518_D_FD_203701 | JGI IMG/M metagenome (GOLD analysis project Ga0326511, IMG submission 203701) | Bovine rumen microbial communities from UC Davis, California, United States - 0_2496_0518 | ecosystem: Host-associated > Mammals > Digestive system > Stomach > Rumen | place: USA... | reverse complement strand
TTAGTTTATCAAGCGCGGTAAGCGTGCCCGATTTGTTCGCGGTTGAAAACGGCTCGGCAACATTGGGCTCGTTGTCATAAAACGTCATGTTGTCAATTATTTTTCCGATAGGCTTTGAATTGGCGGCGCTCACATCGTCGGGAATGTTCTGATATTGCGGCGCGTAAGAGTCAACGCAGGTTGTGCTGTAATCATCCGGATCATACGGATGCGCCGCCACATACGCGAGGTAATTGCGCACCGGCTCCGGGCACTGGTGCCACGTGATATTTTCCGAGCCGCTGATGCCTGAGATGGTCGCCGCAAGATTCGCGCTGTTCTGCGTTTGCGGAAGCGTACCGCCTTTATTGCCGCAGGCGGTATAGGCGTTTGCGATATTTGTCTTAATTCGTGTAATTTCACTTGAAATGCTCAAAATACCGCCTCCTTAAACCTGAGATAACAGGGTTTCAATGTTGCCGATTTCTTCATCAACATAATCCTCCAAATCGTCCTTTACAAGATTTACAAAATCCCTTACCGCGCCGACGGTCGGGTAATTTGTGTCCTTGTCACCTGTTTGAGATTGATTGCTTATTGAGGTTTTCTTGTTGGATGTGTTTTCTTTTCCTGAAACGTCCTGATGTGAGGTAAGAAATCCGCTGTCGTTTTTAAGTTGTGAGGTCTTTGTCGGAATTGCCGAGCTATCCGCTTTTCCGGCAATGGCAGTCGAAATCATCGTGGCTACTCTTTTACTATCCGGAATGAAATCCCAAGCTCCCCACTCAGAAGCTGTAAATTTTCGGCTTATGATGTACCCGTCTTTTGTCATGGCATATTGAGCCATTTGCCCCGCAACATTCGGAGTGCAGATTACTCTCATTTTAGTGGTAGTAACAACGCCCGAAACAACTCTGACTATGTAAACGGTATCGGGAGCCGTGCAGTTGTCAACCGCTGTGTCAGAAGTGTCTGTTACTTCGACGAATTTCTCAGCGCCGCTTATCGGGTGTTCATCAAAATAATCTTCAACAGCCTCAGCAACCTGTTCATCGGTCGGTGCGCCGGTGTGGTCGAGCCGTTCTTTAAGGTTGGCGTATGTTCCGCGCGCGGCGGCGATTTCCCTAACCACTTCCGCATATGAACCGAGCGAATCATCCTTAATCTGTCCGTGCTCCGCTATGTCGGGAGAAATGCGCACAAGCACGGGGATTTGTGAAACGATAATGTTTCCTGAGCCGTCAACGATTTTCGGCTGAATTTCAAGAATTCCGCTGCGAAGGTTCTTAACCTTTTCGGTGTCAATTCCGACGATAACTGTTGAACCATCAACATCACACTCCGCTTCCTGCTCAATCAGAACGCCGTCCGAAACATACGTTACTGTTGCTGAACATCCCTGTTCAAGCTCGATAGGCTCACCATCCGCGTTAAAGGTTATATCAATATATCGGGTGTTTTTATCGCCGACATGGGCGATAAAGTCAACCGTATACTGATTCGGTCTGTTAATGTCAATACTTAATTTTCTGTGAGGTATAACCATTTTTAACTCCTTCCCCGCTCAGCAATGTCATTTGTTATGTAAACGCAAATTGGTATTTGCAGAACAAACACATTATTCTCGGCGTCAATTATTTTAGGCTGGATTTTCATAATTCCGCTGTGAGCGTTCTCAATTTTCTCGCTGTCAAAACCGATAATCAGAGTGTTATCCTCAATGTCACACGGTACGTTTTCAGCAATAACCGTCCTGTCCACCGCGTATGTAACCGTTGCCGTGCACCCTTCCTCAAACTCGATAGGCTTATTATTTGCAGTCAACTGCAAATCGAGGTACCGGGTGTTCTTATCTCCTATGTTGCCTATAAGCTTAACGGACAAGGGAGTGAGCCTGTTAATATCAACGCTGATTTTTCTATGAGGAATATTCATATAATCATCTCCTTCTACGGTTTAAGAACATCGCGAGCGCCGGGCGGTAGTCTCCAACCTCTAACAGATTGTAACGCTCCGCCAAGCAATCATACTTAACCTTTGTGACCTGGGCACGGACGGCTTTCGTTTTACTCAGCGCCACAGTTACGGTATCGCAAAGCCGAACATCGTCGAGCCTGTCCAGCTCCGGACGATAATCAATCTTTATGTTTATGTCCTGATTAGCTATGCCGCTGTAATCTTTAAGCTTTTCCTGCGTGACCTCGTTGAGCTTATCCTCAATGCCGGGATAGAGCGTTCCTGCTGAAATATAAAAATTGTTGCCGAAAAAAGTTTTTAACTCGTTTGTAAAATCAATCAGCTTAACCTTTGGAAAAACGCGTGTGCAATCCGTAGTTACCGGATTGCTTGTGATTGTGACATACCCGTTTGATTGAGAATTTAACCGCGGAACTTTGGCAAAGCCGACAATGTGAGAATAGGAGGCGTCGTTTGTCAAAGTCTGCTCGTAGCTTGACATGTTTTTACCGAAAACAATCTTGTGACCGGTTTGACGACCGCGCGACGCCAACAGCTCAATGTTGAAGTTATCGTAGTGAAACTCTCCGCCGAACTCTGATAAAAGGCTGTTTTCCGCTCCGCCGAAAATTTCTCCGAGAGCCTTTGACGGTGCTTCGGCAAATTGAATAGTTTTACTTTCTAAAATGCTGCTACTGAAGGTAAAACGGTTCGGCAGTGCCAAACGGGAAAACACCGTGTTTATGATTTCCTTCGGATTACCTACATCGTCTGGATAATCAATATTTGACGGCATATAGTTTTGAAAACAAAGATACTTGATGTGCTGGGCGCTGATTTTGATTTGCTTTCCGCGGTCGTTGTAGCTCGGAACAGCTTTTGTGATTTCAAACAACTGCGGCGGATCATAGTCGTTTGCCTTAGCCTTGATTATCATTGAATCGGTTATCTGATCCGCAAGCCTGTCCGAGCCTGAGATAATTGCATCAAGAAAATACTCGCCGTTCTTTTCCTCGGTTGCCTCGCAGGATATGCAATCACGGATAAATCCCAGTCCGTTGTTGCTGTATGTGTTGACGCTTATGTTCGGATCATATAATCTCGGGAGCATTACAACCGCCTCCATCTCGGTATGATTTCAACAGAAAGGATGTGTTTCTGCATCGCCGAAGATTTAGCTTCAACCGCAAATGTGTTTACGCCCGGCTTGAAAAACGGCATATAGTTATAATGCGCGTCTATATCTTTATCCTCTGAGCCCTTAAAGGTGCGGTAGGCTTCGCTGTCAATTTCAACATAGTCCATAAGATACGTTAGCGTGTATGGCTCACCGTTAACAACAATGGCGGTTTCGCCTACATTCGTTCCGTCGGTCGTAATCTTGAAATACGGCTCTGAGATAAATTTTTCCGGATTTGTAATTGTCTGCTCGGTTTTGGAAGCTTCAAAAGTAAGCTTTTTTTGACCGACTTTTGAGTACCAGAACGGCTGGCGGTTAAATGATATTGCCGTATCAATATAGCCGTTCAAGCCATTGCGAGCAATTTCGCTGATATTTTTACAAATCGCTTTGCAGAAGTACCCGGGGACGGTTGAGTCCTCAAAGATTTTATATTCAGCGTCGCCGGACATAAGCCAGTCAATAAGCCTGCGCTCGTTAACGTCGGTGTTCTGCAACCTGTCAATGTCAATCATATTGATTTCATAATTCATATCGACGTTGTGAAAACGCTTGTTGTCAACGATGATGTCGCCGCTGCGGCCGATTATAGAGCTGAATTCCATGTCGCGCTCGGCGACAGTGTGAACAGGGAAGGTCTTAACGGCGTAGCCTAAATCCCTGAGCGATTGGCTGTTATAGATGATGTCGTTCATTATCCCCACTCCATTCCTTTGCGAATTATAGTGTCTGCGAGCTGTTCACTGAAACGCTCGATATCGGCGTCAGTGTCCAGCTTGGCGTTGTTGATTGTGACGTTAATTCCGCCGTTGATACTTTTTGATGAGCTGTTGTTGATATTGTTTACACTTGCCGATTTTTGAGCTATGCCGCTGCTTTTGAGCTTATTAAGGCTTGCGTATGTGTTTCTCAGATTATCGAGAGACAGCCCGATTTTAGCGCTTTCGCCGAGCGTTTGCGCGGCATTGTTTACGGCTTTTTTATTCTTTACAATACCGTTTACTAAGCCTAAACCGAAGAAGTCACCTATCTTCTCAGCTTCCTTTGACGGTGAAGCAATACCCAAAAACTTCTTAATGGAATTCAGAGCGGTTGAGGCTATGCTTTTTGAAGCGTTCCAAATCCTGGACAATCCGCTTCTATCCAGTAGGCCGTTAATAAAGCCCTGAACAGTCCAAACGCCACGCTTATACATTTCTTTTGAAGGAGACTCAATGCCCATTTTCTCATCAAATGAATCAAGATAAGCTTGCGCGTTTTCCAATCCTTTGTTAGAGATTTCTGTTTTATATTTCTCAATACTGCCGTTCAATCCATAAAACAGATTGTTGCCTGTTGCCTCGGCGGTTTCTTTCGCTTTATTTTTAAGATTATCAAGCGAGCCCCAGCGTGATTTTTCTACTTCGTTTGCAGAAATCAGTCCTTGATTGTATGCAAGCATTACCGCTGACGCGTCATTATAGTTACCGTTTACAACCGCCTGCATCCTTGCAAGGTCGTCACCGTTAACCCTGAGTTGTGCGGCACTGTTTGCAACCTCATCATAGGAACCTGCAGCATCGAGCAGTTGCTGTGATAATTCGTTATACTGAGCTTTTAAGTCGCTTGCCCATAACGATTTTGATTTGTCGGAATTCTCCCAGGAATACCATTCAGGCGTGCTGAAAAGAGTATTTAAGTTTTCTTCGGTTAAATCCCATTCTTCGATGAATTTATTATATTCTTCTTGAACCTTTAGAAATTCAGCTCCGGCATCCCTCACCTGCTGTTGCGAATTTTGAATTGCAAGAGCGTTTTCCTGTGCTAACTGCGTTAAAGCAGCCTGAGCCGCAACCCGCTTGTATCTATCAACGAGCTCATCAAGCTTAAGCTTAAGCTCGTTGACGTTTCCGCTAATTTTAACGTTACCTTGACTATCTACCTTAACATAATTATCCCAAGTTTCCTGAAACTCGGGATATTTCTGCTTAAAGTAATCTCCGATAGTAGTCAGTCTGCCCTGCTCCTCGGGTGTAAGATTCGCTTTTCCGAGCAATTCATCGAGATCGTTTTTATAGTTTTCGATAACTCCCATTTCAGCGGAGGTGTTTGCCATGCTGTTGCTGATAGATTCAGCGGTTTGTGACATGCCATCCTTCAGCTCGTTAATCTTATCAATCGCCGCTTGGGTGTTTTCAATCTGTGCTGTAAATCCTGCATTATCAAGCTGTGCTTGGTGAAAATTATTGATAGCTGTTATAGCTCCGCCGAGCACGGCAACAAATGCGGTTATTGCGAGAACCACCGCGCCGACAGGGTTGGCATCCATAGCAGCGTTTAAACCGCCTTGCGCCGCGGTAGCACTTATAAGCTTAGGAACTAATTTAGTAGCTGCCGTGACAATACCGCCTATACCTTTAGCCGCCTTGCCTGTGAGAGTTACGGCAGGACCTGCGACAGCGACAATCTCGATTGTCTTTGCAAGCATCTTTTTCTGTTCGGGAGTGAGCTTCTTTAGCCATTCGGTAACGCCTTTTACTCCGTCAATGACGTCCTCAATAAGGGGCTCGCCTTCCTTTAAGGCGACGCTTGCCAGCTCCGCGCCGGCTAATTTGAGGTTGTTTATACCCTTTTTGGATTCCTCCAACGGATCAAGCGTGCCCTCGTAAGTGTCCTTTACGGTGCTTTTGTAATTGGACATTGAACCGGACAAATCGTCAAAATTGATCCTGCCCTCTTTAATTGCGTTTGCCATTTCCGCCGCACCGCGCGTACCAAACAGAGAGGTAGCGATTTGCAACGCCTCTGTGTCCGTTTTGGCATTTTTTATATCCGCAACGTTCTTCCTCAAAACATCGCTTAAGCCTTCGCCCTCTTTAGCGGAATTTTTAACTGCTGTTTTCAGAGCCATAAGCGCGGTGCTGTCGTTAACGCCGTTACGCTCGAACTGAGCCATCAAGGAAATAGATTCTTCCAATGACAAATCCATTTCCTTAAAGGTGCTGTTGTTGTCCAGGACCTTGTTCATTAATGCGTCGGCTGATACGCCAGTTTCCTGACTTTTCGCGGTAATCATACCGAGCAGGTCGGGAATGTTCTCCGCGGAAATATTCCAAGCCTGCATAATGCGGGCGGTTTTGGAAACGCTGTCAGAAACATCCGCGTCGTTGATTTTCGCAAACTGCAAATAAGATTCAGAAACGGATTTTAACTTTTCATCAGTAAAACCAAAGCGTGTGTTAATCTCACCCACCGCGTTGCCGATGGCGGTCATATCAAAAGTCGAGCCGCTGAATAATTCATCTGCTGTCTTTTTCAGGCTATCAAACTTTTCATTAGTGGCACCGGTCTTTTTTACGATGATGTCGTAGCCGTTGTCCAAATCCTTGAACGACGCAACCGAACCGGCAAGAACGGCAGCACCGGCGGCTGAACCTTTACTTATTACGCTTCCGGCTTTTTCAAGACCGTCGCCAACTGTGTCCAGCTTCTTTTTGAGCTGTTCGGCGCTTTCGATGGACTTGTCGGCCATATCCTTGAATTTATCCTTAAAGGATTTGACCTTTCCCTCGGCGTTATTAAAGTTGACGTCATTCGCTTTCCGCTGAACCTCGCTGAACTTGTCGTTTGTTTTACCAAGCTCGGATTCAAGATGTTCGAGCTTGCTTTTTGTGGTCTCAACCTCGCGCTGGTACGCGCGGTATTCATCCGCTCCGAGGTCGCCTGACTTGGCCTGCCGCTCCACCTGCTCCTGAACCTCATTGAGCTTTTGGAGCTTTTCGCGCGTAGCGTTGATTTTATCCGTCAAGATTTCCTGCTTTTGTGCGAGAAGTACCGCGTTGTCGGGGTTAAACTTCAATTCCTTATTAACAAGATTTAACTCCCTTTGCAGGTTTTTTGAGGTGTTGTCAACGCCTTTGAGGGCTTTATTTAGATTTACGGTGTCACCGCCAATCTGAACGGTAATTCCCTTAATAGTCGAAGCCATAAAGCGCCTCCAATTCTCTGTAACGTTTCATAAAATCTCCGTATCGCTCTTCGGAGATTTCACCTTTTTCGTATTTATCTTGAATTACACTATAATTCTTTTTGAGCATTATAAAGTTGCTTTCATCATTGTTTTTATCGCCGTGTTCAAGCTCGGAACGGGCGACGCAGTAATCGACCACAAAGCCGATTGACATTTTTTCAAAATCCGCGGCAGTCAGCCCGCATTTTGTCGCGTAAGCCAAAATTTGAAGCGCCGAAACAAACGCGCCGCTCTGACTGCCGCTGTCGGTTTTTTTACGGTTTCGATGTCTCTGACATAAAGCTGAATGATTTGCAATCCGCAACCGATAACATCGGCAATTTCAAACTGCTTTGTCCATTCATAAAAATCGGGAGTGTTTGTGTCGGCGGTCTTTGCCGCCGCCCAAAGCAGCTTGGTTGTCAGCGCGAAAGGGATTGAAGCGACATCATCAATGCCTGTCAATTCGCTTATATCCTGCAACAACCGCCTGCCCTTAAATCTGTCCTCGTAGATTATGAGGGTAGAGGCGTTAACCTCTACCCTTATAATCTTTTTGTTGATTGAAATAATCATAATTACGAACCTGAGCCGCTGTTGCTGCCTGAGCCGCTGCTCTGAGCTGCGGGAGCAGTAACAGGTACAGCGTCGGGAAGCTCATCTGCGAAAACTTCTCTGTGTACCCACTTGTTATCTCTTCTCGGACGCGAGCCGATTTTGTATGTAGGAAACTCGGGATCGTACTGCTTTGCGCTTGTTTTCGCTGTCTTTTCCGGGCGTTCCTGAACCTGACAGCAGTAGTACACGTCAATCGCGTATTTCTTATCGGCAAACATAGTCTCTTTGGCAACAATCAAAGCAAACTTCGGGTATACAACCGCGCCGCCTGTTTCAAGGTGACCGTCCGAAGTTTTGACACGTTCAAGCCACTTCTCTCTGATAGCGTCGATAATGTCCAGCAAAGTGAGTTCAATATTGTAGCCGCTGTTGACCTCGCCTGCGTGTACAACAACTCCGTCCGCCTCGATTTCGAACGTTTCACCCTGGGGAGATGCTTTAACCTCTCTGCCGCCTGCTTCGCCGGACTCGAAGTAGGTAATTTTGGCTTCATACGTTGTAGAATTATCGTTCTCCTCTGTAATCATAGCGTAACCGACTTTTGCAATCGTTTTTTCCATAAATTATTCCTCCTATCTTTTGTATGATTTTGTTCGTAAACCTCCGCCTTGCCGCTGCGAGGTTTTAACTAAATTTTCAATGTCCTTGACATACTCGGCATTGATTTTATCAGCAGCCGGCTTTATGTGCGGCTGCGCTTTTACTGTTTTTCCGTTTTTGGCTCTGTGACCGTTTTCGAGCAGGTGAGTTAAGCGGTACTCCCGCGGTGAGCCTACTGTTTTTTCGTAGACCGCGAAAGTGTCTTTTGTTTTCCTAATCCGCCAGCTCTTTTTATAAGTACCGCGCCGCTTGGTTCTCCGCTTGTTGACCGGGGCGCCTTCCTGAATGAGTTTTTTCAGCTTTTCTGCCTTTTCATCCGTGAGGTTGCGAACGCCCGCTTGAATATCGGCAGTGAATTGATATAGGATGTTCGAAACGGCAGAGCCTGTTTCGTCCGATTTAACCTTGTAGCTCACTTGAAAACCACCTCGAACTCGTAAACAGTCTCGTAGTAGCTTTCTGACTGAACAAAAACGCGCTCGGTTTTTGCAGCGTTTATTCTCTGTTCGGCAAGCCACTGCTCAAAAAGCCGTTCGGTTTTTGTGTCGTTTTTCGCCGTATAAACTTCAACCGCCATTTCGGTGCGTGCCAATATCACCTTGCCGTCGGCTGTAATCGGCTTTTCCGCTGAACGGAAATAGCATAGATACGGCACGTGCACGGACTTTTTAAACTCCGCCTCTGCCGCTGGAATTCCGCAGGCTTCAATCGCTGACTTAAACGCCTCATAGTCCTTATAAACCATCCTCGACAGCTCCTTCCCATAAACCACGCTGAGACAGGCTTAAAACAGTTGATGGCGGGTTGGTATACGGCGCCTGTTGTACATGCTCTATCTTATAGCGGGTTTTGCCGATAACCGCCGCGCCCTCGGCGGTGACACTGAGCGACCTGCGGATGTGAATGACCTTGTTAAGCTCAATATCGTTCTGACGGGCGGCATAGTATCGGGTTATTCCTATCTTTTCATCACCAAAGCGGTGCGCCCTTCCGGTTGCGGGGATGATGTTATCGTTATCGTCGGTGTCGTAGGTTGTCACCAAGCCGTCATTGAAGGTTATAAACTCAGGTTCGTTTTTAATCTTCATTCTGCTCACTCCTAACCTTATAATCGAGCCTTAACGCCAAGATTTCGGCGCTGAAATTGACACCGAACATCTCTAAAGCGTTACTGTCAGCGTAACGGCAGTAATCGAAAAGCAACGCTCTTGCATTGCCTTCTTCTTCAAAATCCTTGACGGTTAAATCCGGCGCGGATGAACGGAGGCGCGCAATGCCGTTCTCAATCATTATCCTTATTCTTCTATCTATGGTTATGTCCTCGGCTCTTTCAGCCGCTGTGTAATTGAGCATTATAGCTACATCACTAAGAAGATTATCGCTGATTGAAATTGCCACTTTCACACCTCCGTTTGGTTTTTATAAAAGGCAGTTTTCTCGCCTTATTCGTTGTTTGTGACCTCAACCTGAATCATCGCCGCCTTAAGGTTAGCGATGTTAAGCACAATAAAGCTGGTGTTATCCACCGGCCTTCCTGTACCTGTGAGCTTGACGATGTATGTTCTTACATCCTCCAGGAACTGGTACTGATCTGAATACTGAATGTTTCCGCTCACGCCGCCTGTCGAAATGGCGAGAATGTAATTGTCGAGAATACCGAGAATTGCTGTACCCTGCTCCACCATCTCAGACGGGAACACCTCTGTCGGGAAGGGGAACACATTGTTCTTATATGTTCCGTCCGTTGCCTGCACCGTAGTAGCGGGGATAATCTTTGTGAGGTAGTCAACGGGATTGACAATAAGAGCAACCTTGGAGATGGTTCTCGGACGACCTCCGCGCTTTATCGCAAGCTGGGCAATCGCGGATGTATATGTCTTTACATCCAACTTTGTGAAGGAGACCGGAGTTTTATCCGGATATTCGCCCTGAGTAACCGAGCCGTCAAGGTTCTTTGTCATTCCGATAGGCATATTGTTGCCTGTACCGTAGATCGCGCCGTACTCCAATCCGCATGCAAGCGCGTCCGCAAGGATCTTTCTTACATACGCGTCAACGTAGCTCGCACCGAGATCGAGAATGTCTTTAGGCACCGGCATGAACGCAGTGAGCTTGTTGGACCTGAACTCAACTGCTTCAATCGTGCCTGAAATCTCCTGAGTAATAGCCGCAGTAAGCTGACCCCATGAGGCGAGCTGCTTAGTGTCAGTCGCAAACACGAACTTGACAGAGCCGTATGTGTTTGTGATTTTCAGCGCCGCAAGCAGCGGGTGAGCGTTCTCAATGTCCTCGATAACCGTATCAATTACGGTCTGCGGAAATGTTTTTTCGCCGCCTGTGAGTGCCTGCTTGGGATCCTCCGAGGATGCTGACGCGATAAGATTATCGTAAAACTTCTGCTCAGCACTTGTAAGCTGGCGCACGCCGCGGCTTGCAAGGATTGATGCGTCGGCTGTCTGCTGATATTCTCTTGCAATATCAAGAATTTCCTCTCTGACGCTCTCACTGTAAGTCTGCACGGCTTCTCCGATTGCTTCAAAATCCTTAGCTTCCATAGCCGCCTTGAAATCTTCGTTAAAAACCTGGATAGCGGTTTTGTTTGTGTCTAAATTTGTCATTTTCATCTTCCTTTCGATTTTGATTAATTAAGATTAAACTGTTCCGCAAACCATTCAAAGCAATCCTGCTCTTTCTGAGCGGGCGGCTGAGGTTCGGGAGCAGGTTTCGGCTCGGGCGGGGTGCCCTGAGCTTGTTTTATGCGCTCCATAACTTTTTGAGCGACAGGGTTCTTGTTTTCAAGCGCCTGCTTGATAACTTCCTCTTTACTTTCATCGAAGGCGACGGGGTCAACGACTTCATCACATAAGCCATACTCCAGCGCTTCATCGGCGGTGAAGAATGTCTCTTTGTCGAGGAATTCTGTTAACTGTTCGCGCGTGACTTTATCCCCAGCCTTAACGAGGTAAGTGTTACAGCTTGCCTCATTAATCTTGTCAAGGTCGTCCGCGGCTTTTCTCAGCTCGGTGCTGTTTCCGAAACAACCCATCATAGCGTTGTGGATCATCATTGTAGTGTTACTCGGCATAACGACCTTATCGCCTGCCATAGCAATAACCGAAGCTACGCTGTAAGCGAAAGCGTCGATATAGGTTGTAACCTTTGCTTTGGCTCGCTTAAGGATGTTGTAAATCGCGTTACCCTCTGACACCGAGCCACCGATAGAGTTTATATAAACGTTGATTTGGTCAACGTCTCCGGCTTCATCAATAGCCTTGCGGACGTAATCCGCTGAGGTTGTTGATTCGATAATCTTACCGCTCCACCAGTCGTACCAATCAGAGGTAATTTCTCCGTAAAGGTATAAATCAAGCACCTTGCTCTCTTTGATTTGTTTAACTTCAAATTGTTTTCTCAACATTATTCATCACCCCCTTTCGTTGCGCTTTGCGTTTGATAATTCTTTGTGATTTGATATTCCTTTGCCCAATCCTCTTTACTTGGCAACATATTGCAGTACTTTTGTGCCTTGTAGGGGTTCAAAATACTGCTTGCAATCGCCTTGTCGAGGTTGGTGGCACACGAAATAGCGTCAATGTGCCGCGCGTAGGTGGTATCGATAAACAGGTAGTTGCCCTTTTTATAGTCGGCAACACCGTAACGCTTTGCGGTAATCTCTTGGCCGAGCATTTGCGCGATGGGATCTATTGCGCCGGCAATAAAAGCGGATTCGGCGTCGGATAGCTGTGAGGCTTCACCGGTAATCAATGCCGGCGGGATATGCAGCGCGTTGCCGACAGCGTTCACCGCCTCTGCCTTCAACTTCGTAATATCGTTAATTTCTGAGTTGGTGGTTTTACCGGCTTCGGTCGTCGGCTCGGAATACTTAAAGCCGTTGAACAACGGCAGGACAGCGTTTTTCGCGTTAAAATACTGCTTGAACCGGTTTTGCAAAAGGTCGTTAAGATTTTTCTCAAAATCTGTGTCGCCCTGGGCGGCTGTTGATATTTCCAAAACGCCTTTGTGTCCGGTGGATTTTCTATATCGCTCCTCTGCCGCTGTAATGAGTTCTTGATACGCCTTGCACATATCGCTGAGCAGGTGACGGAGAGCAACATTGCTATACTTAAGAACGATAACCTTTGAGGATTTTAACGTCTGCTCCAACGTGTAACCTCGGGCGGTTATGCCGCTGTAAGTGTCCTCAAAAATCGCGTACTCGGTTTTGCCGAAGCTGTCGGCGACAAGGAGCTGCTGCCTGTCCGCGGTTTCGAAAATCAGAGCTTCATTCTCAAAAATCAGCTTAGAGAAAAACTGAATTAAGAATTCTGTTTTAGTCTGATGTTTGTTTGGCTGAATATTCCAGAGGTAGTATTCATCGCCGTAAAACTCCTCGTGGTTTACCACGGTAACAAATTCACATTTTGACAGGGTACGGGCGATTAAATCAATCGCCGTGTACAAGGCTATTTCGTACAAATGAAATTTCGAGGTTTCAAGGGTCTCCTCAAAAAATTCATCAAAGGTTTTTGAATCAACCTCATAGGATTTTCGACCTATGAGCTTGGATTTTATAAACTCAATAAAATTCAAATAATCACCTCGATTCCTCAAAATGTGTAGACTTTCATATAGTCGAATTGTGCGCTTGTAATCGTTGCATTTGACTGCAAATACTCTTTTTGCGTATACGCCGCTGCGAGTGCCATAAAACCGTCGTTTTTACGACTGCGCGGCTCGATTTTGTCGTATGTGTAATTGTTGTTCTTGGCTCTGACAACCTTGGTGTTGTTCGTGTACCAGCGCATAAGCGGATTGTCACCCCAAATAATGCGCTGATTATCAAAATCACTCGATATAATCGGCTGAACCTGCATTATGTCTGACGGACGGACAAGCCACAGGTTGTTGTTGCCCTCTTTCCTGTTGAGGTCAAAGCCGATTTGTTCAAGCGGACGCTTGAGAACCGTTAATCGGTAGTTATCCAGAGCACCGCGAATGATTTTATAGTGGTCTTTCTGCTCCGCGAGCCATTCAACCGGAAGCTCCGGCGGAATCTCAACAGCATTAACAAGTGTTAGCAATCCTTTTTCCGCTGCCGCTTTTATCGGGAAACGGATGCGCGATAAATCGCGGCTGTTCTCGCATACCCAAGAGTGCGACTTCCAGTAAATAAATCCGTCTTTAATGAACAATAAGCCGACACACAAAAAGTCGTTAATTTTTGTGTAGTCAATGCCGAAAGCGCACCGTTCGCCTTCAAGGTTGATAAACGGGCGGTTTGTTGCGAGGATGTTTGCCCACTTGGTGACAGGTTCTTCCGCTGTACCGAACGGACGGTTCATTCGCTTGGTCATAAATGACGCGTTGCCAAAGTTATCTCGCAAAAACTCTTGATATTCCTTGCGCATTTCCCTGAGCAATTCGGGAAAATATTGCAGGCTTGGATTAGCCTTGTACCAATTTGCCTCATCGTGAACCTCGTCGTCAGAGTCAAGCCGGCAGAAGAAAAACAAAATGCCGTTATCAGGGATGTCTCCCTTTAATATGCTCTCGCCGTCGGAAATGAGGTTATCAAGCGGACCGTCGCGAACATCGCCCATCGTGGTGGTGATGGTTTCACGCGGCATAGGCTTTTTGCCGAAGCCTGTCCGAAACACGTTGATTAAATCGTAGTTTTCGTAAGCGTGGTATTCGTCAAAATCAACCTTGCCCGGACGTCCGCCGTCGGCACTCTTTGCGTTCGAGGTTCGGTAGCGAATTGTTGAATTCGTTTTATAATTCCTTATCTCAGTGCGATTCCAGTAAAAGTGTTTTTTCATCTTTTTCTGGTTTCGCTCAAGGAGATTATAAATGTCAAAGAATGAGGTTTTAGCCTGCTTTTCAGAGGTCGCGCAAATGTCTATGTCGTACTCTCTGATACCGTTAACAGGAGTAAGCAGAGCAAAATCCTCAAATGCTAAATAGCCGTTTTTGCCAGCGCCGCGGCACACAACGATTATAAGCGTCGGGAAGCGTAAAACGCCCGGTGCTGAGTAAGTGCAGTTATGGAGAACAAAACAGAATTTTTCCCACTCAAAGAGCTTGTACTCAAAATATTTCTGGAGCTGGAAATACCTCTCCGCTTGTTCGCCGTCAACGTAAATGCTCTCAGTTTCAAAAACATTTTTGACAAACTCGATTAATAAAATCTGGTCGTTGCAAACGCGGTATTTTCCGCTCTCTACAAGGTCAATGTAATCCTGGATATAGCGGTTAAGCGTCAAAGCTCATCATCTTCCGTGTTCGGCTCAATAGTCTTAGTGTTAAGACCAAGCTGGTTGAGGATTGCGAGGCATTGCTTGTTGTAAATAACGGCATTTTTTACGCTGGGATTTTCTTTCATGTAGATTTTACCAGTTGCGGACTTCGCCTCGAACTCCAAGCCACGATTGGCAATATCTTTTTGCAATTTGATTTCCATATCGCGGTAGAACATATAGCGGTCAATAAGGTCCTTGAAGGCAAGAACATCCGCGCCCATCGCCCTGAGCTGAGCAACCAAATCCTCACGGACTTGCTTCTTGTTTTTGCTAACGACGGCAACGCTGATTGCCTTTTTTGACTTTGCCATTCTGCCTCTCTCCTTCCCCAAAAATTTCTCGCGTGCGCGAGATTTCCAAACTGTCTACCCTGCCGCCGTTATCCAAAACGCCGAAATATTTTTGATTTTTTACCCGGGGGGTTACCAGCGTTCCTCGTTGAGCTGCGGCTTGTTCTCTGCCCTGTGATGTTCGTCGTAATGACACTCATCACAAAGACATTCGAGGTTGTCATAATCAAGCGCGAGCTCAGGAAAGTATCGAAGATACTTTTTGTGATGAACGACCTTACCGGGTTTGTACTTTCCTTTGGCTCGGCAACGCTCACACTCCCAGTGCTCAGCCTTGCGCTTGCGATCTCTGAGTTCGCCCCATGCCCTTGTGTTATAGAACGGCGCGGTGTCGCCGCTGCGTATTAATTCTTTAATCCATTCGACTGTAACAACTCGGTTTGTCATAAAAAAATAAGGCAGTAAAGATTATCTCTTTACTACCATTTTAGTGAATAAAGTGTGCAATTTGTTGCACTGTTTTCTACTGTTCCCCCACGCCGAGAAGATAGTCGGCGGACACGTTCAAGCCCTCGGCGAGCTTCTTGACCATAAACGCCGACGGCTGGCAGGTGCCGGAAATGTAGTTGTGAATCATCCTGACCTTAATTCCCGTGAGCTTTGAAACGTCAGACGGATATAAGCGGCGCTGTTGCATAATTGAGTCGAGCCGCTTTGCTAAAGTCAAATCAAGTTTTTTATGTCTGCCCATCAGTCTCACTCCTTAAGGCGTAGCATTACGGCCGAGCGATTATAAAAAATCCTCGGCTTTATCTTCTCCCCACCATTGGCGGGCGTTCAGTTGCAAAAATGAAAAATTGAAAACCGCACCGGTAATCTCGTTAACACTGAAACTATCATCCTTGAGCAGATAATAATTCTTCGGTACTTCGATTTCTCCCGTGCGTTCGATTCTCTGATACTCTCGCTTGACGTGCTCCTTGACCTGAACCGTCGGGCGCTGTAGGTTCCTTGATGTTTTTATTCGCTTGTTTGCTCCGATGTCCTTGTGACGAGCCGCATCCTTTGAAATGTACTTCGACAGGTCCTTAAAAGCGCCGTCAAGGTAAAGCGGCTTGTTATAAATTCCGTTTTTCCACTTCCAGCACTTCTCGGCTATAGCGGAGACTTCACGCGGGATGATAATGTGCAAGTGCCAGTTCTCACCCTTCTTGCCGGATTCAACAAAGCCTATGTACTTGAACTCTAACCCTGCCTTTGCCGCGTGATACTTCACACGCTTAAAAAAATTACTGACAACACGCTCAAACTCTTTTTCCGTGAATTTCACATAAGGCGCGGAAAAGCGCACCCACCTATCTCCCTCCGAGAAGTTGCAAAGGATAAGCCGCCTTATGTTCTGCTCTGACCTGATTTTGTTAGCCCTCTGCATTTTATCAGGTGTTAATGAGCGGTTGATGCTGCGGGCAACATTCCTTTTACCGCGCTGACGTATTGACTTGTAGTATTTGACCTCAAGCAGCGGACCGCTCTGGATTGTTGCCTTATATACAAACATATATGTAACCTTTCATTATAATAAAGCGTTGGGCTTTCGTCACTTAATTAATTCCTATAGCAGGATATAAAGGAGCTTGTCCGCTCCTTCAAAAAGAATTGTGAATATATAATTTTATTTTCATAATTAGAATAATATCGCCTTGCCGAACCGCTGAAATTGTTGTTGATAAAATTGAATATGTATGCTGTCATTCGAATTGTTAAATTGTAGTTGCGGTCCGGCAAGGCTAAGAGCTTTTACTTAAACATAGTTTATTCCCCCTTTCATTCCTCGCCGCTCCGAGGTTATTGCACGGAAATGAACGGAATTATAATAAACAGCCGAGCGGTGCTGTTGTGGGTTAGTACAAGCGGTATTTTCCGCTGAAAAGCATACGGTGAAGCCTTCTAAGGCTCAGCGAGTCAGGTCTCGCCGTTTTCGACAGTTGCATACCGACAAGGCTCTGCTTGTGCGACCTGTGACTGCGCTTTTTGTGTTTGTTGTATTGCTGATTGTTTTTCATTCTTTTTCTTCCCCTTTTTTTATTTAAGTGTTATTTGCTTATTAATAAGATAATAATAGTAATTATTATGACAACCCCGAAGTAAATCCATATTGGTGAAACAACCCACCACCAAGACCAGTCAATTACGTTGCAGAGTTTCAAAATAACGAAAGCAACCGTCAGCATTAATGCTAAAGCAGTGCCACATCCTATCCCTTTGTTTGAATTATTCATTTTCCTTACTCTCCTTTCAAAATGTCACCGCCGCGTTAAGGACTGCCGCCGCAATCCAATACACGGTTTTTTTATATTCTTTATTTACGACGCACATTATCGCCGCGCCGACATCCATAGCTATCATAGCGATAGGAAAGAAATATGTAGGTTTCATTCTCTATCACGCTCCTTCAACGCCTGTTCGGCTTCAAATTTAGCGCCGCAATTAGGACAATATTTATGTGCCAAACTTACCCACGATTCGCAATTGGAACAAGTCCAGAAAATACTGCGTTCGCCCATTCCTTTTCCAAGCCCTAATTTGTGAAATTCTCTCATTTTCTCAATATCAGGCGAATGTTTAATCTTTTTCGCGATAATCAGCTCCACAAATCGGGAGCGGTCTTTATAGAAAATGCAACTATCAGCGGAAGCGTTGATTATAGGGCTACTGTACTGCGCTTTGTGCCCCCAAAAAGCACCTCTGTATTCATTGCAGGCTTCCCAATATAAACAATCCTTACAAGTTGCCATCATTCGCTCACCTCCGCTTCGATGATTGTAGGTAGTGAATTAATCATATCTTTGATTGTTTCAAATTCAACCCATTTTTTACCCGACGCGATATGATTATCAATAAACCAAACAAGTTTATCCGCGTCAATCAGTCTGCCGTGTGGTGCGGGGATTTCAGTGATGGGATAACGCTGAATGTTGTGACCATTATCGTATGCGCTTGTAAATTCTGTATCGATAACGAGCTCAACAGAGTTGTCGGGATGTGCCAAAATAATACACCTGTATGCAGTGTCCTTTTCTCCGTTAACGGCTGAATGTTGCGGTAGCTTCATACCCTTGATAATCAGGCTCATTCTCCCACCTCCAACAGCTCGGGGTTATCGTGGATATAATCTTGATATCTTCGCTTGACACATCCCCAATCAAGATTTAACATTTTTGATATTTGATTAAAACTATATCCATTGCTTTTTAATTCAAAAACAGTTTTGGGAGATACGTTAATTTTGTATTTGTGCCTTTTTCCTTTTCTTAAATGATTGCTTTCTCTTATTTTTTGCTTGTGACTTTCAGAAAGCTTTTTGCCTTTATTATGAGCAGATTGATGAATTGAAAGGTTGACAACTGCCAAATTGTTTTTTTGAGCGTTCATTTTGTTACCGTCAATATGATGTACACAAAAACTGCTCGGTATAATGCAGTTAAGCCAAAACATCATCAAAAGCCTGTGAATGTGTATTTTATCTTTTCCGATACTTACAGCAGGATATTCGCCGTATTTATAAATGTGCTTGTTAGAAGCGACAGGGTGTGGAGTATACCATAATACAGCTTTTTCTAATTCTTCATAATTAACTAAAGCTCCACAATCATCATGAAATTGAATTTTTCTTTGTGTTTTAATCATTTTCTTCACCTTTAATTATCTCGATGTAATCAAATGACCTAAGCGGAATAATTGTGCTGTCATAAGCGTTTGCTGACAATCTTATCCCAAAAATACCATCATCAAACTCAACTCTAAATTTTTTGGTTTTTCCTTTTTCGAATGTATTAATAACGATAATATCCCCCTCAAAAATCTTCTTGCCGTTCTTGTCGGTCAAGCCTGTGTATTGTCCGACGGTTCTTGAATCAACAAGATAAGCATTTTTTGCAAACAAATCCTTTTCATTTTCAAGGATATATCCGTAATTG